>Ga0307515_10021094_pt1 | contig 11570 bp, 11 predicted proteins | sample 17_EM_MG_FD_194513 | JGI IMG/M metagenome (GOLD analysis project Ga0307515, IMG submission 194513) | Populus trichocarpa ectomycorrhiza microbial communities from riparian zone in the Pacific Northwest, United States - 17_EM | ecosystem: Host-associated > Plants > Roots > Unclassified | place... | reverse complement strand
ATATATGATCTCTTGATCTTGAGAGGAGTGTTGTGAACCCTTGATAAGGACTCATTGAGTATCCTTTGTTTGTGAACACAAGAAAACCAAATTGTTTTTTTTTTTTTGCATGATAGTTGCACTATCGGGACTGACTAAATCACTTATTATCGAGTATTTATCTAAGCAATTCTGATGTCATCTTTGTTTGAGACCACCTGAATTTGATAGAGGGGATTCAGTCCTTTCATTGGGATCTATTCTTGCTCAATTTGGAGTTATATAGCTTCAAATTCATTCGTTCAAAAGTGTCAACTTGATCGGTCCCGAATTTAAAAATTAAGTGTTGGTTGATCAATGATATATAAGATGCTGGGGACTTTCATGAAAAATTTGGGATGTAAACATTTAATTTAATGGAACTAGGGTTGTAGAGGGGATGTTCCTCTTTCATTTGCAAAAAATCTCATACCATTTGGAGGTTTAGAACTCCACAACGAGCTCTTGTATGGTGTCAACCTGATTATTGTTAACTACCAAAAAAAAAGATGAACAAAGGCTTGACGATAGGTCAGTATGATTAAAATGTATGATATGGATCAAAGTGGGTCATGCTTTATTTTGGCTGGAACCATATGGCTCCATATGGCTAATTAAGGATTCATTTAACCTAGTATTTTTATTTTTAAATTAAAATTTTGTTCATATCTATAATTGTTATAAACCCTACAAAACAAATATAATTATTCAGACTTTACTTCTTAACACAATTTTACCTTATAAATAACAAAAAAAATATTTTCTCTAATTTTTTAATATATATATATATATATTATCATTATAATATTATATTGAAAACGTTATAGTTTATTATGTTACTTTATAATTTATGTTTAGTTTTGTAATTAAGATGATGATGATGATGATGATGATGATGATGAATAAATACATTAGTGTTTCTTAGTATTGTTTTAATATCTCTATCAAATACTAGGTGATATATTATGTAAGTTATGCAATTGATGTACTTATTTTTAAGTACATGATATAAGTTGATTTAGAAAATAATAAAAACGTAACTCTACATTATATACATGATTTCTAAACAATAATAATAATAATAAAATTCTCAAATGATGTATATATAATCCCCAGTACTGACATAGTGATTTACTAATTACTTCATGTCACTAGTTATGTTTTATAATATAATTCTATTGGGTAAATTTTAATTTACCCCTCCATCAAGATTTATGTGTTATCTCAATTTCACCTAAAACTTTTATTTCAATTAGCCCAATATCTTTCATTACTGCTCACATCAACACAACACATGCATCTTTCATTTTTGCTCATATTCTCCCTCCGTCCTTTTTTTTTAAATGGTAATAAAAAAAATGCGTAAATTAAAATTAAAATTTTATGAAATATCTCAATATCACTCAAAAAATAAAGAAATTATAATTAACCAAAAAAAACAATTAGAAAAGATATATTTTTTTAGTAAAACAAATATAATAAAACTTAAGAGGGTTGGTTTCTCAAAAAATACTTTAATCCTAACAACAACAATTCTCACTTAGCAATATCATATTTTTATTTATCAATACTACAGTTAAAAAGAGAGAGATTTGAATGAATTTGACTTTAGTCGATGTCGAATTTATCCTATCCTCGTTTTACCATTCCAATAATATAAGAATTCAATTATTTTTTTATAATTTTGGTTCAAGATTACATAGCAGATTTTGATGGAGAATTTAATAAATGTGCATATGTATAGATATGATATACTAGTTAGAGAATGCAGAAGATGCCAGTGGTGGTTGCTGTTGTTGTTAATTTTCTTTTTATTATATTTTTTTAGCTTAATCTTGTTTTTGTATTATCAAAGAATTGATGGATAATGTTAATTAAAAAAGAAAAACTCATTTTGTACTGTATGTATTTATTTTACTGTAAAAATGTCTTTCTTTAATGAATTTTTTAATTTTAATTGGCTTATTTTTTTATTTTAAGTTACATTTATATTATTACTCGATAAAGAAAAATAATAAAAGAGACGTGTTGAAAGAAAAAGCTATGTTCTTAACAATGAAAAATAAGAAAGAATGGCCTATAAATAGGCTTTACATCATAATGCACTCACCACAATTCCTATAAAATAGCATCACAAACAAGACACTTTCTCAGCTACTAAATCAAATAACAAATTCCTAAAGACTCGGTTTACCACTGACTAGAACTTTCAATAAATATTAAATAAAATATTTAAATCTTAATACCCTCCCTTAAATTGAAATCTGTAGATATCAGTTTAAAAGAAAAATCAACCCTCTGCAAAATTCTCGTTCATTGTAGAATGTGAACAAACTCCAAGTAGACCATACAAGTTCACAAATGTAGCAAATTTGAGAGGCTTGGTCTGCATTTCTGCAACTTGGTCTTCACTTCGACAATAAACCAGTTTGATTGTTCCATCATTGCTGAGATCTCTTAAAAAATAATATTTCACATCGATATGCTTGCTTCTTTCTTCCGTGTAGCACTGGATTCTTGAAGAGTTTAATCGCCGAGTTGTTATCATAAAAAACCGTAGTAGCCTCAATTTGCTGGGACTGTAGTTCTTCAAGAATTCTTCTTAACCAGATAGCTTGACAAGCACAAGCTGTGGCATCAATAAATTCTGCTTCTGTAGTTGATAAGGTGATAATTTGTTACTTCTTAGAGGACCATGAAACAACATTTGTGCCCAACATAGAAACATAACCCGAAGTGCTCCTTCTATCATTTTGATATCCTGCATAATCACTATCAGTAAACCCAAACAACTCCAACTTTTGACCCTTCTTGTAGAACATCCCAAAATCTATAGTTCCTTACAAGTAACGAATGATCCTTTTGGCTGCTAACAAATGCATTTATGTTGGATTCTCCATATACCTACTGATTAAGCTCACAGAATACATTATGTCTGGTCCTGTTGTAGTTAAATACATCAAACTGCCAATAATTTGCTTGTAAAGTGTGTTGTCCACCTTCTTCCCTTTATGATCTTTGTTTAGCTTCAAGCCAAATTTAGTTGGAGTGCTAACAGGATTGCAATCCTTCATCTAAAACTTGTCCAAAATATCTTGCACATACTTCTTTTGAGAAATAAAGATCCCATTAGTAGATTACATTACTTCTATGCCAAGAAAGTAATGCATCATACCAAGGTCAGACATTTCAAATTCAATCATCATAGATTTTTTGAATTTCATAAACATGACAACATCATTTCTAGTAAATATAAGATCATCTGCATAAAAGCAAACAATAAGTAGTTTCCCCTTATCTCTAATTTTAACAAATAGTGTGTGCTCATATGGATATTTGTGAAAGCCTTCTTTCAAAAAAAATAAGTCTCAATATGACTATACCAAGCTTGTGGAGCTTGTTTTAATCCATAAAGAGCTTTATTTAATCTATAAACTTTATGCTCATTTCTAATCTTAATATGACCAAGAGGTTGTTCTACAAATACTTGTTCTTCCAAGTTTCCATGCAAGAATGCCGATTTGACATCCAACTGGAAAATAGGCCACAAGTTTTGCATTGCTAATGCAATCACCAATTTGATTGTGTCATGTCTTGTAACGGGAGCAAAAACTTCTGTATAATCAATCTCATATTCTTGCTTATATCCCATAACTACCAAACATGCCTTATACTTATCAATTTCAACAGTTTTTGTTAGTTTTGTTTTAAAAAACCCACTTTAACCACCAATGGTTTTGTGCCCTTTCGAAAGATCAGTCAGTTCTCAAGTGTCATTTCTTTCAATGGCATCAATTTCATCATCCATTGCCTTCCTTCATTTTTCTTCTTTGACAGCACTTTCAAAGGTTGTAGGATCACAATCTGAAAATAAAGCACAATGAGAGATTTGATCTTCAATTCTAGTTACCTTATAGTCTTCCATCCATGCGAGCCTTTTTCGAATACAAGGAAGAGATCGAGTTGCTGCAACAGTTGTTCTATTAGCAAAATTTCAACAGTTGTTGGGATTGCTTCTAATGAATTGTTAGGCATAATAACTACTGGATTTGGCTCACTTTCATAATCATTGTCAAAAATAATTTGTGTAGGCTACTGCCTATTCCAATCCCAAGTGTTTTCCTCATCAAAGACTATATCTCGACTTGTCATAATTTTATTTATGAGTGGATTGAACAATTTATAAGCCTTGGAACCTTCATTTATGCCACAAAAAAAGACACATTTTTCACCCTTATCATCAAGCTTCTTTTTTTTCGCATCTGGGATATGTGCATAAGCTATGCAACCAAAAATTTTGAAGTGATCTACAACTGGTTTCCGCCCACTCCAAGCTTCCTCGGGTGTCATGTTCTGAACAGAAAATGTAGGACTTCTGTTTAACACATGGATGCTTTAATTGACTGCATCTAGCTAAAAATTCTTTGGAATGTTTCCTCTTGCTAGCAAACTTCTCACCATGTTGAGGATGGTTCTATTTTTTCTCTCTGATACACCATTCTATTGTGGTGTATAAACAGCTGTGAGTTCTCTTCAAATGTCATGATCTGCACAAAAAACTTCAAATTCGGTTAAACAATATTCTCCACCATGATCTGTTCGAAGGGTCTTAACAGTCTTTTATGTTTCATTCTCCATATGAACCTTAAAGCTTTTAAATACATAAAGAGCTTCTAACTTTTGCTGTAAAAAATAAACCCAAGTTTTTCGAGTAAAATCATCAATGAAGGTAATTAAATATTTTTTACCTCCATTAGAAGATGGATTTATCGGTCCATAAATGTCAGAATGTACCCGTTCTAGGACATGTTTTGCTCTCCATAACTTTCCTTGAGGGAATTGAGAACAATGTTATTTGCTAACAACACATTCTTTATAAATTTGAGAATGAATGTGAATTTTAGGGAGACCTGTCACCATATCTTTCTGCTGAAGAGTCTTTAATCCGCCAAAATGCAAGTGGTCATACCAAAAATGCCAAAGCCATGAAGGGTCTTTTATTTCAGCTATTAAACAAGGTTGAGATGTTCTTATCTTCAATGGAAACAACCTGTTTGAATTCATTTAAACAACAACAATTGCTCATTTTGAAGGATCTTGTATCTCGCAAACACCATTTTGAATAGTTATCAATTTTCTTGCAATTGACCAGCACTCAACAAATTACTTTTCAAGTCAGGAACATAAAGGACGTCAGAAATTGTTTCTACAAAACCATTCTTGGTTCTTATCTCAATATCACCTTTTCTCATTGCATTCACAGTGAAACAATCACCAAAACTTACTATAGAATGAAAATCTTCATCTAAATAAGAAAAGGAAGACTTACATCCACACGTGATTACTGCAACCCGTATCCACAAACCAAACATCAGACTCTGGCTCCTGATTAGCTTTAATAGCCATTAACAAAGTTTCCACTTCCTTTTTTTTTTTGGTAAAATGTGATTTCTCTCCCTTTGCTTTGTCAATAGGTAGCCTAACATAACATTCAAAATGATAATGTCTAAAATTATGACATCTAAAACACTCTACCTTGGATTTGTCAAAGTATTGAACTCGTCCTCTGCTTCTGCCTTGACATTGATCATCAACAGCCTTAAAATATTATTTGCTGCCATCTTTATTGCCTCTACCTCTCATTTCTCTACCTCTACCTCTACCCCTTCCTCTAGAATTTGAGAACTGAGTAAAAGTAAAAGCCTTTAAAGCCTGCTCATCTGTATTTGAACTTCAGTTCATCTTTTGTTCATGGACTAGTAAAGAGCTCTGCAGTTCATCAAGAGAGGGTGCATCTATGTCTTTTGATTCTTCAATTGAACATACAACATAATCATAATTTAGTGCTAAAGAACGCAGTATCTTTTCAACAATGACACCATCATCCATCTTTTCATTATGAAATCGTATTTTGTTGCTTATCTCCATAATCTTGGCATAGTAGTTGGTGACAGATTCTCTAACCTTCATTTGTAAGGTCTCAAAATCTCGTCTCAAGACTTGAAGCTGTGCATATTTTACTGTATTAGAGCCTTGATATTTTTTTCATGGAATCCCATATATTTTTAGAAGTTTCTTTGCTAAGAATTGTTTTCAAGATGGGATAATAAATTGCCTGAAAAGGTAATTTTTTGCCTTCAAATCTTTAAGATTTCTCCCTTCCAACTCTGTTTTCTAAGCATCTGTCAAGATTGCAGTTGTTGCTGGTTCTTCAATTCCAGATGCAACACTCAGCCAATATTCTTTTGACCGAAGGAAGTTCTCCATTAGCATACTCCAATGGTCATACTGACCATCAAAACATGGGATCGCTGCTTGCATAAAATTTGAATCTGAGGCCACCGTTTCCTGCAAAAAGATAAATATAAGGAGGAGAAAAAGCTACTGCTATTTTGGAGACTTACAGTTTGAGAACTTTTTCTCTCTTGTTTTTTTCTCATTAATCTGGCTCTGATACCACTGTTACTCAATAAAAAAAAATAACGAAAGAGATGTGTTGAAAGAGAGCTTTGTTCTTAACAAAGAAAAATAAGAAAGAAAGGCCTATAAATAGGCTTTACATCAGAACACACTCACCACAACTCCTATAAAATAACATCACAAACAAGACACTTTCTCAGCCACTAAATCAAATAACAAATTCCTAAAGACTCGGTCTACCAATGACTAGAACTTCCAATAAACATTAAATAAAACATTTAAATCTTAACAGATATATTCCATTGATGTTTTTGGATAAAATTAAAATTTATATACCAATTTTGTTTTTATTTTTGGCAGAAACAAAGAGTGGAACAAATATGAAAGCTACAGTGTTTAATTGAAACAAATTAAAAATTTTACGTGAAATTAAAAAATCAAATAAACATTAAGGGGAAATTCAAATTTACCCTTCTATAGTTTTAAATTTACCTTTAAAGGGAAAAATGCATTACATAAAAAAATAAAAATAAAAAAAACAACCCTTCCCGACCCTATCTAATACCAACCTTAATGGTTAATCTATTTGTGTACCTATTTTTTCATTCACAAATTGAGGATCATCTTTGAGTCAATGGATGTAAAATAAATGTATGGTTGCTTTTATGTGCAAGTGAGACTTTTTTTTTTTGAACAGTTATTATTCTATAATAAGATAGAATGATCAAACTCAAATATTGATGTGCTGACCTTTAGCAAACAAATGGGTTTTATTACAATTAATGGTTATTGAACTTCAAAGATCTATATTTATGAATTTATATGTCATTTATATGATTTTGATATTGTCAATCAATGATGATGATAATAAAAATATAAGTTATATTAGGACATACTGATGCTAGACCATATATTATGTTAATCAAATTAATATTGATATTTAACGTAGGATCCACCATTCTAATTAGAGAATAGCTATTCAAGTGCGTGTTGGCTTGATATACAAAGTTTTGGGACAATTATAAAAATCTACTGTATTTTATTTATTTATTTTTACTTTTCATTTTATTTAAAAATAAAAATATATATTTTATAACCTAGAATTTATAAGTTCATGACACTTTATTTCCTTACTAAAAAAATAAAATATATATATATTATTTACAAGGTTGTTATTATTATATTTCAATTAATAACTAAAAAGATTTTATAGTAAATATTATAACGTTTCCATAAATATTATAACCAAAACAAGCCACTTCTAACCAACATTACATCACCTCATCTTGAGCGCGAACTCCCTAATTCAAATTGAGAACCACTCACATTCATTTCTCTTTGCCACCATAACACAAACCAAATCATCATATAAGCCCAAAACCATAACACCCATACCACCATCATCTAAGCCGCACCATGTTGTTTAGGGTGTTTGCTTTGGGTTTGTTTACCATCCATCACCCCAAGCCTAAAGCTACATGCACCATCTTCTTCTTTTCTCTCTTTACTAAAATAAAATTCTTCTTATTATTAACCTGAAAACCTTACACAAAATTTATCAAACTCACTTGTAAAAATTAAAAACAAACAAAACAAGAACAAAAAAAAAAGAAAACAAATTTAAAAATCAATGAAAAAAAAAGATCAAAACTAGATCAATTAATGATAAGGATTTCTTGAATTTTATGGTTTTAAGATATGGGTTTGCTTCTTTGTATTATGAGGTTAGGCTGTTTGATCTTAATTTTAATGTTGTTATATGAGGGTAATTTAATTATTTTATACAATTTAGAAATTTTGAGTGATTGAGGATTTAAAGTGTGACATTTGAAAAAGAAAGAGAACGGAAAAAACTAGTAAACTATAGGAGGTTTATTACAATTGTTGTTACCTATTTTAGAGCCTCACATAAACAAAAAAAAAATCAGAAAAGAAAGAAAGAAAAGAAAAAATACAAAAAAATTGAAAAAATATTGGAAGAAGATAAAAAATATATTAGTGAAAACAATATACCAGAAAACTAAGGAAATTATTGAAAACTGGTTGAGAAAAATCAAAATATACAAGATTGGAAAATTTGATAGTGTAGTTTCGACTGGTAAAGGCCCTTTTGGCAAAGAAAATCCAATTTGAGGAGGAAAATTTAAAATTGAATGTTTAAGAACTCAATTAGAATTTTTCAAGGTTTAATTGAATGTATTAAGGGTTTAATTGCAATAAACATTGATTTTTAAAGTCAATTCAAGATTTAATTTGAAGAAATTAAAGTCTAGGGTTGAATTGAAATTTTAAGAGTTAATTTGGTCAAATCAGGAGGTTAATTGCATAAATATTGAAGTTTGATGAGCACTTAGATATTTGATTGAAGAAATCCAAAACCAATGACAACTAAAAAATGCACAAAAATGTAGCAGCTAAAAGTGATCAAATTAGGGGCTAAATTAAAGAAATTAGAAGTTTGTTGGTCAATTAAAGGTTAACATTTAAGATTGAGAACCAAGGACTAAAAAAAAGCGATCAACTTTAGGTCTAACAATTAAATATACAAGGGATGAAATTGCATGAAATTAAAAGTTTTAAGGTAATTATAAGTGCAATTAAAAGAAATTGAAAAAACATGAACTAAATTGAAATTTGCCAATCTCAAATTAAAAACCCTAAATGACGCTTCGTTCAAAATTAATAAAGAGTATGTGAGTGACACATCACTTAGTAAACTGACCTCTATTTTGACAGTTTTGATTGATCGAGTTGGCAACTTCAAAAAAATAAATGTGGAGTTACAACTCAGTCAGTCATGACTAAAACACTATTGTGCAAGAACTGACATTCTTTTCGTGTGTTCATACACAAAAGCTCCTAAATGGGTTTTTATCAAGGGTTTACAACACTTACCTTAGAATTGCTTGAGGTGTTTTTATATTATTTATTTTTGTTTCATATTTATATTTATAAGCATGTAAAAGCAGCTTGGAATGCTTAACAAGTGATATTGTATTAACCTCTTTGTTGTTATGATCTTTATTTAATGTGTTCTTTTTTAAGTTGTTTTTTATGTTTTTGATGTTATAATGTTATTGTTTAAGTTATATATATATAGTGTTGTTTTAGTTTTTTTTTTTTAACTTAAACAATGCATGTTTAAGCAATGACGTTCTTCTTGGTTGTGCTACGTCTATTCATAACCAAAATGAGTTTAGAAAAAACAAATTTGAATCCATATTACATGAACATGTATTTTGTTTTAAGGTGGTAGTTTTTTTGGATTTGTTACCTCATGCATGATTTTAATATTTGATGCTATTTGTTAGTTTTTTAGATTCAAACATGTTTATGTATGGTAATGTGATATATTGGGTTAAATAATGCACACTTTAGAAGCTACAAATGTCATTTTCTAGGCTTGACAGTGGCTGCCTTTTGTTAGGTTCGTGACTGGGTTTCTAGGTAATGTTCTTCGTGTTATTGAAAACAACATTATCTTAGCTCCTTGGTTTGGATCAATTTAAATCCATTTCTTCGCTCAGAACCCTTTGTTATGATTGATTAATAAATAATCTAGGGTTTATTTGCATCAATAATAAGTTTTTGATGGCATTTGATCCTAGAATTTCAGTTTTGAACTGAAATTCATTTTCACAAAATTATGACGTTTAAATGATAATCGAAGTGGATGGATGCTAAATTATTGATCCTTGCATGATTTTCAACATGAATATGTCTTTGTTTTGACCGCATCTAGTCTAATTTGGGTTTCACGTTACTGGGATGGGTTTCAATGTTCTTCATGTTCTTCATTATCTTTTTTGATTCATTTTGTTCAAGAATTTTTGAGTTTTTGTGTGTTTTTTGGTGTCTAATCTATTTTTTTTTAATCTTTGGTTCTATTTTTGGGTTGTTTTAAGATAAAACCAAAATTTTTTGTTCGGTTTATGGTTCAACAAAAACTTTTGGGTCAACTTAGTCATGTCAACTTGGTCGGGTCAAAATTAGGTTAAGGGTTAAGATCTTGTTTAGGTTGCAATTGTTTTTTTGAAGGGATTTTTTGTTTAAGGATGTGTTTGGCAAAAGATTTTCTTAGGCGTGTTTTGGTAGTTTTATTACAATGAAAAATTGGTTTTTGCCAAACAAAGCCTAAAAAATAATAAAATAATAATAAGAAATAAAAACAATTCTTGCATATGGCCAAAGTCTAAAATTTTCATGCATATTTTATTTTTTATAAAAACAAAACGTAAGTTTTTTATCATACTTTGAAAAAATAGAAGAATTAGTTAAAGGATATCATAACTAGTTTATGATTATCCGTTAGAACGTGACATACATTTCTTTTAATATATGAGATTATAAACTTATACGTAAGATGTATTTCCAATATTAAATAAAAAGACATCATTTCATTTTATTTTTATGTTTTTGCATTAAAATTGTTAGGTTTTAATCTAATTAGATAAGAACCTTCTTATTGAGGATGACTTCACTCAAATCCTAAATAGACCAATGGTTAGAAAACACAACAATGCATTAGTTTATATTAGACCAGTTAAGGTTTATAATGACCGAAATATTAGATGGTGACTCCCATTCTTTTTTTGTTAATAAAGGACAAGAATTTCGTATTCTTTTAACCCACATCACCATTAAAGATCCTATCTGGGATGATGATCATTACGAAGTTGTATACGTGCAACAGAATGATGACTCCACTAAAAAACTCGTGGAGTAAGATTTGTTTGTTTCTCTGGTTGTTGTGTTTTTTTTTTATTAGTGTGTACTTAACCATTCCTCTCAACGCCCCTATATTGTCTTTACAAAGTCGTCACTGGGCATATCTAAGACCCTTTTAGAAATCAAGTAGTAAACCTACCCCCTATCTCACATAGAAGAATTAGAACCTGCCTTTATGGTGTATGCTCCATACGCGTGTTTAATCAAGGCAAGCCCCTCATATTGCATCTTGAGTTCAAGACTTACGAGTGACACAATGGTCATCACTCAGGAAATTTTAGTTGTAAAATTTGGACAAGAATCAAAATTCATGTTCATCATGCAAGAGTTATAAATGTGTGCGACCCCTTGAAGGGAGAGCTCATCATATTGAATACATGCTCATACATTTAGCATGCATGTTC
>Ga0307515_10021093_pt1 | contig 11571 bp, 10 predicted proteins | sample 17_EM_MG_FD_194513 | JGI IMG/M metagenome (GOLD analysis project Ga0307515, IMG submission 194513) | Populus trichocarpa ectomycorrhiza microbial communities from riparian zone in the Pacific Northwest, United States - 17_EM | ecosystem: Host-associated > Plants > Roots > Unclassified | place... | reverse complement strand
TATAATTTATAACCTTTTTTTTTTAATTTATATTTTCAAACTACAACCATAAAATCCATCAATACACAAAACATGAAAACATGGAAGGGAAGAAAGTCGGACCCAAAAATCCTGTGAAATGGTCAGATCTATAGTCCTCCATCAAAGTTGATCACAACCGAACAGCCTCCTATGTATTTGATCAAACCATCAGTGATTATTCAGATTGAGTCGTTTTGCAGTGGGCTTTGTCAATATTGTCTGTAGCTGCTGCCTGTTGTCGAATGCAAGCTCAGTTCAAGAAGAATAATACTTAGCGCAACCAAGTTCTTTAATTGAACATGGAATTTATTCATCCCTTTCTTAGGTTTTTACCCTGTACTATTAACCTATTCATCCCTTTCGATTTTCCCTTTTCTTTTTGGTCATTACAATGGCATGTTGGTATTTGATATTGGTGCACCTTTGGCTGCAGGCAGGACTGCAACTCTTGTCATCGGGGAAGAAAAGGAATCGAAACAATTGAGACAAGATTCTGGAATTTCTATAAATTAATTTTCACAAGTCTACAGAAGGAATTTGAGCTACAGTAAATCACCTAAATGCATTTGCCCCACAAAATACCACGATGTCCTCAGCTTCAGAGCCTAAGCGGCAAATCTACAACCCCTACGACATCTCCCTGAACCTGGCAAGGGCCTTCTTTTGAATCAGCGTTTTGTAACTATCCCCAGCCTGTACCTCAAGGCTAGGATCCAACTTCTTCTGCTGACTCCCAAGTCCTGCTCTCCTATCTATGGCTTGAGCTTGGACTGGTTCAATCATTCCACTTCCATCCTTCCCCAGTCCCTGCAAATCACATCGATCACCAAAAACCAGAGAAGACAATCCCCACAGTGAATAAGAATTAGAATCCAGTTACATGAATGCTGCAAAAGCATTGACCACCAGTATATTCGATTCAACTTTAGCAGTGTAGGGCAGCAAACAAGTAACAGAACATTGTAGCCATAAAAAGATGAGAGGAACATCATATGATAGAAGTAATTTCGAATATTGGCAAAACTGTAATGAAACTAGTTGCATGCTTGATGCAAAAGCATTGACAACCAGTATATATGATTCAACTTTAACGGTGTAGGGCAGCAAGCAAGTAACAGAACATAGTGGCCATTAAGAGATGAGAGGAACATCATATGATAGAAGTCATTTCGAATATTGGCAAAACTGTACAGAAATGGAAGATTTTTTAAGAGCACTTTTGAGAATTTGCTTTCAAAATACTTAGAATATGATTATAGAAAAGGAAGAAAAGGCTGCACTAACTAAAACCCATATTTCACAAGGATGACTGGCATCGTTATCAGCAGTAACCAATGATTTACAGCCTACAACCCATTTCAAAAGAATAACCATTGCGAACAGTGGTCAATAAATTAGCAGTTAAAATTGTCAGGAGCAAGAGAAAGGAATGATACCGAGCCTTCTTGCCAGCCCATATTGCGAAGCATTCGATTGCCTACATTGCTCTCGCCAAGTGCCTTGTCAGCTGTAATCACCTCATAGCTCTGAGCATCTCCAATCCCACGTCCTCCTCCAACACCAGGGGGAAATGGCATTGAATCCAAAGCACTCCTTTTGAATGCAGACTCTCGATCTTTAAGAGATCACAAATAGAAAACACAAAGGATTCCTCACAAGTTAATATTTCTATCAAGACATAAAGTAAAGTGTTGGGACCCATTCACTCAGACCGAGAAGTTTGAGAAAACCAAGATCTGATAGATATCCAGGGCAACTAAGCAGACAGAAGTAAAAGGTACCAAGTACAGTGTTCCTAATATCTTATGACCTTGTAAAAATAAAGGTATAGTAAAAAACATATCGCTAAAACTTACGTGAATCCATGTCAGGCAAATCATCTCCCACAGAAGATGAACCATACAAACTCCTCCTTTCAGCTGCTCGATCCCTGTAGGAAGTCTGTGGTTGCTCCTTGTGAGTAGAAGCAGAAGGCAGTGGCATTTCAGAAAATCTCCTCTTTCCACTCACAGCAGCAACAGGTGGTGTGTAAGAGCCCAACGCAGATGCATCTGTCCTAAAAGGAGTTGCAGCTGGAAATGTATCAGAATTTGTTGATGAACCTGCCATAGTTAGTGGTATGGCAGCATTGGATGTAGAAACACCAGCAGATGGTATAGAATATGAAGTATCAGACTTCACAACACCTCGTCCAGAGCCCCTTATAACTCCCATCAAAGTCCCTCCTGAACTGTTGCTCGCAGGTCTTGGCTTCACTGGAGACTCCAAACCAGTAGTTTGGGCAGATGGGGTTGCGGCAACTCCTGAACTGGACATAGTGTTCTCCTTTGTGGTTGTTGAATCAGATTTAAACTTGCTCTTTGTGGATTGCCCAGCTGAAAAGAGCCTATCATCAGCTGGAACAGATGGGTGACTATCATCAAGAGCCACACGGGTGGCTTGTCCTTCATGACTCCTTTGCTTCCACATTGATAATACGTTGTTCATTTTCTTCTTGTTAGCCAAAATACTGCTCTTTGAAGCAAGTTTTATCTCTTTTGCCTTCTCCTTCTCTTTCTTCTCAGCAGCTAATGCTGCTGTAGCAGCAGCCTGGACTGCATCATGTAACGAGGCAGGCTTCTCCACGGATGATGTTATAGTAGCAGCCGGTGCAGAAATTACAACTTTTCTGTTACTGGAACCATCAGATGACTTGGAATTCTCGGACTGTTTACCAGAAGCTTTATTGTCACTGTTCTCCGTGTAAGGGATGTACTGCTGAGTTTGCTGGTCATATGTGTACCAAACCCCACTGTTACCATCATAATAAAGACCTGCATATTACAAGTGCATAATACTCAATCAAAGAGCCGATGACTTGCAAAGGAATTATGATTTCAGCTTAAACTCCTAAGATGACCCATGTAGAATGCTAGTAACAACTATTCAAACTGTATTCAAAGTTCTTGTCCTAGAAAATAATTCTAAACAGAGCATAAAACATTCCCCATGCTAGCAGGAAATATGATCACCTTAATGGCAAATGCACATTCTACTAGGGTTTAAACCTCACAAAGTTTCACTCCAAAACATACCAAACACCATATCAATCAGAAGGGGTATATGATTCCCCACCCAAATTCTTTTAACAGACATCCCCGTGGATACAAAAAAATTTATCTCATACAATGCAATTGCAATTCCACACCATGCCTGGGTCTCTGTGCACTTTCCGAGGAGCACGTTTTTAGTTCACAGCAACAAACATGAAAAATATTCCTAGAAGACAACCACTTCACCACAGCAAAATAATCTCTTCCTGCCGAATCTTTGAAGATGTTCCCAACAGTGTTGTCAAAAGGTGCCTGGGTGCTCGCTTAAGCGCCGGAGGGGAGGCGAGGCGAGGCGAAGCCGTGGCACCTTTCTTAGCCTGTGCATGGGAGGCAGGCGATAAAGGCTTCGCCTGATGAAAATTATATGACACTGACACTGACACTCAGGATTAGTTTGAAGAGATGTCTCTTTGATTTCTGCTTTTTTTTTAAAAAATGACTTATATTTTGTCTTGTTCGTCTCCTTTTCTGGTCTTACACAAGAAAAAAACATAAGGGTAGTTTTGTAAAAAACATAGATTAAGGTAAAAAAGAAAAAAATAAACCGACGTGAAAGTTAAAGAAGAAAAGAAACAGACGTGAAAATTGAAACAAGAACAGAAACAACCACGAAACACCACCAAAGAAGAAGAGAAAGAAGTCAAGAGTGAAGACAGATAAAAAACAAAGGTATTCCTTATGAATTTTTTCTTCTACCATCTCATCTTTTTCTTTCTTAATTTCTCATATAAAAATTCTACTAAGTTATATCATATAAAAATTCTGTGGAGCTGGACCTATGTATGTGGCAAATTACAAAGATTATTTGACCAAGTCATGACACATGCAGTTTGCTTGTATATGATATATATTATATTCTATCAATACAAAGATTACTTTTATATATTTTTGACCATGACTAGACTAGTACACACAGTTTGCTTGTGCGTGTGTGAGTGTGTGTAGTCAATATGCGTACTGAACTTGGCCACTTTTTCTCGATTAATTGTTACAAACTTACATCATGTTGACCATGTGTGTACTTGGGGGCTTGCCACCTCACCTGTTTTCAACTTTTCATTATTCCAGCAGTAGTGGTACTGTGATTATTTATTTGTGATCCCTAGAACAAATACTAGACAACAAACAAAGTTGAGAGGTATATGAACATCAAGTGCTAGAACTACACATGAAGAGGGATCATGTTCTAGTTTTAAACAAGTGCAGTATGGTTTAAGAGATGAAGATTTGGATTATAATCATGAAATGGACGATATGGAGAGCTCAAGTGAAGGAGAGGAAAGCATTGATGAAGATGTTTTTGAAGATTAATGAACAATGATGATGATATTTAAGTTTGCGTTTTAATCTATTTGGCTACTTACTACTTTAAATTGTTTTGTTTTGTTTTGTTTTAAAGGTGAAAAATGTAACTTTATATGACTATATGGTATTTTATATTTTCTTTTGATTTTCTAATGATCTAATCTTAATTGGTATATATTTTAGATTTATATATCATAATATAATATTATACATTTAGTTTTTTATATCATACAGGTTGAGCGCCTTTGTTCATTCGAGTGAGCACCTAGGTGTGCGCCTAGCACCTCGGGCATTTTCTAGGCTTGGCGCTTATTAGCACCTTTCGCCTTTGACAACACTGGTTCCCAAGGAACAATAACCAAGTTTTAAATTTTCATCACAATTCTCCTCAACAAGGAACCAAATTGAAAACAACTTGTCCAAGGAAACTAGACACAAAATTGCATCTTCAGAAAACTAGAAGTGAAGGTCAAAATGTTCCTCAAAAGAAATTTATGAGATTAATTTATGGATCGCAAGCCTCTAAAAGTAAAGCAGGCATACAGTTAAGTAGCTCCAGTCAATTCATGGATGACAATGAAGTAAATCACAAGCAAATGCACCATACATGTAAAGTTGTAAGCACCTTATTCCGTTTTATAAACTCATGTAGTTGTCCCACTACATTTTTCCTACTGCATACAAATCACCATTGTCCAGGCAGTTATTAGAAGCTGGGAATTTCAAGCTCCAAAGTTAAAATAGAAATAACAGTCAAAAAATCTCCACTGACTGTATATGCCCACACAAACTTATCAAAAAAAAAAGTAGGTCATATGTTCCCAAAATATTCTGCCTAATCAGCACTTTTGCAAGATCTACAGGAACTATCTTAGCATTTGCTCTCAAAATCTCAGTGACTAGCTTGAAACTTAATGATTTTGTACTAGCAAGAATGCTAGCGTTCCTAGAAAGACAGTTAAACATGAACATGATTTCCAAGTTCCACACAGGAATAGTATTCCCTCCTTTTTCTCTGCACAAGAGTATAATCAGATAAAACTTCTTGACAGGAATAAAAATGAAAATATATCTTTATACTACTTCAGGGAGGGAAAAATCTATTAGCTTGTACCAGGGAGAAAACCCATGGATAAAGCATTTGCAAAGAGCCAAACACACCAGTTATCTATCCAATTATACCACAAAAATGAAAACAGCAATGCCCCTTCTGGATTTTTTTTTAACATGAAGACAACAATCAGAAACTTGCCATCTAGTAAAAGATGCCTAGATCAAGTTACGACATTCATTATAACAATAGCTCAAATCCACAATGCATGCAAAATGTTATCTTCCACTAGGTGCAAATCAAACAAGAAATGTAGAAGGAACCTGTATTTCCATCAAAGTAGAAGCCAGAAGCAGCATCATAGTAATAACCAGATGCTTCATCCCACACAAAAGCAGATTGTGCAGCAGAACCATCCTTTTGGACTGTAATCTCCCCACCAGCTTGCTCCTGCCCACCGACAGATTGTTTTTCATCTGGGTTATATTCCTTAGGTGCCCAGCCAACAGCGTCATACTAAAAGATGAAAAAATAAAATTTGAAGAACTCAAATATCATATTTAAAATCAGCATATTCAAAAACCAGAAAGCAAGCACAAAGAATTAAGATGAAGGGTACAGGTAGTAATATAACTAGAATATAACAATAATATTCACTAATATTCCAAGAGACAGAGAAGTGATAGGGACAAGAAGAGAATTCTTAGGAGTTATATCTCCATTCAATGAACCATAACAAAACCTGTGTCTAATGCATCAATGAAATCACAAAAAGATCAACATCAAAAAGTTCGAGCACAAATCCATTAACGTGGAAGTAGCACCTTGACAAACACCCAGACACATTCATCTAAAGTTTTCCTTGTCAACCTGACTGATTGCCATAAACAAATTACAAGTTGATAGTGAAATTTAGTCTTTGATCAAAAGAAATGCCTACAGCCTCACAGATAATAATATAAAAAACTTCCTAAAGTGGCTATTCTGAGGTATGAAATAGATGTATCATATCAGAATATCAATTTTCTCTAATCTGTTCATCAATCTTCACTTCACAGAACCATTTCTCCAGAAAAAGGGGCCTTTGATATGAAGGTATCTTTTACATTTCTATGGTACATAGTACATAGTACATAGTACAAGTACAATGTCAACTTTCTCCAACTTCCCCACCAACAATCACTTCATGAAAAGCTTTCAGTGACTTCAAATAACAGAAAATTAAAGTAGTTTCTAGGCTGTGTTGATTTTCTTCATCCAAAAAAAAGTTGTTTTTCCCTGGGCTTTCAAATTCTAAGTATGAGCAAACCATGTAAAATTTAGTGCTTCAATTTAAAATGTGCGACAAAAAAGAAAATACAATAGTTGAAGAAAAGATTCATTGATATACCTGTTGTGCAAATGCCGCTGCCTCAATCGCAGCAGCTGCTAAGCTGCTTGACTGCGATGGTCCTGACGACCCTGGGCCAAGAATGCTCTTTGCATATGCCACTCTTAAGATCTGCCCATTCTTCTCAAGAGTGGTTCCATTGGTCGCATCAAGGGCTTTAGTAGCATCCTCAACCTACAAGACAAGAACCATATGATTGCAAAGAATGCATCTATTATTTCTGCTAGGAACTCTCTTTTGTTGTGTCTCTAATTCTGAAAAGAGCAAGTAAAATCTTCATACAGAGGGGCAGGGGTCTTGCAGGATGCAGAGGCCATACAACTAAAATTTCAAAAGAAAATCTTTAAGTAACACAAAGTACCTAAAGTACATCAGTCTGAAATGGGATTTCATTGGGTAGCTAAGCTATAGATATCAGCAACATTCAAAATATGCGACAACCACCATGGTACCACTGTTTGTATTAGTTTTATAGCCTAGAATGGAAGGTGAAAGGAAAAACAATACCACCAAATCATAGTTTGTTGTATAATCTTTCTAAATAATTTCATCATAAAAATACCACTGAATCACTGTTATTAAGTTTACCTTAGCTCCTAACATATATTTGTCAGTTGTGTATTGTTTATAATAAATTTGGACTCGTAATTGTTTGAATTGCATGACAACCATCAAAGATTATTTTGACTAAGAAAAACTGGAAAGCAAAAAATAAGAGGAACAAAATATTCAACAAATCCAATCACCAATAACAAATGAATTTACCGAATGGAAATGTACAAAGGCAAATCCCCTTGAAACATGAGTAAACTTGTCTCTAACCAGTCGAAGATCCTGCAAATTAGGAAAGATAAAAGCATGAACATGCCAAAAAAGGGGGGGATTTTCTAATAAAACAAAAATGAATTTTACAGCATTTTGTACCTTAATTGGAGCATGCTTGGAAAACTCATAGCGAAGCATCTCCTCATCCGCATTTTCATCCAATCCACGAACAACCAAAACATGAGTTGGGCCTGATTAGGTGTCAGCTTAGCAAGTTGTGGCATATATATTAAAACATGTCAGGAAAAAAGAAACATTTCAAACCAACCTGCCTCAAATCCTTTCTTTCCTGAGGATGGTGGATTTGATAAAGTCATATCTGCTGATGGTGCATCATCAGTTCGTGGCTCATTGCACTGCAACATATAATAAAAGAGGCCATTCAACGATTTGTTTTCAAGGATCTTAATTCTCAAACCATTATAAAATCCACCAGAATCCCTGGGTAAAGTTTTTCTTTTCCATTTGCTGTAAAATCATTAAGCAAGAGCTCTGCACAAAAGAATTACAAGTCCATACTATTTAACCAAAGCACGTCACAAAGCAAAGTGGAAATCTATCCCTTGTACGAGACCCCTCTACTAGAGCTAAGGGGTCTTCAGCTTAAGTGAAAAGAGCACATGCTTAACACAAACGAGGGAAATAAAGGATCACTTGAAGAAGCTGAAACTTATTAGGGACTTCGGGAACAAGAAACATTGGGCACTTCACTTAATAGAAGGGAGAGGAAAAGGAGACTCGTCAAATCAGAAATAAGGCATAATGAGAGGTTAAGAAAAGGCTCTTATCACCATGAAGTGACAGCATGTTAAAGGTGTCAATGTGACTTCCAACACACATTAACCTCCAAACAACACTAGAAAAAATAATGATTGTCATTTCAACACTTGACATGCGTGCTCAGCACCAGCGGGGAATTGTTCTTGCCGTGCTAGTGCTAACAAATGAAACTAATGGCTGATTGTGTATTCATAAAAAATTATAACTGTTCAACTTATCAAAAATCAAATAAGGAGAAAATGAGATGGAAAAACAAACCTGAAAGCAGGATGTACGCCTTGCAAAATTGACACAACCACAGATAGTGCACATCCAATCAGATGGCACTGTGATGTTTCTGTGCTGACCAGATTTCTCTTGACCAAAAGGCCCACCTGCCCCCCCAGTTGGTTTACTACTGAAAGACAACAGAAATCAAAGTGATAATGGTTATGCTTGAAGCCAAAAATGTGTCATAGGGCCACCATATGTATGTATAACGACATTAATGTAGCGTTTTCATCAAAAAATGCCACCATCAGTCAGATATTGAAGGAGAATAGTGCTAGGGAAGCCAGCAACAGCTAAAGTAAGAATGTATCTGGAATTCACCAGTATGTGAGATCCAACATACATGCACAATGTACAACTTCGAGATACTAGCATGGAATAAATAATCACAATTGACTTTCATGATACCACAATCATGGCAATGATGAAAGAGAAATACCTGTACTCAAAGAAAAGCTTTCGGCCATCAACAACAAGACCATCATCCCCAATCCTATCCATCATTGTGCATGCTGCTCCCTGTTTCAGACAAAAACATTATTTGAATGCCATTCATGAAAGAAAATGCAACCTTGCCAGATTAGGCAGATAGATACCACAGAAGGAAAATCAATAAAGGCAAATCCACGGGAGATGCCAGAATTCCTCTCTTTGATTACACGAACATGGCGAAGTGGTCCCCACTCAGCCTGATGGCCACAAAAAGCAAATAAATGTTATGAAAACATCTAATGAGGAAAAGCAACAGTGCCCGGATAAAGAGTGTAAACTAAGACATTACAAGTATCTGGTAAAGATCTTCCTCGGTTGTCTTCTGTGAGAGACCCTTCACAACAACGGTTGCAGATGGGGCCTACAAGAGACAGAATTCTTGTTAAAGCCCGGTGACTCACCACAGATCAAGCCAGGCAGTAAATAACAATAAAGAAGGCTGTATGTAACATACCACGTCATAATGGCCACGCTGACGCTTGTGTTCACGGTCCCTCCTCCTTTCACTCCTCTCATGCCTGCCACCATCATAGCTGTCCTCCCTTTGACTTCGGCTATGACTTCGGCTCCGAGGAGACCTTGATCTAGGACGATCATCATATCCACGAGACCGAGATCGTTCATGCCGTCTGTGTGGACTCTGAGATTTTTCCTGACTCAAACCTCTCTTGTCATGTTCTCGATCATGGGATCCACGCCTCCTCCAATTGCCATCTCTCCTGCTGCCTCTTTCATAATCAGAATCATAACTATGCCTACCATATTCATAATCCCTCTCATGGCTATCCTCCCTATTTTGATAAGAAGTGTGTGACTTATAGTCATAATCATCATATGCATAATCATCACGGTCACGTTCCCCAAACCTAGAAGCCCTATCAAGTCCGTGATCACGGTAGTTGTCGATGCTGTGGTTGCCATCCCGATCATGAACAGCATCTATATCATGGTAAGTATCGAAGTATGGTCTCTCATGTCTCCTTGACTCCCTATCAAGTGGGTATTCTTCTTCATAACTTCTCCTTCTTGATTGAGGCCAAACATCAACAGCAGGAGGTGGGGGATAGTTCTCTCTCTCTAGAATGTTCCGGGGGATGGCATGTCTTGGGTATCCATTATCCCTTGAATACCGGTCATTGATAAACCTCCTCTCATCATATGAACCACCACCCCTGCTAAAATAAAATAATTTAATGGAAGGGCAGACATGAAAAATCATGAGCCAAAGCTTGAAAAAGAAATAATGACAATAAGATTACAGACCACAACAAAGGAGACATTTAGAAAATATCAAGCATAAGAGGCTTCTGGAAAATCTTGCATGAAATAAATACCTTAACCAACAAAACTCAAAAAGGAAAATAAGAGTACACAAATTTTCAAATAAAATATTTTACCATGAAAGCCCTGACAGCAAGCATCGGGCCTTACTTACCGGTAGTTAGGCTCATGGACTGCACCATACCCCTCCAGAGCCTGTGGATTCAAGAGAATAAGCTTATGTCAGCAACAAATACCAATCAAGATAGGAGGAGGTTACGCAAATCCATTCCATATCCTCACTGCCCCCAACAGCTTTCTCTTATTTTTCTTTTAAGGATGAGATAGATGATGCCCAAAAACTAATGGACAATCCTAAAAAATTTCTTGCATTTTTATCAGTATTTTTAAGGAGGAAACCACAATTACGCTGTTATTATCCCATCCTTGCTGAAGGCCATAGCGACCAGGATCCATGTCTTGCAAGCAAAACCACTCTGCAATGCTCTTTCTCGATGATCGAATGTTCTAATTCCTTTTATTCCCTGTAATATATGCACAAAAGAAACAGACACACAACAGTCATGCCCTTGAATCAACCTTTACTCAATAATTCCCCCACGTATCGAGTTCTTATTAGCCTTGACGTTCGTAAATCTTCAAATAAAATCAAATCCACTCCACAAACCAAGATTTAACCAAGACCGACTTGACCATTCCTCCAAAATTCTCTCAACAACAACGAAACAAATATAAAAGCCATGATCTTGATTAGCAGAAACCAAACACCGCATCCACAAAATAAAGTTATACAGGAAAAAAAAACTCAAATTGTGAATTGCGTTATAAAAACAAAATCAACAGAACAACTTCTTCATATTAACAGATAAAGATCGGCTAAAAATGCCACAATATTCTCTCCATTACAATTTACACTGCAAAATTAAAAAAAAAAAAAATTCAGATAAAACCAAACCCACTTCAGAAAATCAAGAGACAAACAAAACCCATTCCATCATTTGTCCAGAATTATCTAAAAAAAATATAAGCAATGATCTTGACAATCAAAACCCAACCCATAACTA
>Ga0307515_10021092_pt1 | contig 11572 bp, 8 predicted proteins | sample 17_EM_MG_FD_194513 | JGI IMG/M metagenome (GOLD analysis project Ga0307515, IMG submission 194513) | Populus trichocarpa ectomycorrhiza microbial communities from riparian zone in the Pacific Northwest, United States - 17_EM | ecosystem: Host-associated > Plants > Roots > Unclassified | place... | reverse complement strand
TGGTCTTCAGGTCCCGCGATGACGCGCCCAACGACACCTCATAGGCGCCGGCGGCGACGTTCCAGGTCTTGGCCTTGGAGTCGAAGGTGGCCAGCAGGCGCGGATCGACCGTGACGCTGACGCTGGTGCTCGCGCCTGGGGCCAGGTCGACCTTCTTGAAGCCGCCCAGGCGGCGGGGCGCTTCCCACCCGGCGCCGCCCTTGGGGCCGACATAGACCTGCGCCACGTCCTTGCCGGCCGCCTTGCCGGTGTTGGTGACCTTGAAGCTGACCGTCAGCTTGCCGCCGACGACGCTGGTCTTCAGGTCGCCGTAGCCGAAGCTGGAATAGGACAGGCCGTGGCCGAAGGCGAACAGTGGGGCGTGGCCCTTCTGGTCGAACCACTTGTAGCCGACCGCCGCGCCCTCGCTGTAGGCGACGTCGCAGAAGTCCTCCGGCTTGGCCGGGTCGCAGTCGATCGTCTGGCGCGGCAACTGGTCGGCGCTCCGCGGGAAGGTGATCGGCAGGCGGCCTGACGGGTTGACCTCGCCCGTCAGCACGCGGGCGATGGCCTCGCCGCCATTGGTGCCCGGATACCAAGCCTCGACCACGGCGCCGACCTTGGCCAGCCACGGCATCAGCACCGGCCCGCCGGTTTCCAGCACCACGGCGGTCTTGGGATTGGCCGAGGCGACGGCGTCGATCAGGGCGTCCTGGTCGTCGGCCAGGGTCAGGGAATAGTCCCGCGACTCGGCGGCCCACTGGTGGGCGAAGACGATCACGACGTCGGCCCCGGCGGCGGCCTTGGCGGCGGTGGCCGGGTCGGTCCCGTCGTCATAGACGAAGGTCGCGCCGGGGTTCCTGGCCCGCAGCGCCTTCAGCGGCGAGGAGGGGTGGTAGATGATCGGGCCGGGGAAGCCCTTGGGGCCCAGGCCCTTCACCGCCATGCCGCCGATCGGGAACACCTGCGACGAGCCGCCGCCCGACAGGACGCCGACATCGGAATGCGAGCCGATCACGACGATCTTCCTGGCGGTCTTGGCGAGGGGGAGAAGGGCGCCGTCGTTCTTCAGCAGGACGATGGCCTCTTCCGCGTCGGCCTGGGTGACCTTGGCGTGGGCGGCGAAGTCGATCGGCGCGCTCGCGGTCACCGGGTGGTCGAACAGGCCATGGGCGAACATCGAGCGGGTGATGCGGCGGACCATGTCGTCTAGCCGCGCCTGCGGCACCAACCCGTCGGCCACGGCGGCCTTCAGCGGCGCGCCGAAGAAGGGCTGCTTGTCGAAGGTGTAGGCCGACTCCTGGTCCAGGCCCGCATTGGCGGCCTTGGCGGTGGAGTGCACCCCGCCCCAATCGGACATCACGAAGCCCTTGTAGCCCCAATCCTGCTTGAGCACCTCGTCCAGCAGGTAGTCGCTCTCGCAGGCATAGGTGCTGTTGACCCGGTTGTAGGCGCACATCACCGCGCCCGGGTTCGACTGCTCGATGGCGAACTCGAAGGCCAGGAAGTCCGACGCGCGGGCCGCGTCGTCGGTGACGTTGGAGCTGACCGTCATGCGGCCGGTCTCCTGGGCGTTCAGGGCCCAGTGCTTGATGGTCGACATGATCTTGTTGGACTGGATGCCCTTGATCTGGGCCCCGACAATCACGCCGGCCAGCAGGGGGTCCTCGCCGCCATATTCGAAGTTGCGGCCGTTGCGCGGCTCGCGGGCCAGGTTGACCCCGCCGGCCAGCTGGACGTTGAAGCCCGACGCGCGAGCCTCCGAACCGATCATCGCGCCGCCCTTGTACGCCAGATCCGAGTTCCAGGTGGCGGCCGTGGCCAGGCCCGAGGGCAGGGAGGTGCGTTCGCGGTAGGGATCGCTCGACTCGCGCTGCGAGGCCACGCCGACCCCGGCGTCGGTTTCCCAAAGCGGCGGCACGCCCAGGCGCGGGATGCCGGGGATGTAGCCGGCCGAACCCATCCGGGCTTCGGGCGACGGCGTGAACTGGGGTTTCTTCTGGTTGGAGCCGAAGAAGCCGAACACCAGGGTCAGCTTCTCGTCCTGGGTCATCTGGGCGACCACCAGGTCGGCGCGTTGGTCGGGGCTGAGCTTGGTGTTCATCCAGGGCTTGGCCGCCGCCGGCGGCGCGGCCAGGGCGTGAGCAGCGGCGGCCGGCAGCGCCGTGGTCAGCATCAGGGCCAAGGCCAGGCCGCGCATCTGCAGTCGCTTCATTTTTCTTCTCCCTGAGGCTCGCCACGTTTCCGGCGTTGCTTCGTCTATTTTCTCGACATGCATCCGGTTGGCTAAAGAGCGCGCCATGAAGCTGTCGATTTAGCTAAACGTGGAATACACGATAAATCTGACAACGTTGTCGTACTTGAGCAAATCGAAACAAGCAAGGCGTACAAGGGTAAACCCGTCGCCGTGTTCTCGAATGCGGATGGGTCGCGCGAGACGACAACACCACGACCAGCCTTTCGACTGATCGTAGCGTCGGCGTGTTTTCATCTCGCTGGGACGAAGGGCTCAGAGGCGTTCGATGCTCACCGCCGGGGCCATGCCGCCGGCCACGTACGCGTTCCTTCCCAGGAAGACTGCCGGGAGCGGCTATTTGAAGCGATCCGGGCGCTGGCGCCCCTTGTGTCAGTCCAGCGCCTTTTTCGCGGTCATTGGACGGTCATGCCGGCCGGAGCCCAGCGCGCGCGGCGCCAGGCGAAGGGGCTCTCGCCGGTGATCTGGCGAAACAGCCGCGACAGGTGGCTCTGGTCGGCCAGGCCCACGGCGCTGGCGATCTGGGCCAGGGGCTCGACGGTCCCCAGCATCAGTTCCTGGGCCCGCTCGATGCGCTCGGCGATGACGTGGGCGTGGGGCGTGCGGCCATAGGTCTGCTTGAAGGCCCGACCGAAGTGGCTGACGCTCAGCCGCGCTAGGCCGGCCAGTTCCTCCACCGAGATCTCGCCCTCGAGGTTGGCGTCGATATGGGCGTTCAGCGTCCGCACCTGCCAGGGCGCCAGGCCGCCGCGTACCGGATCCGCCGCCGTCGTCGAAGTCTTGAACCCGTCCATTTGCCTTGCTCCAAAGCCAGGTGATTGCCTGGCGACAGGAGTAGGTCGACCGGTGTTCCGCGATAATCCGCCGTGACGGCGCTTCACTGTTTCCGAAAACAGACCAATGGGCGGCGGGTGTCAGGTCTCGACGCCGTGCGCCCAGGGTTGCCTGGCGAAATGCTCGCGCAGGAACTCCATCAGAACCCGCACGCGCGCCGGTCGCGCGCGGCCCGGCGGGGTGAGCAGATGCACCGGCACGGGGACCAGCGTCCAGTCGGTCAAGACTTCTTCGAGACGGCCGTCCTGCAGTTCGTTCCAGATATAGGCTTCCGGCTGAATCGCCACGGCCCGGCCCGCCAGCAGCATCGGATTGGCGGCCATGCCATTGTTCATCCGGATCGCTCCCTCCACCCGAACCAGATGCTCGCCGTGCACGGGATGGAAGAAGCGCCATTCCTGGGCTTCCCTGACGTGGGTGTAGGTCAGGATCGGCATCTTCAGCAGGTCGTCGGGATGACCTGGGCGGCCATACTTGTCGAACAGCGTCGGCGCGCTGACGACAGGGAGACGGTGCGAGAACAGCCGGCTCACCCGCAGCGAGGAATCTCCCAGCTGTCCGATCCGGATGGCGACGTCGAAGCCGTCGGGGATCAACTCCGTCTTGCTGTCGTTCAGATGGAAATCGAGCTCGATCTCCGGATAGCGTTCGAGGAACTGGGGCAGCAGCGGCGCCAGGGTCTGCACGCCGAACGCGGCGCCGGAGGCCAGCCGCACCAGGCCGCGCGGGACGGCCGCTCCCTCGACGATCTCGGCTTCGATCGACTCCCCGTCGTGCAGGATGCGCAGCGCCCGTTCCAGGCTGGCGCGGCCGGTCTCGGTCAATGACAGCTTGCGGGTGGTGCGGTGGAGCAGGGTGGCGCGCATCCGCTCCTCCAGCCGCGTCACGGCCTTGGAGACGGTGGTCTTGGCCAGGCCCAATTCCTCGGCAGCCAGCGAGAATGATCCCTTCTCGGCGACCTTGGCGAAGATCGCCCAGGCCTCGAAATCCGGCATATGCGGCATGGTCGCTCCCTGAAGTCCCGAGTCGCCATCGAACCGCCTTGCCGGCTCAAGCTCAAGGCCGACCTTTGGGAGGGCGCGGTCAGGTCATCGAGGTGCGGGGCTCCAGGCGTTCGCGCAGGGCGCGGGAATAGGGGCAGAGGGCGTGGGCGCGGCGAGCCAGGGCCCGGACGGCCTCGTGATCGAAATCGGGGAGGTCCAGAGACAGCGCCACGTCCAGGGCCAAGCCGTCTTCGCCATCGGGTCGCCCCACCCCCACCGTCACAGTGACGTTGGCGTCGTCGGTGAGCGCCTGGCCGGACTCGGCCGCGGCCTTTCGCAACCCATCGAGGAAGCTGGCGGCATAGGCGGCGGCCAACAGGTGCTCGGGGCTGGCGTCCGCTCCGCCGGCGCCGCCCAAGCTCGTGGCCTTGGCCAGCTTGACCTTCAGCGCGCCGTCGACGCTGACCACCCATCCGCTGCGCCCGCCGGTGGCCGTGGCCTGGATGGAATGCAGGACCTGCATGGCGAGGCTCCCTCGCGGGGAACGGTCCACCGCAGGGCAGACTTAGACCGGAAGCGCCGCCAGGATTATCTGTCCCGACGGCGCTTCATTGGTGCTGAAAACGGCCTAATCGCCGGCTGGCGTACCGGTCGACCGCTGACGGTCGGGTGGGCGACCAGCCCCGATCGGGACCGCGCCGGCCGCGCACCCGGCTGTGGAGCCCAGGGCGAAGACCGCCCTGTCTCGGCCCCACAGCGCCTCTCCTTGTTTCGAGAGGCGAAGATAACTTGTCCTGATCGGCGTATTAGGCTGGCTTTGGGCGAAGAATTTTTGATCGGAGCGCACAGATGGCGCGGGAGTGGGCGGATCGGGCCGGCGACATGGAGGTGCTGGTCCGCGTGATCGCCGCCGGCAGCTTCTCGGCGGCCGGGCGCGCGCTGGATCTGACGCCGTCGGCCGTCAGCCGGGTCATCGCCAGGATGGAGGCGCGGCTGGGCGTGCGCCTGCTGCTCCGAACCACCCGCACCCTGACCCTGACGCCGGAGGGCGAGGCCTATCACCGCGCCGCCTTGCGAATCCTCGAGGACCTGGCCGAGACCGAGCGGGCGGTGATGGATCAGGCCGCGCCGCGCGGCCGGCTGCGGGTCAGTTCCTCGCAGGGCTTTGGCCGGCTCTATATCGTGCCGCTGGTCGGTGAGTTTCTGGCCCTCTATCCCGACATCCTGCTCGATCTCAGCCTCAGCGACGCCATGGTCGACCTGACGGGCGGCCAGGCCGATGTCGCCATCCGCGTGGGTCCGCTGCCCGACAGCGGCCTGACCGCCCGCAAGCTGGGCGACAGCGGCCGGGTGGTGGTGGCCTCGCCGGCCTATCTGGCGCGGCGTGGCGCGCCCCAGGCGCCCGAAGACCTGGCCCACCACGCCTGCATCGGTTTCAACTTCCGCCGATCCCGCCAAGGCTGGTCGTTCAAGCGCGACGGACAGGAGTATGAGCTGGCGGTGCCCAACAGTGTCGAGGTCAACAGCGGCGACGCGGCCGTGCAGCTGGCCCTGGACGGCGTCGGCATCGCCCGGGTCGGCCGTTATGTCGTGGCGACGGACATCGCCGAGGGGCGGCTGGTTCCGCTTCTCGAACCCTTCAACGCCGGCGAACGCGAGCCCTTCCACGCGGTGTTCATCGGCGGCGCCCAGACCCCAGCGCGGGTGCGGGTGTTCGTCGACTTCCTGGCGGCGCGGGTGAGCGGCTAGGCGGCCGCCAGGGTCAGGATCTGGATCTTGTCCGAGGCGGCCACGGCCAGGCGCTTTTCAATGGGGTCCCAACTCGTCGGCGGAAGCGCGTTAGGACCCAGGATGCATCCCTTCCAGGTCCCGCTGTCGATCTGCGGCCAGCTTTCCACGATCCGGCCGGTGGGCAGGTGGATCAGCTTGGGATGCTGGTAGAGCGCCAGGACGTGGTCGGTGTCCACCGCGAGGAGGCGACCGGTCGGCGCGTCGAAGGCGACCAGGCTGTCCCACCGTCGTGCGCCAGGCCGATAGACCCCGATCATGCCGGGTTGAAACTGCACGTCGGGTTCACCCTCTTGGGCGTTCTCCGCGTCGGGGTCCGACGCCAGGACGACCCGGTCCGCATCGAGGAACACAGCCGAAGCGATCTCGGCCTCGTGCGCCAGGGCGCCGTCGTTTCGATCCAGCAGCGAGGGCTCCCGCAGGGCGTCGGCGATGGCGTGGAAGGCGACCTGAAGAAACGGATGCCATAGCCAACCAGCGCTCATCAGCCAGGCGCCGCTGGGATCGACCGCCAGCCCTGAGTGGAACACGTCGGCCAACTCGACATCGTCGTCCGATCGCGATGTCAGCCGCTCGCCGGTTTCCAGCAGTTCGATCTCCAGCCGGTTGTAGCCGGTCGGGCAATGGGCCAGAGCCATGCGACCGTCCGGAAGGCGGAACAGCGTGATCGGGTAGTCGTAGAGATTGGCCTGATAGTAGCTGCGATCGATCTCGCGAACGACCTGGTGACCCCGCACCACGACGCCCTTGGTGCCGCGCCGCTCGTAGAGCACCGCGTAGATGCCGTCTGGCGATTGGACCACCGAGTCGAACCGATAGCCGAAGTTCACCACGCCCTCGGTTCGAGAGCCATCGAGGCCGTAGCGAGCGGCCAGGCCCAGCCAGTCCACCAACTCCTCGCCGTTCCATGCCAAGGACCGGGTCCCGGAAATGGGGAGTTCCAGATAGCGAAAGGCCGGCATCGAATCTCCTGCGTCGCGCAGGACCGTACCGGTGGTCTCCGACCGCGCCTACTTCTTCTCCGTCGTCAGCCGGAACACCATCGTGTTGCTGTAGGTCTGGCCCGGGTCCAGCCGCACCGGCGCGAAGGCCGGCTTGTTGGGGGCGTCGGGGAAATGCTGCGGCTCCAGCGCGATGCCGTCGCCCTGGCGATAGATCTTGCCGCTCTTGCCCGTCATCGTGCCGTCGATGAAGTTGCCGCTGTAGAACTGGATGCCCGGCTGATCGCTGAGGATCTCCAGCACCCGGCCGCTCTTGCGATCGGCCAGGCGGGCGGCCAGGCGCGGGGCGCCGCCGGCCTTGCCGGTCAGGACCATGTTGTGATCGTAGCCGCGGCCGATGACCATCTGCGGATCGCGGGCGTCACGGACGCGCTCGGCCACCACCTTAGGCGTGCGGAAGTCGAACGGCGTGCCGGCCACCGGCGTGACCGCGCCGGTCGGGATCAACTCGGCGTCGACCGGCGTGTAGCTGTCCGAGGCCAGGGTCAGGACATTGCCCATCGCCCCGTCGGCTGAGCCCTCGCCGGCCAGGTTGAACAGGGCGTGGTTGGTGAGGTTGACGATCGTCGGCTTGTCGGTGGTGGCGCCGTACGTGATCGTCAGTTGGTTCTGCTCGTCCAGGGCGTAGGTCGCCGTGGCGGTCAGGGTTCCGGGATAGCCTTCCTCGCCGTCCGGGCTGACATGGGTGAAGGTGACCGAGGCGACCGGGCCGCGCTTGATGTCGGAGACTTTCCAGACCTGCTTGTCGAAGCCCTTGACCCCGCCGTGCAGGGCCGCGACGCCGTTGTTGTTGAGCGCCAGTTGATAGGCCTTGCCGTCGAGGCTGAACTTGCCCTTGCCGATGCGGTTGGCGAAGCGGCCGACCGAGGCCCCGAAATAGCTGGCGTTCTTGGCGTAGGCTTCGGCGTCCTTGAAGCCCAGGGCGATGTCGGCCTTGGTCCCGTCGCGGCCGGGGGCGACCAGCGACTGCAGGGTGGCGCCGTAGGTGATCACCGTGGCGCTGACGCCATGGCCATTGGTCAGGGTTATGGCCTCGACCGCGACGCCGTCGGGCGTCTTGCCGAACGAGGCGCGGGCATAGTCGGCCGCGAAGGCGCTCGCCGGGAGGACGGCGACGGCGGCGACCAGAAGGGCGCGGGTTAGGCTGCGGCCTGCAAGCTTCATGGGTTTCCTCGTTTCAACCAAAGGCGCGACTCTGGTTGGTCGCTCATTTGTCCATATAGTCGGACAAATGAGCGACGCGCAAATGAAGGTGATGGGCGAGGCTTAGAGCACCCCGTCCACGGCGCGCTTCACGCCTAGCGGATTGGCCTCTTTCAGCGCCGCCGGCAGCAGCGCGTCGGGGATGTCCTGGTAGCAGACTGGCCGCAGGAAGCGCTCGATGGCGCGCGTGCCCACCGAGGTGCCGCGCGGGTCCGAGGTGGCCGGGAACGGGCCGCCGTGGACCATGGCGTGCGAGACCTCGACGCCGGTCGGCCAACCGTTGGCCAGGATGCGGCCGGCCTTGCGTTCCAGGATCGGCAGGAGGGGGCGGGCGGCCTCGGCGTCGTCCGCGTCCATCTGCAGGGTGGCGGTCAGTTGCCCTTCCAGGCTCTCCAACACCGCGGCCAGCTGGGCGGCGTCCTTGACGCGGACGATCAGGGACGACGAGCCGAACACCTCGTGGCTCAGCACCGAGTCGTTCTGGAAGGTTTCGGCGTCGACGGCGAACAGCGCCCCGACCGCCTGGTTGACCCCGTCGCCGACGCAGCCGCGCGCCAGCAGAGTGACGCCCTCGCGCCCGGCCAGGCGATCGACGCCCTGCTCATAGGCCCCGAAGATGCCGGGGGTCAGCATGACGTGCGGCGCGGCGGCGTTCAGGGCGGCGACGGCGGCGGCCTCGAAGCGCTCGAGGTCGGGACCTTCCAGGGCGAAGACCAGGCCGGGATTGGTGCAGAACTGCCCCGCGCCCAGGGTCAGCGAACCGACGAAGGCCGCGCCCAGGGCCTCGGCCCGGGCGGCGAGGGCGGCGGGCATCAACACCACGGGATTGACGCTGCTCATCTCGGCGAAGACCGGGATCGGCTCGACTCGCTCGGCGGCGATCCGCACCAGGGCCATGCCGCCGGCCCGCGAGCCGGTGAAGCCCACGGCCTTGACGCGCGGATCACGCACCAGGGCGCCGCCCAGCTCATGCGAGGCGCCGGTCAGCAGCGAGAAGACGCCGGCCGGTAGGCCCGCGGCCTTGACCGCCCGCGCGATCGCGCCGCCGACCAGGGCGCCGGTGTTGGGGTGGGCGGGGTGGCCCTTGACGATCACCGGGCAGCCGGCCGCCAGGGCCGCGGCCGTGTCGCCGCCGGCCGTCGAGAAGGCCAGCGGGAAGTTGCTGGCCCCGAACACCACGACCGGGCCCAGGGGGATGAAGCGCTGGCGCAGGTCCGAACGGGGCAGGGGCGTGCGCTCGGGCAGGGCCGGGTCGATCCGCGCGCCGATCCAGTCGCCGCGCCGCACGACTTGGGCGAACAGGCGAAGCTGGCCGGTGGTGCGGCCGCGCTCGCCGGTCAGCCGGGCCTGGGGCAGGCCGCTCTCGGCCATGGCGGTCTGGACCAGTTCGTCGCCCAGGGCCTCGATCTCGGCGGCGATCGCCTCGAGGAAGGCGGCGCGGATTTCCAGATCCGTCTCGCGATAGGTGTCCAGCGCGGCCCAGGCGGCGGCGCAGGCGGCTTCGATGGCCGCGGCGTCGGGCTCGGGGAAGCTGGGGCCAAAGGCCTCGTTGGTGGCGGGATTGAGGGCGCGCAAGACAGCTTCATGGGCGGCGTTGGACATCGGGAAGCTCGCTCTATTCGATAAAGGCGGGGGCCGCGACGCGTCGGCCCAGCAGGAAGGCGTCGGCGACATGGCGTAGCGGACTGACGTCGACGTCGCTGGCCCTGTCGGCGACCAGGCGGGCGAAGGCGTCGTACAGCCCTGGATACTCGGCGTCGGGGCCTTCGTGAACCAGGGCGTCGTCAATCCAAAGTCTCGCGCCGCCGTTTGAAAGTCTCAACTGGCCGGCGTCGGTCTCGACCGTGATGTCCCAGGTCTGCGGGCCGGTCTGGAGAAAGTCGAATTCCGCGCGGATCGGGGCGCCGGCCGCGTCAACGAAGTCGAGCTCGGCCTGGATCGGCGACTGGCGGTTCTCGGGCACGTGCAGCACGGCCCCTGTCAGGAAGAACGGCGAAGGCAAGATGGCGGTGGCGATCGACAGGGCGTTGATGCCGGGATCGAACACGCCCAGGCCGCCGGCCTCCCAGATCCAGTCCTGGCCCGGATGCCAGACGCGGACGTCTTCGCGCCAGTCGATGCGCACGGCCTTGATCGTCTTGTCGGCCAGCCAGGCGCGGGCCGGAGCCACACCTTGGGCGTAGCGCGAGTGCCAGGTGGTCTGCAGGGTCAGGCCCCGCGCGGCGGCGGCCAGGCGCAGGTCCTCGACCTCGCTCAGCGTCGCGCCGGGCGGCTTTTCCAGCATCACGTGCTTGCCGGACGCCAAGGCCAGGTGGGCCAGGGCGTGGCGGGGCTGGGGCGGGGTGCACAGCGACACCGCATCCACCTCGACGTCGCTGGCCAGCAGGTCGACCAGGGTCGTGAAGTGCGCGACGCCGTCCAGGTCGGCGTTGCGGCTGACGATCGCCGCCAGCTCGAATCGATCGTCGGCGGCGATGGCCGGCAGATGCTGGTCGCGGGCGATCTTGCCGAGTCCGACCAATGCCAAGCGGATTGGGGCCAGGCGGATCTTGCTCACAGGCTGCGCACCGTTACCGGCTTGTCCTCGGCCTGGGCCAGGGGATTGCTGACGGGATAGAGAAACGGCGCGGCCTCGATCTCGAAGGTGTCGCCGAGCTGGGTCTGGAAGCCGTCCGAGAACGACAGGGTGGCCGTGCCGAAGAAGTGAACGTGCACGTCGCCTGGACGGCGGAACAGCTCGTACTTGAAGTGGTGGTGCTCGAGATTGGCGATCGTGTGGGACATGTTCGCCTCGCCCGACAGGAAGGGCTTTTCCCAGACCGTCTCGCCGCCGCGCAGGATGCGGCTGGCGCCGCGCACGTCGGCAGGCAGTTCGCCGGTCAGCAGCTCGGGGCCCAGAGCCGCCTGGCGCAGCTTGGAGTGGGCCAGCCACAGATAGTTGCCGCGCTCGATGATGTGATCGGAGAACTCGTTGGCCAGGCAGAAGCCCAGGCGATGGGGCGTACCGTCCGGGCCGATGAGGTAGACACCGGCGATCTCGGGCTCCTCGCCGCCGTCCTTGGCGAAGGCGGGCGAGGTGAGGGGCGCGCCGTGGCCGACCACGTGCGAGCCGTCGCCCTTGTAGAACCACTCCGGCTGCGCTCCGACCGCGCCGCCTTCGGGCTTGCCGCCCTCGACGCCCATCAGGAACATCCGCATGGAGTCGGTGAGCTGCTCTCCGGCTTGGGCGGCCTTGTGCATCTTGTCGCGCCCCTCGGCCGAGCCCAGGTGGGTCAGGCCGGTGCCGGTCAGGATCAGGTGGGCGGGATCGGGATGGTCGATGGGCGCGAGCACCCGGCCTTCGGCGAGGGCGGCGGAGATGTCGATCTCGATGCCGAGCGGGTGGGCCTGGGCGGCCTCGGCGAGGGTGGCGCCGGCCGCCAGCGCGGCCTCCGCCAAGGCCAGCAGGGTGTCTGCCACCTCGACCTTGCGGGCCAGGCCCCCGTCGTTGACCGCCGCGAGGATTCGCGTCCCGTCCTGTTCCTTCAGTT
>Ga0307515_10021091_pt1 | contig 11572 bp, 3 predicted proteins | sample 17_EM_MG_FD_194513 | JGI IMG/M metagenome (GOLD analysis project Ga0307515, IMG submission 194513) | Populus trichocarpa ectomycorrhiza microbial communities from riparian zone in the Pacific Northwest, United States - 17_EM | ecosystem: Host-associated > Plants > Roots > Unclassified | place... | reverse complement strand
GTAGTACGCATCTCGGCTTATATAAGCTTTAGGTAGTAGTTCTATAAAAGGCGGTAGTATTTATTAGGGTCTTATGCTACTATTTTTATAAACGTCTTAGCGTCTTATATTTTAATTTTAATAGGTAGTAGCCCTTTTATTTGCTTATCCGTAGTTATATAATTAATAAAAGATAAGATATTATTAGTGTCCGTCTCTTTAGGGGTTAAGGCTAGGGCTAATAAACCAAATTCTCCTAGAATTAATTGGCGTTGTAGGTTAAGTATAGGTATTAGATTATTCTTTAGGTTTAATATAGTAGCTAGTAAGGAATATTATCTTACTATTATAGGTTCCTTAGAAGTATAAAGTGAGGTAATTTATAGATATGCTACTTTTAGTAGCGCCTATAGTATTATAGAGACATAGAATTGGTTATAGGCTAAGCATTGGTGGTAAAAAGGCGTAACGTAATGTTATGGGTCGCGGGGCAGTGGCTATAAAGCGTATGTATTTAAAGAGTCTACAAGACATTACGCGATCGATTGTAAGGGTTAGGGGCATAAGGAGGTAATATACCTACGTATAGCTGATATAAGCTATATATAAGGTGTATATAAGAGCACGGGGCTCTCCTATAAAGGCCCTTACGGTGGGGTTCCGTAATAATAGTCTAGTTTATAAACTACTTAAAAGAACTAGAAGATAATATACCCTACTTAAACCTATAGGATAATACTATATAACTTTACTAGCTACTTACCAAGTTATAACCTAAGATTTAATAGGCTATATAGGAGAAGGGCAAAATTCCTACTTTTTAAGAAAAGCTTATCTCTAAAGCTACTCGGATTAAAAATGCTAAAAGAGATTATTTGGGCAAGTAAAAGGAATAAAACGCCAATAATAAAGAGCGTAGGACTAGACCTAGCTTTAATAATAGGGGTAGATTCCAACCTAACTACTCTATAAAAGAATAATATAAGTAGGCTTTAAAGCCCTAGAGTAACGCTAGTTAGCCCTAAAATAATAATAGGCAAAAACCTAATCTAAATAAGTGGAACTAAGAGTTATATATTTATTATAACTACGGCAAAAAGGGCTATATAAAGCGCTTTTACCGGTAAAAGAAATAAGAGTTAGATTAATCAGAAAAAGAAAAAGCCTAGTAAATTTTTATTCCCTTATACTAGGCTAGTAAGAAAAGGAGGGAGTAAGCTGCCGCATAGTTATTCCTATCTCTATTTAAGTTAATAATAAATAGGTGACGCGAGACTACCTTATAGACAGCGGCGCGACTATAGGGTTTATTTCTTAGTTACTAGTAAAAGAATTGGATTTAGACCTTAGCGGCTTATAGGTGCGCACCGTTTAAAGCATTAGAGGCTACTAGATTCCATATTATAGGGAATAGGCTTTTTCCGTGGCTAGCTAGGACCGCAATAGTCTATAAAATACGCAGAAGATGCGCTTCTATGCCGTAGAAATTAAGGGGTATAACCTTATTTTAGGATACCTATAGCTTTACCAAGTTAATCTAGACATTAATTGGCCTTTAGTCTTATATTAATATTAGAAGTCTTAACCGCGTATTATAGTTAAAGATTAAAAGACTTTCTTAAACCATATATAAGAAGAAGGGTAGGTATATACTATATATGCTACTCTTAATACTAAGAACAGGGACACGGGATATTTATTTTCAGATATTTAGCTATACGCAGTTAAGAAACTAGAGATTCTATAGGAATATACGGACTTAGAGGATATTTTTAATAAAGAGGCTATACAAACCTTACTTAACTCTATATTAGTTAAGTATAAAATAGATATAGGGGATAAATAACCTCCTTTTAGACTACTATATAACCTATTAGAAAATAAGCTAGTGGTATTACGTTAATATATAGTAGATAATCTCTAAAGAGAATAGATTTAGCCCTTTATAAGCCTAGTAGGGGTATTAATTATATTTATACCTAAGAAGGATAAGACCCTTTGCCTCTATATTAACTATTAGGCGCTAAATAAGATTACTATAAAGAATTACTATCTGTTACCCTTAATAGGGGAGCTTATTAATAGGCTGTTAGGCATAAAGATATTTATAAATTAGATCTAAAGGATATATACTATTAAATCCGGATTAAAGCCAGCGATAAGTAGAAAACGGTATTCTAAATATAGTATGGCCACTTTAAGTACCTAATAATGCTATTTAGGCTTACTAACGCACTAGTAATATTTTAGGCCTATATTAATAAGGCATTATTAGGCCTATTAGATATAATATATATAATCTACCTTAATAATATTATAGTCTACTCTAATGACTATAAAGTATATACGCACTACGTATAAATAGTACTAGAAAGACTATAGGAATATAAGCTCTATATAAACCTAAAAAAGTATACGTTCTATACTATTAGCATTAATTTTTTAGGCTTTATTATTAGCGTTAATAAAGTATTAATAGAGAAAAGTCAGGTAGACGCTATTAGGGAATGGCCCTACCCTATAATATTTAGAGAAGTATAGGTTTTTTTAGGCACGGCGAACTTCTACCAAATATTTATTATTTACTATTTATAAGTAATACCCCTAATTACTAATCTACTAAAAGGATCTAAGGATAATAAGAAGTTAGGACCCTTTATATTTAGGGAAGCTACTAAGTAGGCTATAGACTGGTTAAAGGATTTATTTACGTCAGCGCCTATCCTAATATACTTTTGCTAGGAGTTACGTATATACCTTAAAATAGATATATCCGGCTTTACCCTAGGGATAATTATATTTTAATTAAAAAAACAGAGAATAGTATCCTATGGCGTTTTAGTTAAGAAAAACAACCCCTATAAAATAGTGTTATATAATATATAACTAGGAGCTACTTGTAATAGTCGCAGTAATAAAGTACTGGCGATATTATTATATAGAAAGTAGTTACCCTATTAAAGTCCTTATAGACCATAATAACCTAGAATACTTTATAACTATAAAGGTGTTAAGTGGTTAACAAGCTAGATAGGTAAAGGCACTATTATAGTATAACTTTAAAATTACGTACCGCCTAAAAAAGATAAATCCCGCTAATAGGTTATTAAGACGTCCGGATTATAAGATAGAAAGGATCTAGGATAGTATAGGGGAAATAATCCCTATATTGCAAAATTTGCTTAAAAAAAAGAAAACTCTTTCCCTAGAACTATAGAATTTTGCGGTAAAGTAGAGGTCCTAGCAATATAGCTGCGAAGCGCTATAATTATAAAGCTGTAGGATATAGTTACGGACTAGGTTATAGGCTAGGTAGATATTATAAAGTTAGTATACCCTAGAATTAGCGAGAATTCTATAGGATATACTAGGGGTATTGCGGCACCTTTAACTTAACGGCGTATTAGCTACGAGTATCTAGATCTAAGGGGGATAGGTAAGATACCTATCCGTAGCATAGCATACTACATAATAGTAGAAAAATCTACTAGCACTAATGGTTTAAAATGTCTTATACTACGCCTTATATCTATAATAGTAGTAGGTAAAACGGAAGTAAGCGATCTATATAAAACCTTTTTAGATCTTCTTCTTTAAGTATAATAGAGGGACGCCTTTATCTCTAGGGAGAGGTGGAAAGATATAATAGAGACTAACTTAGCTAGAGTTACTAAGAAGCTGTAGTAGTAAGACTAAAAGGGTTTATTATACTTTAAGGGTACTATATATGTTCTAAAGGACTAAGCGGTTTAAGACGAAATTTTAAAGGTCTTTTATAATGACCCTTTTAGGGGCTATTACGGTACTAACAGAACCCTTAAGGCCGTTTAAAGGAAATACTTTTAGGATAGAATATCTAAAGAGGTTAAGGATTATATATTAAGATATAATATATGCCAAAGAGTACAGATATCTAGATATTGCCTATATAGCGAGTTATTAGTACTTCCTATTCCGTAGGGACCTATATTAAAATTAATAATGGATTTTATAATAGGCTTACCCCCTACTAAAATAAGGACTAGAGAGGTTACTAATGCTATTTTAGTAATCGTTAATAGATATATAAAGTTCTTAGGGTACTTTACTATTATAATAATAATTACGGCAGTAAAACTGGCAGACCTATTTTTAGAACAGTAGCTCTTATTTAGCACGCTAAGGGGAATTATGTCTAATAGAGGTACTATATTTAACAGCGCATTCTAATCTTTATTCTATCTCTTATTAAAAATATAGCGAAGGATAAGCACCGCCTTTTACCTATAAATAGATGGGCTAATAGAGCGTCTAAATGCGTTATCAGAACACTACCTCCGCTGCTATATTAATTATTAATAGGATAATTAGATATTGTAGTTAGCTTTAGCGCAATATATATATAATATAAGCATCTATAGTAGTATAAAGATGACCCCTTATAAAGCATTGTTTAGAGTAAAAGTAAATAACCCCTAGAATGTTAAGGACATCGTTCCTAAAAGGGAGGCACTAATAGCGTCCGAAAGAATTAAGTAAATAAGAATTCGTAGAGAAGAACTTAAAAAGCACTTACTAGACACCCAGGCCGTGTAAAAAAGGTACTATAATAAAAAATATATACTAAAAGAATTTAAGATAGGAGACAAAGTCTTACTATTTATAAAAAATATCTAAATAAAACGTATTAAGAAGAAGCTGGATTACTAGTAGCTCAGACCCTTTAAAATAGTTAGGAAAACTAAAGGAAATTAAGCCTATAAATTAGAATTGCCGAAATTATATTTAATATATTCTATATTTTATGTTTCCTTACTAAAGCCGTATTAGAGAAGAGATAGTATAGAACCGCTACTACCTAGCAAAATTAATAGGGAACTAGAATAGAATATAGAAGATATTCTAGACTAAAAATAGCGCTAGAAAAAGCGCGAATTCTTAATCTATTAGGAAGGATACTTCTAGGCGTATAACAGTTGGGAACCTAAGGAGTACCTTTAACTAGGATATAACACGGCAATTAAAACCTTCCTAAGGACTAAAGGTAAAGATCTAGTAACGGTTCCAAATATACTATAGATAAAACAATAGGGAAGACCCTATAAATTAAAACTATAAGGTTAAGCACAGGCATTAAAAACGGAAACGTTTTGCTATTATAATAGGGACCCTAGGACCCTATAAGGGAAAGCCTATAAAGATCTATAGGAGAACTACTAGGGATACTATCTAAAGAAGACGCTGTTTAAAAATAAGTAGTAGCACTATAAGAAGAGGTTTTAGGGATTTAGAGGGATCCCCTAGGGATAAAAGGAGAGTATCTGGTCTAGTACTAGAGATATATAATAGAGTTAATAGTATAAAGAGGAGCAAAAAGACAGCCTATAAAGAATTAAAAAATTTAAAAAATTATAAAGCACCTATAGGAATACTACCCGTTTATTATATATAGGGATTATAGTAGTGCACTGCCTTTATATAAATTATTACCGAAGCTTAGAATAAAGGCATCCCTAAAGTATAAAGCCAATTCCTAATAATAGGGCATTTTAGGGGCACCTGAGAAGCACTATATAAAGCTATTCTATAAAAAGAAGGAAAGAACCAGATAATAACTTAAATACTAGCAGTAGTAATAGGAGCCTCCTCTTCTATCTTAACGTTATTATTAACGGTATTATCAGCACTTCCATCCCTAGAAGTATTAGCACTTTTACTAATATTCTTCTTAGTATAACAGAAACTGGAAGGACTAGTATGGGTAGGAAACCGGCGAGGAGAATGTTTATCTTAACTTTTATTACTATCCTTAGTATCCCTAGGCTCTAAATTAGCATAGTTCCTAAATATATTACTAGAGAAACTTACCTAGCTAAAAAGGCCCGCGTAAGAGTACGGATGTTATTATTTATAAGGGTAAGCTGCTTATATATACGCTCTTAGACACTATATATCCAAAATCATTACGTCTCTATAGTAGCAGAGACTCTTATTAAATTAAAGAGCCTATAAGTAAGGGTAGATACCTTCTATCCCTATTTATCGCTATTTAAATAAAGGTAGAAATCCTAGATAGCGCGCTAGAGCTTATAAGTCTTACGTGCATAAATGGCGGGGATTTAATATAATTAGTAAAATTTAAAATAGGATAGAATGGAAAATACTAGAACGCAGGTCTTTCTTCTACTATAGTAATAGAAATACTTAGATTTGTTTTTACTAGAATAAGGCATCTTATAGGCGCAGGACGGGTCTAGCGTAAGCGCGTAAATGCAATAATAGTAGCACTTTAAAGAGATTACCGTAGGAGCAATAGAGGTGGTCTAGGGTGGCATTAAAACAATACTATTACCGGTTTAGGGACGCGCAGCATAACTATAAGATATTATAAGAGAATACTATAGGAAGTTAGTATTATTAATAAAGATAAAAAGAGAATAGAGTAGTTATAAAAGGATAGCTAGAGATACGGAAGCTAAAAGTTAAAGATATAGTAAAAACAGTCTGCTAAAAGACGAGATAAATAGTGTTATTAATAAAAAGACGCGTAAGAGACAATAGCTTATAAACTAGAAGAAATTAAAATAAAGACATTATTATTAGAACTTATTTTAGGTAAATGGGAATAATAGCTTATAGACGCGTTATACAGGACAACCTCCAGATTAACTTATAACAAACTCTTATAATAAGAAAGGTAAATCCTATCCAATTTTTATTATTATTATTTTAGTTTTATTATAAAGGCATTATAAAAAGCTATAGTGGAAGAAGAGCGGAGGAACTAAAGACAAAGTAAGGTTTTACGCTAGCGAAGAACTAGCTATAAGCCGCATTATAAAGTACCTTTCTACTAAGAATCTTCTTTAGTAGTTTTAGCTAGAACTTTATAAAAGCTTAATAGAGGCAAAGTCTTAGAGAACTAAGACCTTTAAAGGGGAGGCAATTATAACGGAATCCCCTAGAAGGTATATATTAGATAAGACAGTAGGAGGTTTTATCTATATCCTATCTATATTCTATCTACGTCCTAGGAGATATAGTTAGATAGATAAGGGGCGAAGGGTTTTACTAGCGTCTTAAAAGAATTATATAGGGAGCTAGTTCTCCTCTAGAGAAGAACTAGCAATTAGTCTCTAAATAGAAGAGGTTAGAAAGCATTTATCCTTTATACGTAAAGATCGTTCTACCTTAACTTATCTTCTACTTACCTATAACTCTTATTCTACACTATTAATTAAATAATTATACGTTTTAGTTAGACTGGCCTCTTATAAGGATAAAGTATAGCTACTATATAAAATTTTTAAAAGTTAACGACTAAGTAAGAAGTTTAACTATATTAGACTAGGACCTTTTAAAATTATATAAAGGATTTTACTAGTTATATTTAAGCTAAACCTACTAGCTAAAATAAAGATCTACCCTATATAGTATATTATAATACTAAAGCTAGTATATAGGAATATTAAACCACTAATTTATAAAGCAGACACGTATAGAGGATAAAAAGAAGATAAATAGTAAGTTTTAAAGACCGTTAGTTATAAGGACGTTGACGATAAAATATAGTATAAAGTTAAGTAGATAGGCTATAATAAGACTACTTAGGAGCTACTATAGAATTTAAAAAACGCTATAGGAAAGGTATAGGAGTATTAAAAGAAAATAGGTTAGGTAATATTAAGAAGGAGCTAAAGATAAAAGGATTAGTTAAGGGTAATAAACGAGCTAAACTATCTATGGGATCCACCGCTAGCGTATTAGTTATTTCCGCCTTATCTTAATTAGAATCTTTTTTAGCCTCCTCTACCTTAAGCTTAAAGGGACCTTACTCTACTAAACGGAACTTCTTAGAGCGTACCTTTTTATAAACCTTTACTAGACAGCTTAGGCGAGTATAAGTATTTAGATAAGCTTTTAGAGCCTAAGACGCCTTATTAGAATAATATTAAACTTTAGTAAGGGCCTTAGCCAGCTTACTCTTTAGTCTTTTGGCCGCTACTAATACGCGAAACCCTAAGATAAATTAGATAAGGAAGTTATAGACTTTAAAGAGCAATAAAACGCGTATATTTAGCGTTAGAGACGGATTAAATATTGCAGAATAATTATATATTTGTTCGCGTATACTTAGTATATAAAGAAGGTTAGCGACTAAATGGAGCCGCGATCGCGATATATACTAGCTTTTTCTCCGTATAACGAGAATAGGATAGTATAACTTTATTAAGGGAAAGAATAAACGTTACTAGCTAGTTAAAACGATTAGATATAAAGGATTTAATAAAAGGCATTAGAAATAATAAAGGTCATTAAATTAAAAATAGGAATACTATACCTCTAATAGACGACTTAGAGATAAGAGATATCTTTAAAAAAAAAAGATAAAAAGAAGGGGGATGGTATTACAGACCTTATATTAGCAGTAGTAGAACTACTAAGGGGAGATATAAACGGACTAGTAGTAGAAGTATAGGAGGTGCTAGAACTAGTTAAACTATAGAATAAGTGGTAACTAAGTTATATAGTTAGTTACGTTATAAGTTTGGAACGTAGGAATATAGAAATATAGGAATATAGGAACGCGACGTACTAACGTACTAATATACTTAGTACATTTCTTAGGCGCAGTATTATATATTTAAAGAACCACAGTCCCTACCTAGATAGTTATCTTCTTTATAGTAAATCTTAGAATATAATTAGAGTTAATCTATTAGGTAACCACTCCACTAGTTATATTATTGTTATTAACTTCTTATTTACCTATATACCCAGCCTATTAATAAGTCTACCGTAGTTCCTACTATAAGGCTTTGTTACATAAAGGAACTAATAAACTATCTTATAAATCGGATATTAAGGATAATAAATTTAATATAGGTGAAATATTTAGCGATAATAAGGCAATAAGGGTAGATTACTAGGAGCGTATAAACCTTAAAATAGTTATAACAAAAGTAAAGACTAAAACCGCTATAGAGTAAGGATTAGTAATAGAAATTATAATACTATTAAATACGGTATCTATCGCTTTATAAGACAAAAGGAGAAATATTTAATAAAAAGGATTAAGTAAGTAGACGACTGCTAGTGCTAGCTTACTACTTAATAAAGGCAAAAGGCTAAAGGCTTAAGATTCCTAAGATAGGATAAGATAAGCTTAAGGACCTATAATAGACGATAACTAATAAAGCAGAGTAATGGCTTAGTTTAGTAATATATAAATAAGCTTAGGATAAAGTTTCCTAAAGGTATAAGATTCTTAAGACAAGATAAGTAAGATTTAAAACTTTTAAGATAAGATAAGAACACTATAGAAGCCTAGTTAAACTAAGGCTAGAGCTAAGCTTAAAAATAAGAGTTTTATAAGACTAAGATTTTAATATATAAATAAAAACCATTAAGAAAATTAATACTAAGATTATAAAGTAAGAAGACTTTAAGGATCTACTTATAAAATAAGATATAAAAGAAACTATAAAGGAATTTAGATAGAGAATCCTTATATAGTAAGAACAGAAACTAGATTAAAGATCTAGTATATTAGGTTATACTAGGAATAAAGTACTTATATAAAAAATAACTAATAGGCCTAAGATAGGTACGCTAAAAGCAAAATAGCTTATTAAACTAAAATAAGAAGAGGATTTATCCCTATTAGGTTTAAAGAACGATATATAAAAGGATATTATAATATAATAAGAAGAAGATACTTCCTTATGGATAAGTCGTATATACTCTAATGTGAGGTAATAAGCTCCGCACCACTTAGCCACACAAACCCACAAAAGGTAAACGAGTGACTGGCTTAATGCTAGGCACGGCTGTGCGGAACAATATATATAGGCGAGGTGACTTCGTCACCTAACATCTAATAACTATATTAAAAGTAGTATAGACAACAATATAACAATAAGTAGGAAGATTTCTATATATAGTTGAATAAGCGAGTTATTTAGGACTACTCTATTATAGAAAAGGCTATAAGTTATATTAAGGGAGCCTTAATTATAATATTAAGATATCTAAAGGAATAATTAGAGGATTAGAGAGGTAAAAGGCAAATCTTAGTATCTGTAAATAAAGTTATAATATTTAGATTAGTATAATAAAGGTTTAAACTTAAAAATAAAGATAAATTAAGAGTTAACCTAAAACACCTAGTGTATTATATATTATTATAGATTGTATATATAGATAATATATACAAAATATATAAAAACTTAAAAGAAAAGAATTAGAAGTACCTTATAAGGATATATTAGGCGCTAAATAAGTAATAGTATAGAAATACTAAATATATATACGGATAGTATCTAGTAGAAGTTTAAAAGTTAGGGGACTTAATACTTTAACTAGGAAGATTCCTTATGGGAGAATACCTTAACGGATAATAGTAGTGGGAATGCCTAGAGAATATATATCTATAGTATATTAAAGATAAAAAGCAAACTAGGTATTAGCTAAAAGATAAGCTAAGTATAATAGGATTAAGTAGCTAATAGTTAGGAAAAGTAGAGGCCTATAGGACTAAAGGGAGCTAATAGTAAAGCCTTAAACCCTTAAAGTAATTTAAGGATAATACCTAAATTTGTAAGTTAATTAGTAAGATTAATAGTTTAAAGCATTAATAGATAGTAGAGTAATAAGAAACCATATCTTATTAGTAGTAGTAAAAAGAATAGGATTACCTTATAGATAGAAGGAGCAACCTTACCTATTAGTTATAATTTTAGGAGATTTAATAGCCTATAGAGGAGGCATTATTAATCTTAAAATAGGACCTATTTAAATGACTATAAAAGGAAGATAAATCGAGATATCTTTTAATATCCTACTATTGGGATAGGATAAGGCAGTATTAAGCATATCTTAATTATAAGAGTATAATTTAAAGATCAATTAGGTTATAGGTTAGGTTAATATTAGAGATACTTAATGCTATTAAATATAATAATAAACTAAAATAGTATAGTACTAAGTTAGAGCAATATACAAGGAGACTAAGTAAGGCTTAAGTTATATACTAAAAAGATACTATAAGTATGGCAAAAAACTATAGAGCCTAGAAAGTAAAAAGCTAGTAGATTATATAGTATAGGATTATAAAATAGAATTAAAATTAGAAATTAGTCTAAGGTTCTTTCTAATCTATAAGCTTACTTAAGAGGAGTTAAGAGCACTTAAGGAGTTTATCTAGAAAAACTTATAAAAGGGATATATTAGACTATTATAGTTATTAGTAGGATATCTAGTATTATTTATACCAAAGAAGAATAGAAAACTTAGGCTATATATTAACTATAGATAGTTAAATAGCATTACTTAAAAGGTTAGTGTTTGTATCAATTTAATAATACAGTTAAGTTATATCCCGGGGCACGAAATACGTATAGTATCGTATGCTCTTTGGGATGGTGGTAACTGTCTCTTATATTAAAGCAGACTACGTGGTCTATATACTAATGCGACCTCTCCCTAATTAGTTAGTGCTTTAGGAGTGCACCAGACGCGTAAGCGAGTGGTTGGTGCACCGAACGCGTAAACGCGTACCTGGCGTACCGAACGCGTAGGCACGCGGTCGGTACGACAGGTGCTGTAATTATAC
>Ga0307515_10021090_pt1 | contig 11572 bp, 9 predicted proteins | sample 17_EM_MG_FD_194513 | JGI IMG/M metagenome (GOLD analysis project Ga0307515, IMG submission 194513) | Populus trichocarpa ectomycorrhiza microbial communities from riparian zone in the Pacific Northwest, United States - 17_EM | ecosystem: Host-associated > Plants > Roots > Unclassified | place... | reverse complement strand
AAACTCTTCTTTCACACTCCCTTTTTATAATGAATTTTAGAAGGTAAAAAGTTAAGAATTAATTTTTTTAATTATGACATTTGATTAGCCATTATAAATCAAAAATTAAATCTAAAAAAATCAAGGTTCCTTGAATAAGAAAACTAATGATTCTTTAAATAAAAAATCAATGAATCTTTAAATTAGTTTTTTATTCACCTATAATTTGTTTAATTAAAATAAATTTGAGGCTTATACTTCCATGACTTGATAGATAGCACTTCTTTAACAACCCTGAAGTTTCAAAAATTGACCAAGATGAATCGCAACTGCTACATTTGAATATTTTGTTCACTTTACATGAATCTGTGGATCACATTGATAGGCCTGGAGAGCATGCGGGCAGCCCACCATAGCACACGTCAGTAATGTTTTATTTTTTAATCATATTTATAATTATTGAAAGATTAAATTACCTTTTATATAAATTGATTATAACTAAAAAAATCATCAGGAATATACTAAAAATACCTTTAGATGTCAGTTTTAATTGTTTTATTTTTAAGAGAAGTAAGCTTAAAAGAACTAAAAGCTCTTGGATATCAGTTCGGTTTTATTTTATTTTATTTTAAGGATATCTTAGTCGTGTATTGTGCATAAACAATATAAAAAGTTCAATGTGTCATTAATTAACATAGTAATGATAAATGGACATATAGAAAATACTCTTTTATCTTAAATAACAGGCTCATTATTCTTTGCTGTGAAGAGCAAAATCCTCTCTTCACTATTATAATCTAGAGTGAATTGCCTCGTAGGCCATAACACACACTCAGCACTTATTGTTTATTTTATTTGATAAATAAATCAAGTGCTCTCTATAATATCATTCATAATTTGAAATCTAAAAGAGTTCGTAAGTAAAAAAAAAAAAAAGGATTAAATTGAAAAAATTCAGAACTTTGAGTACTTGAGTAAAGCAAAACCGAATATTCAATCTCTTATCATTTCTCTTTCGACCATTCCTTTTCTTTCTCATTAATATTGATTTATGACGTGATAATGATGGCATTTATGGGTGGTGAAATTTGATAGAATTAAATGGCCTATCCTTGAGGTACGTGTACTCGTCGTACGAAACTCTGCGGAGGCCGGAGGAAAACATGGTTGTGTTCGCTTCGGCCTCTATTTTAAAAACTTTTTAAGAGTATTTTTAATTAAAAATTATTAAATTAATATTTTTTTATATCAATTTTCATAAAGACAATTCTTCTTTTCTTTCTCTTCAGCTAAAATCCATGTCTCTCCCCTCTCTCTCTCTCTCTCTCTCTCTCTCTCTCTCTCTCTCTCCTCTTTTTAACTCAGCTCCATTCCACTGCAATACTCACGACCACACACAACACAATTGTCCATCCACCGCAAAACACAGCCACCTTCCATCAAAATCCAACAAAAATGATTTTTTTATGCCAAATCATAGAAAAAAAACAAATTCATAAACCAAAAAATCCCTCAAAATCCACTATTTTAGCATTGCCATGCTTCTCCCTCTTTCTCTCCCCCACCAGCACCAACTACAACACCCACAATCGAATAGAAAATAGCAAAAAGCGTCCATCTCCTCTCTATCTCTTCCAACTTTGGTGGCAACAACAGCCGCCACAATGGTATGAGCATCCACCAACAACAACAACAATAGTCACGAAGCCTTCGCAGCAATCGAAGCATCCACCAATAGCATCCACAATAGCCATCATCCACGAAACTAATAGCAGCGACAAAGGCAGCAATAACTATCACAATTTATTGATTGAGGTCCTCATTAGAAATGATAAAGATGCGAAGGATGAGGGGAGCGAACGATAAATGGGGGTTGATGTGAGGCTACACGCGAAGATGGAGTGGGAATTATAAAAGGGGACCAGGGTGAGGTTGTTGTTGGTTGGGGTTGGAATTGGGAATTTGTAATAAAAATATTTTATTTTTTGTGTTTTTTTGGGATATTTTTGGATTATTTTAAGTGGGATTTATGACTATTGAATTTTTTAGTTCAGTTTCAGAGAAATTACATGGATCTGGTTGGGTTTGTGAGGGCTAAAGTTGTAAATTTATTGTTTATTTAGGTTTATGTGTGGTGTGATGATGCAGACTAGCACATTGGTCATGTTATGCAGTGAATCAATAATAATTTTTTAACATATAAAATATATATATATATATATATATATAAAATATTTTAAATATTTTGAGTCTGGAGATCATACCAGATCTAAGGCAGTTGAATCTAATAGTCAATCCAGACTCAAGTCTTTTAGGTCTAATGGCAATGTCAGAGTTGGATTTGACGGTCATATCAAACTCAATAACCATGAAGTATCATAAATATGAATGTTAATTAATTTTTTTATAAATATTTTTTATTTTTTCTAAAAAACATTTAAATAATTTTTAAAAGTATCCTAAAGAGAAATTATTATTAATTTTTTTTATAAATGGTTTTTATTTATTTATAAAACAAAACTTAAACTACCCTTAAAGTATTCAAACATAAATATTAATTAATTTTTTTTATAATTTGTTCTTTAATTTTTTTATAAAAAAAAATTTAAACTATTCTTTAAGTATCCTAAATAATTTTTTTTATAAATGTTTTTCTATTTTTTTTCAAAAACTAAACTATTCTTGAAATATCCTAAACAAAAATCCTAATTAATTTTTTTATAAATATTTTTCTATTTTTTTAAAAAAATAAACTATTTTTATTTTTTATAAAAAAACATTTAAACTATTGTAATATAAATAGAAATTCTAATTATTTTTTTATTTTTTAATTTATTATAGGCTTTTCGAAATCTTAATTGATGTTTTTTATTTTTTATAAAAAAACATTTAAATTATCCTTTAAGTATCCTAAACAGAAATTATAATTAATGTTTTTTTAAAAAAATTATTTTTTATAAAAAAAACATTTAAATTACCTTTCAAGTATCCTAAACAAAAATGCTAATTAATTTTTTTAATAAATGTTTTTTATTTTTTCTAAAAAAACATTTAAACTATCCTTGAAGTATTCTAAACAGAAATGTTAATTGTCACAACCAATCCCAACCTGCCAGATATTGTCCGTTTTAGGCATTACTGTCCTCTCAGATTTGTTCTTGGTGATCACGCATGTCCCCAAAACACGTCTAACAAATCAGCAACCAGCACTACTAATAAGGGTAGCTACCAAATCCTCACCCGCCGATATGAGATATTACAATCCACTCTCTTAAAGAGCCGGCATAACCGGACAGCCAGTAAGGTCGGCTCTGATACCAAATGTCACAGTCTAGCCCAACCTGCCAGATATTATCCGTTTTGGGTCTTACGACCCTCACGGATTTTTTTTTTGTTACCACACATGGCCTCAAAACGCGTTTGACAAATCAGCAATCAGCACACTACTAATAAGGTTAGCTATCAAATCCTCACCCGTCGATATGAGATATTACACTAATTAATTTTTTTTATAAATATTTTTTTTATTTTTTTCTAAAAAAAACATTTAAACTATCCTAAAAGTATCCTAAACAGAAATCTTAATTAATTTTTTTTAAAAAACAATTTCTATAAAAAAAAATATTAAAACTTTCCTTGAAGTATCCTAAATAATATTTTTTATTATTTAAAAAAAAACCATTTAAACTACCCTTGAAGTATCCTAAACAGAAATGCTAGAAATGCTAATTAATTGTTTTTATGATTTTTTATATTTTTTATAAAAAAATATTTAAACTACATTTGAAGTATTCTAAATAATGTTTTTTCAATGGCTTTGGCTCTGGCGGCTATGCCAGACCCAATAGCTTGGGCCAGGTGGTCATGCCTTGACCAAACATTCGCCAGTAACTTTTGGAATAAAAAGTAGAACAAACAACGCCTCCATGGTCCTCTGAATATCTACAGTGTGGTCCACAGTTGTCAAAACTCATTTTTGGATTATTCTTCAAATTCACTTTTTCTCTTCCAAAAATCAAAAAAATATATTCGGACTAATTAAAATAATAACAATGAGAAGAGGATGCCGGAGCGTCTAGAAATTGGTTGAGGAGGTTCAAAATTACAAAGATTGAAATTTGATAGTATATTTTTGACAGATGAAGAGCCCTGTTGACAAAGAAAATTTAATTTGAAGAAGAAAGATCCAAAAACAAATATTTATAGACTCAATTAAATTTTATTGAAGATTTAATTGAATTTTATGAAGGGTTTGATTACAAGAAAAAATAATTTAGGCTTCAATTAGAAGAAATTAAAGTTCAGGGGTCAAATTATATTTTTTGAGAGTTGATTTGGTTAAATCAGAGGCTTAATTGCATAAATATTAAAGTTTGATGGGTAATTAGGGATTTAATTGAAGAAATCCGAAACCAAAGACCAAAATGGAAAAAGGCACTAAAATCTAGAGCTTGAATTGAAGTTCTTCAGGGGTGAAAATTGATTTTAAAAATTGAAAGTTTGAAGTCAATCAGTGGTGTAATTATAAATAAATCACAAATTGAAGGACTAAAACGTAATTGATAGAAAAAGATGATTGTTCATCTTCTTCTTTAGAGGGGCTGCCCGGATGGCCACCTTCCCGAGACATTTAAACCTTCGCTTCTTCATCAAATTAGACGAAACCCACACACAAATGATCCCCTGACACTTGACTACACGACAGTGTAAGCCATTCGGGTTGATCAAGGCTACAGAGGCGGTTGCACCGCTCCAAAGTGGCCAACCCGACCAACCATTTTCCTGCACAAAACTGACAGTTCATCATTGCTACTTTGAACCAATGGTTGGGATGCTTTCAAGTTGATCCAAGGGTCAAGATTTGGCACCAAAAGAGACAAAGTGTCCCTCTTTCATCGCCTATAAATAGATTTGATTTTCATGGTCCAGGTGTGGAGAGATTTGGGTCCAAAATCGATGAAAAAACCAGCCCCCCCTCATTTCTACTGCCAGCAGAACCTCTCTCTCTCTCTCTCTCTCTCTCTCTCTCTCTCCATACCATGGCCTTTAGCCACCAACATCGTCACCACCATCTTGAACACCTCCATATCCATCGTAGGAAGCTGCCCCACCACCTCTCTCTCCTCTACAACTTGTCTTCTTCCTTCACTAGCAACAAACATCGGCCACCATTCCCTCCACCGAAGCCTCTTGAGCCACCGGCCGAACCTCCTCGTCATAGCCAAGCTTCCACCACACCAAGTAATCCCCTTCTTCTTTCCTTCTTCTTCTTCTTCATTTCGCCCCGCCTCTACTGTTCTGCAAAGTGAACAGTAGAGAGTTAATTAATTCACTCTTCACTATTCATTGTCCGGCCCAGCCCAAAATGATTGGGCCAAGTCCAGCCCAGTCCAAAAAAAATTAAAAATCCTTTCAAAAAAATTTGTGACTTTCCTGCGAATTTTTCTATCAAATTTTGCTTAATATTGGTTTGTATTTTTATATCATAAAGATACAAATCCGGTATTAAAATACATGATTTTCTCTTAAAATGTTGCAAAAGGAAAATATAAAAAATATCTTGTTTTCTTGCATACGGCCAAGTCTTTCAAAGATAAAAAAAAAATCATCACATCGTATTTTCATACAACAAAAATTCAAAAAATATATGTTTTAACATGCATTTTGGCTTTAATAACTAGTTTATTAAAACCATGAGAACTAGACCAATATTTCAAAAATACCCAAAACATATTTTGTTTTTCTTTAGTATTTGGGATTATGAATTTATACATAAAACATATTCCCGATATTAAAAAGGTAGTTCCTTTTTATTGATATTAGAACGGTTAGGTTTTTACCCGATAAGATAAGGACCTCCTTACCAAGGAGGACTTTTCTTAAACCATAGACGAACCAACAATTAAAAATACAATAACACCTTAGCTTTTTATCAGACAATCAAACAATGCATCTTACCTTAGGTAAGACGATTTGAGGTGCTAATACCTTTCATTTACGCAACCAGTCCCTGTACCCGATCTCTTAGACCGGTAAGGGTTCGCAGTGACCAAAATACTAGGTGGCGACTCCTATTCCCGCTTTCCACTAATAAAAGACAAGAAATCTTTGTCTTCGACGCATCGCCGCGATGCTGCACACGTGCGATAACAGTGCAAACACTCTATGCACACAGTACCAGCACAGTGATTGTCTCACACATTTTAAAGTATAGTATAATGTTGTTGGAGTCGTGGATAGTTAGGGTGGTAGTAAAAGAGAATAAAGATGGTGGAGTGTTGCTATATTTGTTTTGAAATTTCTTACTTGCTTTTGTTTCAAGTTTCTAGGTTTGTGTATTGTGTTGCTAATAAAAAAAAATGTACTATAATTTTAATTTAATATTTTTTGTTTTTTTATTATGGATTTGAAAATATAGAATCAAATGTCAAAAAAAAAAAAGCAAGATTCTGATTGAGGAAGAAAAAGATGTAAACATGATGGCATAAGGAAGAAAAGGATGTAGAAATTATAAAAGGGTGTTTTGGGCATTAAGACATTTATAATTGAAAACTTGTAAATTTTAGGTTTTTTTGTTAATTAAGTTTGACTAAATATGTAAAGTGAAATCAACTACATAAGCAGTTTGAGTATATTTTATTTAAAGTATGGAGAGAAAATGTTACTACACTTAAAAGAGAAAATATTTTTAGCTCCTTTTTATTTAATATTTTTGTAATTTATTTTATTTATAATTATGATTATTCATTTAAAAAGTAATTCCATGTATTCAATTTGACTATATATACATATATATCCAAACTCATCCTGATATTGTGTGTGTATGTACGTGTGCATAATTTTCTTCTCTCTTTTTTTTAGCAAGAAAGGCTATTTTATTTTATTTTAAATAATAAATAGCCTTTTTTGCTAAAAAATAGAGAGAAGAAAATTACACACACATCCTACACTATTAGGATGAGTTTGGATATACACACAAATATACATGATATTCATTGCTTAAAGGGTAAAGTAACTATAAAAAAACTCACCTATTTGGATCAGTTTGGTTCGACATACATCGAATTTGGTTAATTCACCATCCTTATTCATATCTAATGCATTAAATTCTTCTAACTGCTAGTTTTCATATTTGAATTCATAAAATCAATAAAGGGAATATACATTCTTAATCACTTGACTAACCCCTCTAACTTGACTGATTCAATGTTGAAGCCAATTATAATTAACTAGTTGGGCCATTCAACTATTTAATTTAATTAGTTTTCACTGGTTAATTGCAAAATAGTCTTTCTTAAAAAAAATCCTCAAAACTAAAGGAAAATAGTTTTGAAAAAGTAGATTACTCATGCACCAAGAGATTTTAGAATAATTCACTAATCCAGGTTTAATAACACTTAATATGTCATCTCTTACTACTTTATACACGAGAGCAAGAGACTTTAGAGTGCTCCAAGAGTGATTTGCCAACATTTGCTCTACAATGAGAGATAGACATAAATAGGAGAGAGAAACAAGAGACAGAAAAATTAAGCATAAGTGAAAATATTTTTATCACTTCTGGTGAGTTCATATGTGATTTTCTCTTTCATCATCTATCTCTCTATTCAAATGAATCCAAGAAGTAAGTATTGATAATTATTCATGGACCACTTTAAAAATTTACTATGAAAACACCACTCTAAACTTGAGTTTTCTATTTTCTAAATGGGTATTTCAAAAAAAATCTCACATGCAAATTTCACAATCGATGTTATTAGAGTTTGTAGTATCTAGCTTATAAGATTGGATAATTAAAAGATGCAATAAACATATATTTATTTGACATCCTTCCCCGACCATATTTTGATAGATAATATTCTAGTATCAAAATAAGGTTACAAGGCTCCCCAATGTTGGGAAAAAAAACCTATATTGGCTGCCTAAGAAACAAATCAAGTTAAACCATTATTGTTGTGTTTTAATTTTACCGATGGCCTAGGACCTAGGCTTCCAACAAGGTTATATTTTACATCTTATACTTTATGTAAATTGTTCTTTAGTTATTTTTGAACCATTATTCTTTGAAATCTAAAACTCAAATGCGGCTAAAGTCATACTTTTCCTAAGTAGAGTTTCTTAAGTTTAGGTTTAAAAGACCAACTCAAGAGAAACTAAATAAATCATATTTTTTTAATTTTTAAGTGTTGGCTTAATAATACTCTATAAAATGTATTAATTAAACTTTTATATTAAATAATATTGTTATTGAGTGTGGCAGGAAGCAAGGGTCATTCATGTAGAATATTGTTCCCAATTAACTTAAAACACAAGAAAAAATTCTAATACGACCAATAAATAAAATTAAACTTAAAAACCTATCTATACTTAATAAAATCAATTGAAACTTTGCAAACAAACTAAAGATACCTTAATCTAATCACAAATAAAATTTTGAGAAATTTTGAGTTGATTTAATATATAAACAAAATGAAAATAAACATCTAGAAAATTGACAATTTCGTAAACAAGTTTTAATAAAGTTTAAAACTTGATGAGAAACATGGTAATAACAAAAGGTCCAACCTAACAAGAACATAACTTACCTTGAAAAAATTTAATACGTGAATGGAATAAAAAGGTTTTTTCTATAATAAAATTCTTCTTTAAAATCATCTAATTGTAAAATGCCTTAGTTTTCTCATTGTAGATCATTGAACTCTCATATGCTTCGTTTCTAATTTTCTCAAGCTTATTTAATTATATTTTTCTTTGTTCAGTCACAACATCAATCTCATATTACATTACTAATAACCTAAAATGCCTCGTGTTCCAATTCAACTGGAAGATGACATGGCTTGCCATACATAAGCTGAAAATGTGACATCCCAATTTATGCTTTAAATGCTCCTATCTAAGACTTTATATTATGATTCATAATTTTAGCTAAAATGGACTTGACCTCTTAATTTGATATTTTAACTTGCTCACTAGTTTTTGGGTGATATAACATGGAGATCTCATGTGTAATATTATATTTTCTAAGCAAATGTTCAAATGACTGACTATAAAAATGGATTTCTCCATCATTTATTATAGCTCTTGGTATTCCAAACGTTGCAAAGATGTCAATATTTGCAAAACTTACAACCATTTTAGAATAATTAGTTTCAGTGGCTTTTGCTTCCACCTATTTTAACATATAATCAACATTAAGAAATATGTAAAGATTACCATACATAGAAAGAAAAAGGCTTATGAAATCAATGTTGTATATGTCATAAATTTCAATAATTAGGATGAGTGTTTAAGGCATTTGATTTTATGCACCAAAGTCACTTATTCATTGACAATGATCACATAACTTGCAAAAAAAGAATATATTTATAAGCAAGGTGGGCCAATAAAATCCACTCTTAAGTACCTTAAAAGGCATTCCTTTTACTCCATAGTATCCACCACATACATAAGAATGACAAAAGAATAGTATATATATGAATTCATAATTAGATATACTCATTTTTATCATTTGATTGACGTAATACTTCCATAAATAATGATCATTCACATATATTGCTTTGTAATCTTTTTTTTATTTTATCCTTATGAGCATGAGTAAGATAATTTAGAATTGTTTTTGGTGACTAAATAGACCATAATATATGCATACCAAGGGCTAAAATCTCCAAGAAAAATAATTGCTTAACCAAAATATTTTCATGCAATAAAAGAGCTTCTTCATCATAAATAAGATGATTATGTGGTCATCAACCATATTATCACTTCCTTTCTCATCTTTGATATTCAAATCAAATTCATTAAGAGAAGTATCCACCAAATAATTCTTGATTTAACATCTTTCATAGTGAGCAAATACCTAAAAGTTGTATAATTTGAAAAGATATTTACTTGACTACTAATTAGATAAGAACAAATTTTCTCTAAATAAAAAGTAATTATTAACAGCTCCTTTTAGTTATGGAGTAGTTAAGTTGTGCATCATTCAAAGTCCTCAATAAAACTTTCACCACAACATAATCATTTGCATCGCATATTAAGTTAAATGGAAAGCTTCAATTAGTTGTTGGATAATTGGAGCTATGGTTAAAAGATTTTTAAACTTCTTGAATTCTCCTTTACATTTTTCATTTAATTTGAATGTCATCTCCTTTTATAACAACCTGTATAAAGGCCTTGCAATATTAAAAAAATCTTAGATGAATCTTTGATAAAAGTCTTATGTTCAAAAAAGAAATAAATATTTCTTGCATTTGTGGAAGGTGGTAAAGAACATACGAGACCTATCTCATATTTGTCTACTTTTTCTATTCCCCTATCAGATATGATAGAGCCTAAAAGCATACATTTATCAACCATGAAATGACATTTCTCTTAATTAATCATAAGATTAGTTTCCATACGACATTTAAGAACAAATGTAAGATTATCTAATATTTATCAATAGAATCACCATAGACACTGAAATCATCCATAAAAACCTATATAATACTTTCAACATAATCTAAAAATATAGTACTCGTACATCATTGAGAAGTCGTAGGGGCATTGTAAAGGCCAAATGACATGTGTCAATAGGCAAACATTCTAAAAAGCACAAGTAAATGTTATCTTCTCTTAGTCATAAGGTGGAATCATGTTTTAATGATAACCTGAATAACCATTAGAAGAAAACAATAGTATGAATAACTTACTAACTTTTGTAAAATTAGATTAATAAATGGAGTTAAGTTTTTGATAATTAATGCAAACTCATCACTCAGTTTTGATATGAATTGTCCTAGCTCATTTTCCTCATTCTTGAACATAATAATGTTAGATCTCTTTGGGAAAGTTTAGACAAATTTGTTGTTCGAAATAGGGTAAATCATGCCAACATCTAATAATTTTAGAATTTCTTTCTTCATAACCTGCATAATAGAAGAATTCAATTGGGTTTGAGTTTTTTTAATTAGATTTTATCCATCCTCAAGAGAACTTTGGTGTATGCATATGATAATTACTTTTATCTTAGTTATTGTCTAACCTATAACTTTTTTTTATGATTTTTCAAAATATGTTCTAGTTTTTCCTCTTGTAAAGTTATGAGGCTATTTACAATGATCACATGTGTCTCCCTCATCTAAGTATACATATTTGAGATGTTTGTGAAGAAGCTTAAGTTTCAAGGTGTTTGTATCACATAATATAAAAGTCTTTCATTATATAAAGACAAATAAATAAAAGAAATATGTTTGAAACTTTTGAAAAAGACTTCAAAAACTTCATAGCATCCTCTATATTTTCTTAAAATCACATAATCTTTCTTGGCTTTTTTAGATCCTCTAACTTAAGGATCTTATTGGTGGTTTTTCCACAGCATCCTTACCAATTAACTCAAAAAGTAGTTATGTTAAAGAATCAAGTATGTCAATTGAAAAATAATAATGTAAATCACTTGGATACCTCATTGCCTCAAAGATATTGAAGCTTATTGATGTAACCATATTATTCGATAGTTTCACTCACATTTAACTAGTGTTTTGCCTATTGTTTTATGTATAAAATGCCTTGATATTCTTTGTTTTATGTTTTGAAGGCACCTTTAGATGAAAGA
>Ga0307515_10021089_pt1 | contig 11572 bp, 6 predicted proteins | sample 17_EM_MG_FD_194513 | JGI IMG/M metagenome (GOLD analysis project Ga0307515, IMG submission 194513) | Populus trichocarpa ectomycorrhiza microbial communities from riparian zone in the Pacific Northwest, United States - 17_EM | ecosystem: Host-associated > Plants > Roots > Unclassified | place... | reverse complement strand
GATGGTTCCTGCGTTATGCACGTGTACGTATGCAATTCACCTCTCTTTTTATCGTGAACGGCCGGTTACCGGTTACCGGCGGTTGGCACGCGCTTGGGTGATTCGAGCTTTGATCGGGTTGGGACTAGCCAGCGCTTGCGGGAAACGAAACAATGCACGACGACGATGCCTACTTATAATAAATGACGTTTGCGAAGCTCAAACTTAAAACTTACGATGATCGGACCGAGTCCCCGAAAATTCGAGGTATCCCTCTTGGTGAAAACCGAGACCACGCTGGAGAGGCCGGGCGAATGGTGACTGAAGGAGACTCGGAAATGGAATCGACTAGGGTGTGAGAGTTCCGGCCGCGCATCGGCGACAGTTGTCGCGTGCGGGACCGTAACGGGGGCAAAGACAAGCGGAAGAGAAAGGCGAATGGACGGCTAGGGAGGAAATTAAGAGGGGCAACCCAAAAACCGTCCCACGACAACGTCGGTCTAAGTAGCTAAATACTAATGCGTTATCGTGGATGTTTGGGAACTGCATCAGACATTGCATGGCCTTGAAGTCAAGCGCACCATCAGATCTATGTCTCAGATCCCGTGAAGTCCGAACGCTAGAAGACACCTGGGGATCTGCCCTGGAGTATCATAACGAGCTGCAGTGTTCGTCTCGGGTTTTTAGGGCGAAGTGACCGCTGGTGGACAGACTTGGGGTGCATTTTACATAGACTATCGTACTTTCACGTATATTACAGATGAATCCATTGTTTTTTGTATCAGGTAAACGAGTCTGAGCAGCAGTGCCGACAGGTCCTAAACAGCGTCATATGATCGCGAACAGGGAAGAAGACTCGGAAATCAGAATCTCCTAGACCACAACCAAAGTTCGAAATTTCGAACTTACTTTGTCTCTTGGTGAGAACCTAGGGTGTTCTTCAGCTGGGGAATAGCGGGCTGTCCTCGTCGGCGGCTAATTGCGAGCAAAGAGAAAAGAAATCAGGACCTCCTGGACCGCAATTAAAAGTATTGAAAGTATTCACGGGCAGGGGCGGGGAGAGCCTGAACGAAGCCAACAAAGGCGAAGACGAGGACAAGGACGGTCTTGATCGACATATTGAGAGATGAGACGATGTGGATAGATGAGACGAGGTGGATGTGGGGATTCTGAAGAAACACTGCAGGACGGGCGTTAGCCTTATAACAGAGGCAGGGGGTAAATAAAACTAGCAGTGGGCCTACTGAGGCAGGAGAGTGGCCCGCTCCGTGAGTCCGCCTGACCTGAGGAAAAGGAAAAAGGGATCTGCGATAACGCGCAATGTTTTACGCGGGGTGGGAACCATTCGCAACAGCTCGAATACGCAATACGACATCCATCAAATGTTGGAGTGGCGGAGCAGTGTCAGATATCATGGGGCAGAGACCCAAATTTGAGGGTTGCTTGCCCGTTTGATGATGGAGCGAACAGTACAGAGATGCGATAGGACGGGTGCGGTGGTATCGTCGACAGAGTCATGGGGGACGATTTCTTAGGGGTAGCGGGACCTGATCCAGTCCCCATTAGACCTCCGAGCCCGCTTGAAGGGGACAGCGAGGGTTTCAAGGCAAATAGAACTCTCTTCTTCCGTTCGCAGAAGTTGACGGTAGAACATATTAGAGATGGATCGGCGTGGATCGTGCACGCACCGTCATTGGCTGCGTGCCTCTCAGTTTGGGGAAATGTTCCCAGGAAGTAAGCGGGGATGGCACGGGGTGAAAACGTATGCTTCCGTGCTATAGCACGGGTAGGCACATCAGGAAGAGAACCCTAGAGAACCACAATATGGCTGGAGCACGTGGGACGACGATCGCGAGAGGCCAGCAGAGCCCGAGCGAAACGTCCCTGGCACCTCCCACGTAGCACTACCCGACCGCTTGCAGTGAATTCTATTCAGCGGTTGGAACTGGTCGGGTGGCCTTGAGGTCAAAAGGCTCAGGTTGCGCTATTCAATACCGAGGCGATGGCCGAGTCTCGCAAAATGCAGTCTCGATCAGCCGCTACTGTTAACCACCTTATGCGCGCCAACGGCACCTCTATTAATTCCCACACCCCCTTTCCCATTCCGTAGAATGTCGGCCTCGATGTCGGGCCACCTAGCTGATAGATACACGCCTGAGGCCAAAGCTGACGCCATCCTCGCTCACACGGCCACAAGGAAGAAAAAGCGAACGACTGGTATGAGACAGCGGCCGGAGCACGAAGGCTTTGGTGAAGGGTTTCGAGACGCTCTTATCGACCGCCTCGAGCTTGAATTCATCCATGGGCAGCATGCAGAACATCAACGACTGGAGAAATAATAGCCTCGGGGCTGGTTCCAGAGACGAGGGGAGTAGCAAGCCCCAATGGAGACCGTGACCGTTCCCGTGCATACGAAGGTCACGTCTGCCTGTTATCAACCGGATTTATCTGCGTTGAATTTTCTTGTTTCTCTCTCTTTTACCTAGGTATCTTCAGATGTCGCCAGATTGTTGAATAGCTACCGTGTTTTTGTTTTCTCATTCTTGTCTTAATAGTTCTTGCGCTATGCGCGTATACATACGGAATCTATCCCTCTTTCTATTATGAAATTCCAGCTACTGGTCACCGGTTAAGTAACACACGCTTAGGGCGATCTGGCCGCGCTTTTGATCAGGGATTGATATTGAGCCTCGGAGGTGCTCGTGGGAAACGGAACAGTGCAAAGTTCGAAACTTCAAGCTTATGAGGATCGGAGTCGGTCAGACTTTGGGTTTCGCCCTTGCGAAGGGGCTCATCAGAGGGCTTACCCGCTGCCCTAACCCGCCATCGAGATTTTAACGTACTACCTATTTTTGGATGTATCCTAGTGGAGTCCCCACGACATCTATCTGTCGACGTGCAGCATGTGGTTGACCACAGGAGATAGGCGCAGTTGGGGGGGTCAGCCTTGGGTGGGGGGCGCTCCCTGCCGTCGCACCACCTCAACAATTGGACTGATATAGGCGTTGATGACAGTAACGCAACCTATATAGCCGACTGAATGCCTGTGATATACAGGACTTTGCGTACGAAAATCTGTAGAACAATCTGCCCACACCCCATTCAGTCAACCTTCTCCGAAGATAGGGCTGAAACAACAAAGTGTTTTGTCTTAGGCGAGAATTGAACCGAAGACCCCAAAATTTGAGTTATCCCTCTTGGCAGAAACATTGAGCACGCCAGAGAGCAGGGGCAAATGGCGACCGAAGGAGACTCATGAAGCCAGCTCGGGCGCGACTCGAGTTCCGGCAGCGCATCGGTGAAAGTTATCGCATGCAGGACGGGGCGAAGGTGAACCGGCGGTCGGGGAGGGGAAACTCAAAAACTGACCTACGACAACGATTCAGGTAGCCAATTACTAATTTGTGGTATCGCGGATGACGTTTGGGAACTTTGCAACCAGGCATTGACCTCGAAGCCAAGTACACCGTCAAACAACGGCACACGTTAATTAAAATTAAAATCTTGCTCTTCGTCGATACCCGCCCGTCCGACAGCAGCAGATCCCGTAAAGTCCGAACGCTACAAGACACCTGGAGATCCGTCCTGGAGCAGTCGTGGTATTCAACGCGGTCGATTCCGGGTACCTGGGGTTCCGATGGTGCGTAGGTACGTATCATTATGAACAGGGGTGGGGCGGTTACATGTGCTATAGTGTTTTCAAGTACATAACACACGGATTCATTGTTTTTTGTATCAACTACGTTTAATTGGTCTGGGCGGCAGTCCCAGTGCCACCAGTACTATGCTCGGCTGGTTGCAGGCAGGGAAAGGGAGGAAATCAGAACCTCCTGGACCATGACTGAAGTTCGAGATTTCGAACTTACCATTCCTTTTGGCAAGAACATCGAATGCTCTCTTGTTCGGAGGCGGTGTGATCATGGGGTTTGCCCCCTGGTTTATGGCTGATTACGGGCAAGGAGATAGGGGAGGTCAGGACGTCGCGGCCAAGAACTAAGAGTTTTGGAAGTATTCACGGGCACCGGGAGCTGGGAAAGCCTGAACGAAGCCAACAGACACGAGGATGAGGACGAGGATGGTTCTGGTCAGCATATTGAGGAGTGAGATGGGGTAGATATGGGAATCCTGAGGAAGGGCTACCGAACGGGCACCAACCTTATAACAGAGGCGGGGGGTGAATAAAGCTAGCGGTGAGCCCTTTGAGGTAGGAGAGTGCCCCGTACTGTGAATCCACTTGACCTGAGGAAAAGGAAAAAAGGTTCTGCAACAGCGTGCAGTGCTTTACGTGGGGCGGGACCCATTGGCGACGACTAGAGCACAATGTACGACACCCATCAGGCGCCCGCGTCATCAGCCAATTGTGGCAAGTCCGACAATCGGTTGTAACCCAGTAAAAGAATTATAACCGGCCGTCAGCCTTCCGATTCCTCACCCGAGGATTATAACGCATTGCAGTGGAATAGATATTAGCCTACCGTTTTCGAAATACTGGCAGTACTGTCATTGTTTGTGTGCCTCTCAGCTTGAGGAAATATCCCAGAAAGTAAGCGGGGATCACCTAGAGTCAAAGCGTATGCTTCCGTGCTATAGCACAAAAAAAAATAGGCACCTCAGGGAGAGAACTGCAGGATGACCCGAGCAGCGCTACCGCACGTGGGACAACAAGAGACCAGCCGAGTACAAGCGAAATGTCCCCGGAACCTCCCACGTAGCACTACCCGACCACTTGCGCTGAATTCTATTCAACGGCTGGAACTGGTCGGATAGTCTTGAGGTCAAAAGGCTCGGGTCGCGCTATCCGACATGGAGAGGTTCCAATATTCAACGCTGATGCGAGTCGAATTGCCAAGTCTCGTAAGGTGCAGTCCCGATTGGTTGCTGTTCGCCACTTACCAACGCACCTCACCGGTACCTCCACTAACCTCCACTCCTCCCTTCCCGTCCGTATGATGTCAACCCCGACCAATACCTAGCTGGGCGATACATGTCCGGCGCAAAAGCCGACGCCATTCTCGCTCGCACGACCACAATGAGGAAAAAGCGAAAGGCTGATAGGAGACGTAGTGGTGAGGGCGCGAAGTTTCGCCAGAGGCTGGTTCCACCAGAGGTGAGGGGAGTAGCAAAGGTGACCGGCAACCGCAATGGAAGCCGCGATCGTTCCTGTGCATACGAAGGTCGCATCTACCTGTTATCGACTGGATTTACCTGGGTCGTATTTCTCTCTCTCTCCCACACCGTTTTAGCTGGGTATGTTATCGGGTTATCGATTATCAGTTATATATCTATCGTGTTTCTCTTCTTTTTTTGTACTCTCTCCTTCGTAGACACGCATCGTCAATTTAATAGTGCTCCCGCATTATGCACATGTACGTATGTAATCTATTTCCCTTTCTATCGTAAAAGGCCGGTTACTGGTTACCGACTGACACACGCTAATAGGGCGATCCCATTTTGATCGGGGAGGAGGTACTCAATTCATGGGAAGCGGAACAAACCAAACGGATGATTGCGAGGTTCAAAACATGAGGATCAGAGTTCCCAAAATCCGATGTAACCCTCTTGGCAGAAACGGAGAGCACGCCGGAGAATCGGGGTGAATGCTTACTGAAGGGGACCCAGAAACGAAACCAGCTCGGGCGCGACTCGAGTTCCGACAATGTATTGGTGAAAGTTATCGCATGCAAGACGGGGCGGAGACGAACGAGCGGCTGGGGAGGGGACCAAGAGGGGAAACTCGAAAACCGACTTACGACAACGGTTCAGGTAGCCAATTACTAGTTTGTGGTGTCGTGGATGAGGTTCGGGAACTGCGACCAGACATTAGCCTCGAGGCCAAGTACACCGTCAAACGACGGCACACGTTACCCAACATTGAAACCTCAGCTTTCTCTTCGTCGATACCCGCACGTCCGACAGCAGCAGATCCCGTGAAGTCCGAACGCAACGAAGACACCTCGAGATCCGTCCTGGAGCGGCCGTGGTACTAAATGTGGTCAATTTTGAGTGCCTGGGGTTGAGACCGTGCGTAGCTACGTATCATACCGAGCTGTGGTGTTCGTCTCGGGTTTTTAGGGGCAATGAAACTGCTGGTGGACAGATTTGGATGCATTCTACATAGGCTATCGGAATTTCACGTATGTTACAGATGGATTCATTGTTTTTTGTATCAGGTATAGATAACGAGTCTGAGCGACAATGCCAATAGGGCCTAAACCGCACCGTATGATCACGAGCAATGAGGAGAAAATCAGGCCATGACCAAAGTTCGAAATTTTGAGCTTACGGTTCCTGGCTTGTAAATTAGCAAATCTATCGTCTTGAGCCGGTTTCCCCTCGTCAGCGGCTAATTAACAGGCTTGGGGGTCATAGATACACAGAAGTACATCGCCCGGCTCCCCCTCGCCAGCGGCTGATTATGAGCGAGGAGAGAAAAGTCAGGACTTCGTGGACCACAATTAAAAATATTGAAAGTATTCACAGGCAGGGGCGGGGAGAGCCTGAACGAAGCCAACAAAGGCGAAGACAAGGACGGTCTTGATCGACATATTGAGAGATGAGGCAAGATGGATGTGGGGATCCTGAAGAAACGCTGCAGGATGGGCACCAGCCTTATAACAGAAGCAGGGGTTAAATAAACTAGCGGTGGGCCCGCTGAAGTAGGAGAGTGCCCCGTACTGTGAATCCACTTGACCTGAGGAAAAGGAAAAAAGGTTCTGCAACAGCGTGCAGTGCTTTACGTGGGGCGGGACCCATTGGCGACGACTATACGGCCAACGATCTTGGAGGTCCCAGGATCATCGATCATCCGCGGTCGAGTCTCCCGGGGCTATCCGCAAAATTAAAATAAATATATCCACGGATGTCTGGTAGGAGAGCGTGAAGGATCTGGCGAGGAACCCCGAGATGCTCGATGAGAGCGCCCCGAGTGTGGAGTCAGGGAAAGTGCGGAGCATCAATTAGACCGGGGAAGTAATAGCCCCGCCAGGGGTTGGTTCCACCAGAGCGGCAATGGTGACCGGCGGGAACCACAATAGAAGCCGCGATCGTTCCTGTGTGTACGAAGGTCGCATCTACCTGTTATCGACTGGGTTTACCTGGGTCGTATTTCTCTCTCTCTCCCACACCGTTTCAGCTGGGTATGTTATCGGATTATCGATTATCAGTTATATATCTATCGTGTTTCTCTTCTTTTTTTGTACTCTCTCCCTCGTAGACACGCATCGTCAATTTAATAGTCCTCCCGCATTATGCACATGTACGTATGTAACTATTTCCCTTTCTATCGTAAAAGGCCGGTTACTGGTTACTGACTGACACACTAGGAGGGCGATCCCATTTTGATCGGGGGAGGAGATACTCAACTTTTCATGGGAAGCGGAACAAACCAAACGGATGATTGTGAGGTTCAAAACATGAGGATCAGAGTTCCCAAAATCCGATGTAACCCTCTTGGCAGAAACGGAGAGCACGCCGGAGAATTGGGGTGAATGCTTACTGAAGGGGACCCAGAAACGAAACCAGCTCGGGCGCGACTCGGGTTCCGACAGTGCATTGGCAAAAGTTATCGCATACAAGACGGGGCAAAGGCGAACGAGCAGCTGGGGAGGGGACCAAGAGGGGAAACTCGAAAACCGACTTACGACAACGGTTCAGGTAGCCAAATTTGTGGTGTCGTGGATGAGGTTCGGGAACTGCGACCAGACATTAGCCTCGAGGCCAAGTACACCGTCAAACGACGGCACACGTTACCCAACATTGAAACCTCAGCTTGCTCTTCGTCGATACCCGCACGTCCGACAGCAGCAGATCCCGTGAAGTCCGAACGCAACGAAGACACCTCGAGATCCGTCCTGGAGCGGCCGTGGTACTCAATGTGGTCGATTTTGGGTACCTGGGGTTCGACGGTGCGTAGGTACGTATCATACCGAGCCGCAGTGTTCGTCTCGGGTTTTAGGGGCGATGTGACCGCGGCTGGTGGACAGATTTGGGTGCATTCTACATAGGCTATCGGAATTTCACGTATATTACAGATGGATTCATTGTTTTTTGTATCAGGTATAGATAACGAGTTTGGGCGGCGATGACAGTGGGTCCTGAACTGCACCGTATGATCACGAGCAATGAGGAGAAAATCAGAACCTCCTGGACCATGACCAAAGTTCGAAATTTTGGACTTACGGTTCCTGGCTTGTAAATTCGCAAATCTATCGTTCAGAGCCGGTTTCCCCTCCTTATCAGCGGTTAATTAGCAAAGGGGGTTGAGTGTCGGGCATATATAGTAGTCACTGCCCAGCTCCCCTTTTTCGGCGGCTAATTATGAGCAAGGAAAGAGAAGTCAGGCCTTCGTGGACCACAATTAAAAGTATTAAAAGTATTCACGGGCAGGGGCAGGGAGAGCCTGAACGAAGCCAACAAAGGCGAAGACGAGGACGAGGACGGTCTTGATCGACATATTGAGAGATGAGACGATGTGGATAGATGAGACGAAGTGGATGTGGGGATTCTGAAGAAACCCTGCAGGACGGGCACCAGCCTTATAACAGAGGCAGGGGGTGAATAAAACCAGCGGTGAGCCCGCTGAGGTAGGAAAGTGGCCCGCTCCGTGAATCCGCCTGCCAACCTGAGGAAAGGGAGATAGGGGTCCGCAACAGCGTGCAGTGCTTTACGCGGGGCGGGATCCATTTGGAACAACTAGAATACAAGATATAAAACCCATCAAACGTTGTAGTGGCCGAGCGGTGTCAGATGTCACGGGGCGGAGACCCACATTCGAGAGTTGCTTGCCAGTTTGATGGTAGACCGGATTGTGAAAATGATAGCATAGAGATGCAATAGGGCGGGTGCGGTGGGACCATCAATAGAGTCATGGGAGTTGATATCTTGGGGGTTGCGAGACCTGGATCAGTCCCCGTTAGACCTCCGAGCCCGCTTGGATAGGGCCGCGAAGGTTTCAAAACGAATAGGACTCTCCTCTCCTGTTTGCAGAAGTTAACGGTAGAGCGTGTTGGAGATGGATTGGGTGTGGATCGCGCACGTACCGTCATTGTCACTGCGCCTCCTGGCTTGTGGAGATGTCCCCAAAAAGTAAGCGGGGATGACCCAGAGTGAAAGCGTATGCCGCCTTCCGTGCTACACCACAGAAGAGAATAAGTAAGCATATTAGGGGGAGAACCCTAGAGAACCATGAGATGGCCGGAGCAGCGCTATCGCACGTGGGACGACGAGAGACCAGCAGAACACGAGCGAAACGTCCCTGGCACCTCCCACGTAGCACTACCCGACCGCTTACGTTGATGCCTATTTAGCGGTTGAAACTAGTCGGGTAGACTTGAGGCCAAAAGCTCGGGTCGCGCTACCCGACGTAGAGGGTTCCAATGCTGATGCGACTCGAACGGCCGAGTCTCGTAAGCCGCAGCCCGAGTCTCGACCAGTTGCGTCTGCTGGGCCACCACCTACACGCGCCACTGGTACCTCCATTAATCCCCACTTCTCCCTTCCCATCCGTACTATGCCGGCCTCGATAAAAGCCTACCTAGCCGGGCGACACATGTCCGTCGCCGAGGCCGACACCATCCTCGCTTGTACAACCACAAAGAGGAAAAAACGAAAAGCCGATAGGGAACGGAGCAGTCGGGGCACGAAGGATTCGGTGAAGAGTTTTGAGACGCTCTCACCGGGCGTCCCGAGTCCGAAGTCGCCCGCGGGAAGCGCGCTGGCAGAACCTCAAACGATTGGAGAGATCCTAGTCCCAGGGCTGGTTCCAGAGTAGCAAGCCCCAATGGAAACTGCGATCGTTCATGCGCATACGAAGGCCGCGTCTACCTGTTATCAACTGGATCTACCTGGGTCGAACTTTCTCTCTTTTGCACCACTCTAACCGGGTATGTTATCAGATTGTCAGCGATCTACCGGTCCTTTCCTTTCTTTTCTCATTTTCTCTCTCTCGTAGACACGCACCGTCAATTTAATAGTTCCTGCGTTATGCGCGTGTACGTATTTAACCTGCTTCCCTTTCTATCGTAAAGGTTAGTTACTGGTTACCGGTTAACACACGCTCAGGGTGATCCCGTTTTGATCGGGGGAGGAGGTGCTCGCAATCGTGGGAAATGGAACAAGCCAAACGGATGATTGTGTGGTTCGAAAAGCATGAGGATCGGAGTCCCGAAAATTCGAGGTATCCCTCTTGGCAGAAACAGAGAGCACGCTGGAGAACCGGGGCGAATTCTGACCGAGGTAGACTCGGAAATGAAATCAACTCGAGTGCGGCTCGAGTTCCGGCAGCGCACTGGCGAAAGTTATCGCGTGCAGGACGCGAAGACAATCGAGAGAGAGACGAACGGGCGGCCGGGGAGCGAATCAAGATCTCGGAAAACTGACCTACGACAACAGTCCAAGTAGCCAATTACCAACGTGGTACCGTGGGTGACCTTCGGGAACTGTAATCAGACGTTAGGTTCGAAGCCAAGTACACCGTGGTGAAGCCTGAACGCTACGAAGATACCCGGAGATATGTCCTGCAGCAGCTGTGGTACTCAACGTGGTCGATTTTGGGTGCCTGGGCTTCGACGGTGCGTAGCTACGTATCATACCAAGCTACAGTGTTCGTCTCAGGCTTTTAGGGGCGATGTAGCCACGGGTGGATAGATTTGGGTGTATTATATATAGGCTATCATGATTTCACGTATATAACAGATAGATTCATCGTGTTTTGTATCAGATATAGCTAATGAGCCTGAGCGGCAGTGCCAATAGATCCTAAACCCTAAAGGCTGGTCACGAGCAAGGAGGAGGAGGAAATCAGAACCTCCTGGACTGTGACCAGGGTTTAGAATTTTGGACTTACTGGGGAGGACGAAAATTCTTTTCTCCGGACCATTTGGGAGAGTTGGTTGTCTCCCCTGGTTAATTGCTGATTACAGGCAAGGAGAGAGGAGGAATTAGGACCTCGTGGACTAAAATTAAAAGTATTGAAAGTATTCACGGGCAGGGGCGGGGAGAGCCTGAACGAAGCCAACAAAGGCAAAGAGGAGGACAAGGACGGTCTTGATCGACATATTGAGAGATGAGACGATGTGGATAGATGAGACGAGGTGGATGTGGGGATTCTGAAGAAACCCTTCAGGACGGGCACCAGCCTTATAACAGAGGCAGGGGTGAATAAAACTGGCGGTGGGCCCGCTGAGGTAGGAAAGTGGCCCGCTCCGTGAATCCGCCTGACCTGAGGAAAAGGAGAAAAGGGTCCGCAACAACGTGTAGTGCTTTACGCGGGGCGGGATGCATTGGCAACAACTACAATGACCCGCATGAGAGAGTTGCTTACCAGTTTGACAGTAGAGCGGGTTATGAAAATGATAAAATAGAGGTGCAATAGGGCGGGTGCGGTGGGACCATCGGTAGTTATGGAGGTTGATATCTCGGGGGTTGCGAGACCTGGATCGGTCCCCGTTAGACCTCCGCTTGAATGGGGCCGTGAGGGTTTCAAGGTAAATAGGATTCTCTTCTCCTATTTGCAGAAGTTAACGGTAGAGCATGTCGGAGATGGATTGGGTGTGGATCGCGCACGCACCGTCACCGTCTGTATGCCTCCCGGCTT
>Ga0307515_10021088_pt1 | contig 11572 bp, 10 predicted proteins | sample 17_EM_MG_FD_194513 | JGI IMG/M metagenome (GOLD analysis project Ga0307515, IMG submission 194513) | Populus trichocarpa ectomycorrhiza microbial communities from riparian zone in the Pacific Northwest, United States - 17_EM | ecosystem: Host-associated > Plants > Roots > Unclassified | place... | reverse complement strand
CCAAGCGAATCGAATTTGGGAAGATTCAGAAAAACCCGGCCTCCAGTGGAGGAGGCACAAGGATTGCCATCACCGGCAAGACTCCAGAAGAAAAGGCGGTATGGCAGACACTCGGAGAGGGCAACGAAGATTGCGTCGAATGGGTTGTTCTCTGCGCGGCACTCAACCTCTTAGAGTAGGTCTTGTGCTTGTCTTGACGCTCACATATCCTTCTGACATCCTAACCCGTCCTCAGCGACGAGATTCTCAAAGCAGCGGAGAAGAACGGACCGAGTCCCAACGGACCTGGTGGGCCACAAGGACCTCCCCCGCCTATGCCTGGTCCTGGTCCTGTCCCCGGCGGTCCTGGCCCTGGGCCTGGCCCTGGGCCTGTGTCAATGCAAGTTAGCCCCAGATCACCTCAGGCCCCTCCACAGCCGCAACGCAATGTCCTGCAACGACCCCCACCAGGCCAGGGATTCCCACCCGGCAGTGCACCTCCCCTCGGTCGGGGGTTCGATCCACGAATGGGCCCTCCGCCAGGCGGAATGCCTCCTCTGGGTACGTCTGCCAAAAAACTTTCAACTGAGTCGTTCTGATATTTTGGATTGCAGGGATGGACCCCCGAATGCAAGGGCCCCCACCTGGGCATCCTCAATATCGCGGTCCACCACCAGGACCGGGACAGATGCCGATGCAGGGTTTCCCTCCTCAGCAGGTCCCACCTATGGGCCCCATGGGACCAGGATATGGAATGCCTCCCCAACAGCAACAACAAGGGCGTAGAATTTAGAACCATCGACGGTGACAACCGTTCACGACCTGGACGTGATTGGAAGGAACATACCCGAACTCGACCCCTTGATCCTCGCCTCTGTGCGACAATCCAATCTCTTGTGTTGTTCTATTGGACTCTTTCGGCTGTGATGGCTTGCTTAAATGATGTTCTATTATCTATCCCTAGTGCCTACTTCTTCCCTTAGCCTTCACGTCTTCGAAATGAGTACGTCCCTTGACGGTTCCTTCCAGTCTGTATACAGAATTTTCTGCTACCCTTCCTTGTGTTGTAGAGCTGCGGGCTTGTACCAGTGGCAGACCTGCTCAGTGACACGGCTGACCATCCGCGGGGCTTCCAACCTTACGAATGAAACGCATGTCGCACTCCAGCACCCCTTGATATTAGTTTCTTGCCTGTCGGCTCACGTGCTGGTAGTTTCTCATCATTGTCACGACTCGGTGTACACATGAACATATCAACCAGAATCCTTCACAAAGCGCGAAAATGGACCTCTCCGCGCGCCTCCAGATCCTGAAGTAATAAAGCGGAGATGTGACATCAATATCGTTTTGCCCTTGTCAAGGAACCACTAATCCCGACGTTCAGCTAGGGAATGATTTGTAAAATGGTAGCGTTGTTAGTCGTTCATGTCAGACTTGAGCCCAGAAAGTAAGTTCATTGTACCCAATTTACGAAAAAGTTCTGAGGTAGTCTTACATATACCACATACAATGGAACTTGTGGAAACGGTGGAGTCTCTGGACCTCATAAACCGCCTCCCATATACGAACCGCTTCCGTTACCCGTGTGGAGATCGTGCGACGGTGTTCAGGGAACGCTGTATCATCAAACCACTGGAGAAACTCGCAAAGCTTAGGGATGATTGGAATGAGTTGGTAGTACGTAGCTGTGTCGAGGAGCTTGCAAAGTGCTCGGAGCACAAATTCCTCATCAACCGCAGGTCCGTCCAAATCCCGCGATTTTCCTTTTCCCTTTCTCCCGGAATGCTGTGATAAATGGAGTGACCATGCCATCGCTATCCAATCCAACCCGCTGAATTGCGAATCTGTCCACTCTCGTCCTCGTTCCTCTTCATGGAAATATCCCCATGTGAGAATCTGCTCAAGCTCACTCTCTCGTGTCACCGAACCCGTGTCCCCCCGTGGTTTTAGCAGCGGTCGGCGCGACAAGGTGAAGAAACCGTCAGCGAACGATCGCCGCCACTCGACTGAAAGTGTTTCAAAACCATCCACAAATATATCTAGTACTGTCCACCCCAACCACAGTGGGCGGTCCGCCAATGTGAAGTTGAACACAGCAGATACAGCCGTGGAGAGACAATAAGATGGTGCCAGGGGACCTCGATACGATATCGCGGTCTTCATGTAATACTCCAGCGCCACAGAGGAGATGTAGAGCTCTCGCGATTCGAGGAATGACTCCAAGAGGAGGAGCTCCGTGAAGCGAGTGACTGTTCCTCGTGTATATCGCAAAAGGGACAGAGCTGCAATCATATTGTGGAGTCGGTGATCATAAAGCGATCCCATTGGCAGACCCGGTCCATCAGGAATGTCCAGTCGGGCAACCACTCTTGCGGCCAGCCTCAACCACTGATTTTCCAAGTCCGGAATCACGCACATTAATCCCTCCATTTTGTACGAAGGTACGCGTTTGGAAAGCATGAACACGATGGCCAAAACGTTTGGATCCGGGATCTCATTAGCTCCAAGGTGACGGTCATAGTTTTCGAGCAGTTCGTCCTGAAAAATGTGTGCTCCATGTGTCGTGGAAATATCGACTATTTGTTTGAATTCTTGTGTCTGAGTCTGAGGCGCCAAGAGCATCACGCTAATGGCGGAGACTCTAACACCTTCAATAACCGGGGCAATGGCAGTGAGGGCAGAGATATGGAGGGGTAAATCACCCTTCGCTGTGATGACAGCGAGATATTGAACTGCTAAGGGATATGAACGTCGATGTATGAGGGCAGACACGACCAGGAAGAGCAGGGAGATGAGCTGCTTGTGATAGTCGGAAGGAGTGTCTTCAAACCAATTGGAAAATAGAGCAGGGTTTTGAGCATTCTGAAGGAACCATGGGCGTCCGCGACAGTTAGTGGTAATGCGGCTACGTAGCCGATCTGGACGTAGAGAACATGACATAGCGGCGAGTGTGACTACAGCTTCAAGTAATTCCATGTCATGGAAGAGCTCCTCGCCCCATTTCGAGGCACGATTCGAAAAGATTGCTAGACATATCTCAATCAAGAATGGTTTCTTTTCTTGTTTCCTCCCTGAGCAACGGTGCTCTGACAGTGTGCTTAGAAGCCACAGCAATTCTTCTGTGGGCAGTCCCATTGTTCGTATCACGTTTGTGAGGTTGGACTCCGCTTGTCTCACATTTTCACGGCTGTTCCACGAGTGGTGGTCGAGGTGGTCAAAAGCCGCAAGTACAACTTGAGCCCGAGCCTCAAGAGCTTTGGGGATTTCCATCCGTTGAAGCAGGGCTCGTACTGTGGTCATGTACCGCAATTGCCATCGGTGAGGTCCACGCAACGAAACCGCTAGCAATGCGACCAGCATGGCTGGAGAGCGGCGTGAGAAGTACTCTTCATCATTCGCTCTCTCAAGAATCCAAGAAGGCAGTTCGAATAATGATGGAGTATTAAATGTCGTGCTACCCGCAAGCTGCCACACAGACCAATGTAGTTCTTCGCTGTGCTGAGAATTCGGGGCACTGTCATGAATTCTCTTCAGGGCCGATGCTACCGTGTGAAGCTGTACTTCATCCGCTGTTACATTTGCAATCGGCCTTCTAAAATTTCTCTCTGGATAGGGGCGAGATTTACGAAGGGTGATCAGGATAGACCGGCGGACAAGACCCAGCGCTGTTGCTGGCATCTTATCTATGTCTAGTAACATGTTGTTCTCCATTACTTGACTGAAGAGAAAATGCGCTTTTCGATACCCCCTGGCGAGGAAGCGCGAAAGAGGAGAGCCGAAGGGCGAAGGAGTAATAAACACGGGTATGAATGTCGTCACGGCATAATAGAGGAACCCAATGCCCAACATGGCCGTGTTCACATAGAACGAGGGTCGACTGACGTGAAAGAAAAACAAGCTAAGACCGCTGTAAAATAGAAGAAGGGATAGAAGGACGAGAAATGGTAGTACTTCGACCATTATTGAAAGGTTCCAATGATTCATTCCGAGGTACCAGAATTCACGCGTCTTCGCTCGTTGTTCTGGGAGAAACATCCCCACGAAGCGGTTGTCGAATTGGCGTAGCCAGCTTTTGATGAGCATGGCGACGACTGCAGCCAAGAGCGTCACTCCGAGACTGGCATAGAAGAGAGCATTGACGATGACAATGTGTTCTGGAGGGGAGAAGTCGCGCGGGACATATGGCCCAAGGCTCGAATTACGCATCATTTGCGTTTGGTAGATGAGGACGTCCTGTATGGTATCCATGGGGTCCGGTTCGAGACGACCGAGGAGTTCGATCAGGAAAGCGCTGATGAAACCTGCAAACAACGCGGCCTAACAACCTATCAACTCAGGCTGACGACGAAGGGAGGTAGGACACACGAAGATGAGTATAGTTTCCGTTTGTTGACGCCATGCTTTGTCGCGCTTCTCATCACTGTTCTCCATTTCTGGGGTTCTGATATAAGATAATGTGTCGTGATGTGACCGTAAAGCACAACGCGCCTTCATTGTAGTATTCCCAAGCAGTCTTGGGGTTCTTCGGATCTTCTGGGTAGCACAGACGTATGAGGAATATGCTTAGACGGTAATCAGGGAACGGGCTTGCCTGGTGGACCCCCAGGACGTGGAGACTCTTGCGTTATAAAGGACATTAGTACGTGTGACTGACTGAGATATGGGAGGTGGGCTACCTTGCTTGAATATCTTTGTGAGATGTGACATGGTGTAAACGAGCTATGTGGTGGTGGTGGATTGCAACCTTGCTCGTCGAAAAGCATGGAATATAACCCGTGCTACTCCCAAGCTCCTGCCCCACCTCGTGTTGACCGCCATTTGTTTTGCCAGTTGCGATGAGGCTGCCACGAGAGTTGCTTGTAGCCCTTAGAGTATTGCAAATCACATACCAGACATTTGAGTAACAAGTATTCTGACGTGCCACTTCCATGCGCTGAGACTGAGGTAACAGCTGTTATTCTAAACGAAACCGCCGAAAACGAACCCTCGACAGATTGAGACAATGGGAGCTCACCAGACTCTTTGGCTAGGCGGAGAGACTCGACATTCATCGCATGGTCGAAGTCTCTCTGTCCATTTCTTCGATCGCTTCCACCCCCGAGTGGATCAGTGCCTTGCTGAAAAATCATTTGCATTTGCTACATCCAGAATGTGACCGCTTACCATATGTGATATCGTCGCATGGCACCCTGTCGGCCTTTTGCATATTCGTCTGTCTCTTTGAAGACTATTTTGCAAAATGCAAAATGCGCTGCAAAGAGCCGAGGGAAGCTGGTCGTATTGGCCTCATTCCTTCCAAACCTATAAGTTCAACCTGACGTCACCTCGTCGTCTGATACGGCAATAGCGAATACGAACCTCAAACGTGGTTGCTGGCAGACCGAAGAAAGGGTTCGACTGTGAATGTCTGGTTTCCATATGAATCCGCAATGCGGTGTTAGTGCTCATTGTTTCGTTCTTAAGGTTGTTCGCTCAATCTGCAGAGATTCGAAATCCGGGAGAGATCAGGAGGGGTCCATATGCAACGTGGGGTAAGTTGGGTAGGTGCGTGGTCCACGGATGACGGCTGATGGGCAAGGTCGTGGATTCGGTTTGAGAGAGAGAAGAGATCCGGTGGCGTTGTGGGACCTCGCTATCCATACGACGTTTCTGGGTACGTTTACAAGCTAGGTAGGACCACCAGCTAACACCAAAACTCGTAAGATCGCTCCAATGGGCAATGGGATCCGGGAGTGAGTCATTGTGCACCAGCCTCACACAAGCGAATGCTGGGCCACGTGTGGTACAATCAAGCAGATCCAAAGAAAGACGTATGTCCAGTGTGGGTGGGCGGTAGCAGGTGTGCCTCTAGCCAGAGGGACAGTTATCATAATAAGGGTACTATCGGCCATGGCGTCTACCGCTGCCGACGTGAGGTCAATTTCACGCGGCGTCTGCCGATTTGCAAATAGAGGCACATACTCGTATCCTATGAAATCTTATTCCGCTCTCATTCACCCAGACCATTCACCTAGACGAATAACCAAAGATCGGGAGACCTGCTCAAATTTCCAAAAATTTGCCAAGGCTGGCGATCGCTGGAATGGGCGGGGGATAGCACAAAACTAGTCGCGAAAAATCTAATCATATATTGGAGTAATATACTATGCCAGAGAATTCCTGTGGACGGTAAACCGTCATTCGCCACCTTCGAGCCTCCATTACTCGCGATCCCGTCCACTAACAGGACTCTTTGTTTTTTATGGAAACGGCATGTATTATATCTACCTTACAAATATTGGGAGCTCCCCTTGCCTCTATCAAAAAAATCTAGAAATAATTGGCAGACACAGGGTGGCCGATAAATAGTAGGGCTGGTGGCTAGCAACATTGTACGACTCGCCTTGCCGAGTTGCTCCCTTCTCGAGCAGCCAGCCTCGACCGCGGGGGAGCCTTCTCGTGACGTCGGTGCTCCCATCGACCCATCGAATTGAGGCTCTGGAGCCAACCACCAACGATCACAGCCCGTATAAATTCCATGTACCCACATACCTGCTCCAAACCTAAACCACCACGACATTATGATGATGAACTACAAATTCACAGAGAAAAATGAACAGACGATCGCCGCTGCAATCCAGCTCGCAAAGGAGTATGCGAATGCACAAGGTAAAGACCCAAGCCGAAAGCTCGGGCTGTTTCCTTGAAACAGTATATTGACTCCTCTCTATCCAGTCCATCCACCGCATCTTGCATCCGTCATGCTCAATGAGACATCCAGTGGAGACACTAACGGCGCGCTCGCTGCTGGTAGGCAGAGCCAATCATTGTTCGCCTCCGCAATCAGCAAAGTAGGGGGTGATCCTGCAGTGGTCAACCGAGCCATCCAGAAGCTCGTTGTCCGTTTGCCGGCTTAGGACCCTCCACCTGAAGATATAAGCATTAGCCAGGCTACTCATCGTGTGCTGAGGGAAGCACAGAACCTGCAAAAGACAATGGTGTGTACTGCTCTCCCCCTTCGCTCTCAATGCATCATAAAGCAGAGAATACTCAAAGATCTGATTATGATTAGCACGACTCGTACATCGCCCAAGACCATCTACTCCTAGCTCTCATCAAGGATCCAACGATTTCAGCCGCACTCAAAGAGGTCTCCTTAACAGAAAAGCTCCTCATGAGCGCGGTTCAGCAAATTCGCAGCAACCGACGAGTTGAGAGCAAGAATGCTGAAGAAGGATTCGATGCACTTTCCAAATACGCGGTCGACCTGACCGCGCTGGCCGAGGAGGGCAAGCTCGACCCTGTCATTGACCGCGACAACGAGATTCGTCGCGTCATTCGAATTCTGTGCAGGAGGACGAAAAACAATCCTGTATTGATCGGTGAAACTGGTGTAGGAAAGACGGCTGTTGCCGAAGGGCTTGCTCAGAGGATCGCACGCAGAGATGTTCCTGCATCTCTCGTCGGCAGGCTCTTCAGCTTAGACATGGGTGCACTCATAAGAGGTGCAAAGTATAAAGGTAAATATGAGGAGCGCGTCAAGGTCGTCTTGAATGGTAAGCACTTACGCAATTCTTTTTTTTTTTTTTGGTTGGGGGAAGAGGAGGGAAATGCGTCATTCACGTTGTGAGGGGACTCCACTACGGCTTGCCGGTGGGCTTTCTCGCCCGTTGGACAATCTGCCGCCTGACCTATCCCCTAAAACCCCCCCCTGCCGGTGTTTCCGGCCACATTTACGCAATTCTTGCCTAGTTTGCAGGTGCTAACTTTGTGTTACAGAGGTCGAAAAGTCTGCTGAAGAGGGTATTAGCGTGATCTTATTCATCGACGAGATACACTTGATCATGGCTGGAAGAGGTTCAGAGGGAGGCGGAATGGACGCTGCCAACCTTTTCAAGCCCTTGCTCGCCCGTGGAAAGCTATGATGCATTCCCGGATCTCGAATCTCTGTAAACCGAACAACCTTGGCGACTCAAGAACGAAACAATGAGCGCTAGCACCACATTGTGGGTTCATATGGAAACCAGCCAGACATTCATAATTGAACCCGGTCACAAAGGCCTCTTCAGTCTTGCCGGCGTCACGTTTGAGGTTCGTATTCGCCCAATACAACCAACTTCCCTTGGCTTTTTTGGCTCGTTTGCAGCGCATGTTGCATTTTGCAGAGGTCGCAGATGAAATAGTGTACAAAGAGCCGGACGAATATTCGAAGTAATGCAAACGGTCGCCAGGGTTTCATGCGACGATATCATACATGGTACGTGGTCACATTCTGGATGTAGCAAATGCAAAAAGTTGGCGGATTGGTCCACCCGGACAGAGAGGTCATCGAAGACTTCGACCGTATGATGAATGTCGAGTCTCTCTGTCGAGGGTTCGTTTTCAGCGGCTCGTTTAGAACAACAGCTTGTACTTCAGTCTCAGCGCATGGAAGTGACACGTCAGAATACTTGTAACTCAAATGTCTGGTATGTGATTTGCAGTACTGAAAGGGCTACAAGCGACTCCCTAGACGCTGGGCTGAGACAGGCTGTGAACATGCCTATGGCTAGAGGTGTTCTTGACAAGTGGTTCTCAGTAAATAAGGGTATTGAAGCTAATTTCTTACCAATTACATAAATCGGATTGATCGTGACACGGCTGAGCATCCGCGGTGCTTCCAACCCCGCGAATTAAATACATGATGTACACACTCACTCGCACGTACTCCGGCACCCCTTGATGTTAGTTTCTTGGCCACCGGCTCACGTGCTGGTAGCTTCTCGTCATTGTCACAACTCGGTGTACGCATAACCGTGGCCCTTCACAACGCGAGAATAGACATCTCTCTGCGGAGCCACTTTAGCGTCAATATCGTTTTGCCCTTGTCACGTAACGGAACCACTAATTCCGATGTTCAACTAGTGAGTGATTTGTAAAATGGTAGCGTTGTTAACCACTCATGTCAGACTTGAGACCACAAAGTAAGTTCATTGTACCCAATTTTACGAAAAAGTCCTGAGGTGCGCCTACATATACCACATACAATGGAACCTGTGAAAACAGTGGAGTTTCTGGACCTCATGCATACGAACCGCTTCCGTTATCCGTGTGGAGATCGTGCGACGGTGTTCAGGGAACGCTGTATCATCAAACCACTGGAGAAACTCGCAAAGCTTAGGGATGATTGGAATGACTCGGTAGGATGGAGCTGCATCGAGAAGCTTGCAAAGTGCTCGGAGCACGAATTCCTCATTAACTGCAGGTCCGCCCAAATTCTGCGATTTTCCTTTTCCCTTTCTCCCGGAATGCTGTGATAAATGGAGTGACCATGCCATCGCCATCCAATCCAACCCGCTGAATTCCGAATCTGTCCACTCTCGTTCTTGTTCCTCTTCATGGAAATATCCCCATGTCAGAATCTGCTCAAGCTCATTCTCCTGTGTCACTGACCCCGTGTCCCCCCGTGGTTTTAGCAGTGGTCGGCGCAATAAGGTGAAGAAACCGTCAGCGAAAGATCGCCGCCACCCGACTGAAAGTGTTTCGAAACCATTCAAAAATATATCTAGCATTGTCCACCCCATCCACAGTGGATGGTCCGCCAATATGAAGTTGAACACAACAGACACAGCCGTGGAGAGGCAATGAGGTGGTGTGAGGGGACCAGGATAAGATATCGTGGTCTTCATATAGTACTCTAGCGCTACAGACGAGATGGAGAGTTCTCGCGATTCGAGGAATGACTCCAGGAGGTGGAGCTCTGTATACTGAGTGATCATTCCTTGTGTGTATCGCAAAAGGGACAGAGCTGCAATCATGTTGTGGAGTCGGTGATCATGGAACGGCCCTACTAGCAGACCCGATCCATCAGGAATGTCCAGTCGGGCAACCACTCTTGCAGCCAGCCTCAACCACTGATTTTTCAAGTCCGGATTCACGTACTTTAATCCCTCTATCTTGTGCGAGGGTACGTGTCTGGAAAGCATGAACACGATGGCCAAAAAGTTTGGATCCGGGTCCTCATTAGCTCCAAGCTGGAGGTCATAGTCTTCGAGTAGTTCGTCCTGAAAAATGTGTGCTCCATCTATCGTGGAAAGCCGGACAATTTGTGTGAATTCTTGTGCCTGAGGCTCCAAGAGCATCCTGCTAATGGCGGAGAGTCTATCACCTTCAATAACCGGGGCAATGGCAGTGAGGGCAGAGGTATGGAGGGGTAAATCACCCTTCGCTGTGATGACAGCGAGATATTGAACTGCCAAGGAATATGAACGTCGACGTATGAAGACAGAGACGACCAGGAAGAGCAGGGAGATGAGCTGCTTGTGATAGTCGGAAGGAGTGTCTTCAAACCAATTGGCAAATAGAGCAGGGTTTTGAGCATTCCGAAGGAGCCATGGATTTTCGCGACAGTTAGTGGTAATGCGGCTGCGTAGCCGATCTGGACGTAAAGAACATGACATAGCGGCGAGTGTGACCACAGCTTCAAGTAATTCCATGTCACGGAAGTGGTCGTCGCCCCATTTTAAGGCGCGATTCGAAAAGATTGCTAGACATATCTCAATCAAGAATGGTTTCTTTTCTTGTCCCCCCCCTGAGCAACGGTGCTCTGACAGCGTGCTTAGAAGCCACAATAATTCTCCTGTGGGCAGTCCCATGGTTCGTATCACGTTTGTGAGGTTGGACTCCGTTTGTCTCACGTCTTCACGGCTGTTCCACCAGCCACGGTTGAGGTGGTCAAAAGCCGCAACTACAACTTGAGCCCCAGGAACATTGGAAATTTCCATCCGCTGAAGGAGAGCTCGTACTGTGGTCATATGCCGCAGTTGCCATCGGTGAGGTCCACGCAACGAAACTGCTAGCAATGCAACCAGCATGGCTGGAGAGCGGCGTGAGAAGTACTCTTCATCATTCGCTCTCTCAAGAATCCAAGAAGGCAACACGAATAATGTTGGAGCGTTAAATGTCGTGCTACCCGCAAGCTGCCACACAGACCAATGTAGTTCTTCGCTGTGCTGAGAATTCGGGGCACTGTCATGAGCTCTCTGCAAAGCTGATGCTACCGTGGAAAGCTGTACTTCGTCCGCTATTATTTTTGTAATCGGCCTTCTAAAATTTTTCTCCGGATAGGGGCGAGATGTACGAAGGATGATCAGGATGGACCGGCGGACAAGACCCAGCGCTGTTGCTGGCATCTTATCTATGTCTAGTAATATGTTATTCTCCACTACTTGACTGAAGAGAAAATGCACATATCGGTACCCCCTGGCGAGGGCGCGCGAAAGAGGAGAGCGGAAGGGTGAGGAGGTAAAAAGCACGGATATGAACGTCGTCACGACATAATAGAGGGCCCCAATGCCAAAAATAGCCGTGGTCACACAAAACGAGGGTGTACTGATGTGATGAAGCAACAAGATAAGACCGCAGTAAAATAGAAGAAGGGATAGTTGGACGAGCATTGGTAGTATTTCGACCATCTCTGGGAGCCTCCAAAGCTTCATTCCGAGGTAGCGGAATTCACGCGTCTTCGCTCGTTGTTCTGGGAGAGACATCCCCACTAAGCGGCGGTCGAATTCGCGTAGCCAGCCTTTGATGAGCATGGCGATGAATGCAGCCAAGAGCATCGCTCCGAGACTGG
>Ga0307515_10021087_pt1 | contig 11573 bp, 12 predicted proteins | sample 17_EM_MG_FD_194513 | JGI IMG/M metagenome (GOLD analysis project Ga0307515, IMG submission 194513) | Populus trichocarpa ectomycorrhiza microbial communities from riparian zone in the Pacific Northwest, United States - 17_EM | ecosystem: Host-associated > Plants > Roots > Unclassified | place... | reverse complement strand
AGGGTTGACCGATCTGTACGTTGTGCAGGTGTTGATGGCTCTGCCCCGACCAGAGCTATCCGAAACCGTAGGGATAGCATACCGCCGTATTCCTATTCTCGTAATTGGAAGGGATGTTTACGTCGATACAAGTCTTGTTGTATCGACCCCTCGAACGACGGTATTCCGTCTTCGATGGGTATGGGACTCTATTTCCTCAGCGGAAGGGTGACGGCTTATCGGACACAGGTATGGTCAATACGCCCGCTATGTATTATTTTGACAGTGCCGTTTTCTCACCTCCTGGATGTTTTTTGCCGTTTAAAAAATTTCCTGAGGCATTCCAGAATGATAGAACTGATGTGAGTTACCAGGTATCTTGTTGGTCGACCGCGTTCTGACAGGAGTGGAAGTACTTGAACAAGCCGATAGACATGCAAGGTCCCCTTGCAATCTAAAAGAAACCCAAGAGCGAGCTGGCTTCTCACGTAGTACGTCAAAACTCAATGTCTGCGGATGGTTTGTACTGAATCAAGTTTACCGGTGTTTGTTGGAAGAACAACTTTCCGACGGTCGTGAATGGTTGCTTGATATGGGGGGTACCGGGCCTCGCCGACATTTCTGCCCATACGGTCTTTGGTTGGGTTGTAATTTCCAAGAATTTGGGGAATCTATTCGATCCCAAGGTGGTCCCTTATACCGTCGCGATGCGTTCGCAGCCTCACTCAAGCTTCTCCCTTGCGAACCTGACAAGTGATCAAATTCAAACCCTGCCGTTTCCCGCTAAACTACGCGATAACACCGTGTTGCAGTTCACTCTCCTTTCCTTGCCAGGTCAGAAGTTGCCTGCGCCCGAATCGACCCCGGTGTTCAATGCAAACCGCTGTAACCTTGAGTCGAAGCCACGATTATACCACGTCGTTAGTGACTAGTGATGTTCAAACAGACGGACGGCGGGTCCCCGTCTCCGCTGAAATATGTATCATATATCTTATCTTATTCTATTTCTATATGAAAAAAATTGGCCCCCAGCGCTCAAGACAGAGATGTTCCCCCATTAGTCGACGGGGCCTCCTATCTCCCACCCCAAGTCAATTCCCGAAAATCCGTTACGCAGACGTAGATGGTGGCACATCCTCTTCGGTATCTCTCAGCTCGTCCAGTCCAAATAACTCGACCGCATTCTTCCACACCCGCTCCGTGATCCGCTCAAATGACACATCCTGGTTCATTCGTTGGAGAACCCATGCGACTCCGCCGATCGCGCACGGCTCATTCCTCCCTTTAACTGCCTTTCCGCGGACGAACCTCTCTGGTTTAGTGTCGGGCGGAAAATACAGCGACCGAAGTGACTGAGGTAACGTATTGATGTGGGCCCGTGATGCGTGGCTGGCGGTCATCGAACACCAGGGGGCATCTGCCGTCGATAATAGGTTGAAAACGTGAACCTATGCCTCGAGTCAGGAATAAACTGACCAGTCTCGAACATGATCTTTCTCGGTGGGATCGCCTTGACGGCTGCCAGGTTGGCCTCGGTCTTCATAGAACAGCCATTGACACTAGACAAGTGATCAGCGCATCAACTATGAGTCCAGGGCCCGCGGTATCGACGCCACCTGATGTGGAATCCCATTTGTACCTGGAAAATCGTTCAAACGATGAATAACGAGCCAATGGTCGGTACAAACCAGTTCAGCAACCTCCTCCGCCGTTCCAGTAAATGAATGGACAACGCCGCCGTTACCACCAACTGCTTTACCCCCATCCTCACCGAAGCCCTCATCGCGCAAAATCTTCACAAAATCCGTATGGGCTGCTCGTGAATGGAGGAAGAGAGGAAGATGATATTTCTTTGCCAAGCTCAGCTGAGAACCTATTGCGCGCTTGCCTCAATGTCATCCGAATACCGACGAAACAGTGGGTAGACTGACGGAAGTGTTTCTTCTGGGTTTCTGGGTCGGCGAAGTGCGTCCTATCGTAGTCTGGTTTCTACCGTCAGTATCAAGGTCCGGAAACATCTGAACAATAGTACCGAGACCGCATTCTCCCACCGCGACCACGCGGCCTTTGCCCCGAAGGTGCTCCTCGATTAGTTTATCAAGGGCATCAAGGTAGGCGCTTGGTCCGCCTTTGAATACGTCGAACTGGCCGGACCGCGTTGGATGGCATCCGATGGTTGCGTAGAAGCCTGTGATGCACCCGATCAACTTCATGCTGAACGGGCTTTGTAGTGCGGAGCGAACCGTATGTTTCAGCGAGCTGGAGCGCTTCCTTCGATTCATGAAGGCTTCCACCAGTGATGATCATCGACTTCACACCCGCGAGGCGTGAGCGCTCCAGAACCGCATCTAAATCGTCTGAAGCATCGTAGCAGTTCAGAAGGTATTCATTGCAAGTTCCAGTTGGGACCTGTACCATCGTGCCTTTTCTTTCCATAGTGGTATCCGCGAAACACAGAGTCAGTGAGGTTCACTGCGCATCGTTACCTCATGAGCGGCCCAAAAGAATCAAGAAACCAAGGCCCTACCTCCGATGTCAATGAACCTCAAGTTTCTAAACGTTGGTTCAGCAACGGCTCTCGCAACAACGGTGACCGGCATCAAGTGTGGCAGGGGATGGGCGGAAGATTGCACGTGACAGAAATCGAAATCACAATCGAGCATTGATCCGCTCGGCGCCAAATTCAAAATCATCCGGCTGAAGGTTGTCCACCGGACAAAACATCTGGAGGTCCGAACCGTTGTTTAACACGAGCTCAACCTTGCCTTTGGGTCAACACCACAATTACTGGCGACCGACGACCGGAAGGAAACGAGAATGTCTACCAATGTCAAACAACCTCTCTCACAGGGCACTTCGAACACCGGAGGTGGTTTAGTTGCTTTGCAGAGCCGGAGCCCGGATGACGTTGTGATCACTCTGGCCATCCGTTCGCCCCTTTGTAAGGCAAGGAAGGGTGGATTCAAGGATACAAGGTACGCTTCCTGAGGTGTTGCGACGGCTGTGGATAATTAAGTGCTCCCTAGGGCTGACGAGCTCATAACCGAAATGATCAAGGTGCTCCCGTTCAACTCTTCGTGGTCAACGCTTTTTAAACAGGCCAACAGCAAACGTTGTCTCTGATAGATTTTGACCCTTCCCTCTTCGGCGACGTATGTGTTGGCACTGTTTTAGATCCGAAGGCTCCCTACGCAGCACGAGCCGCCGCCCTCGTAGCCGGAATCCCAGAATCCGTTCCCGTTCAATCTGTCAACCGATTCTGCTCTTCTGGTCTTATGGCCGTGACGACAATCGCGAACCAAATCGCCGCCCACCAGATTGATGTCGGGCTGGCCATCGGCGTGGAGTCCATGTCTCAGTTCATAGATACGAGGCCGACTTTCAGCGAGGAAATCCAAAAGTGCGGTCCCGCGAATGATTGCGGAAAACCTATGGGATGGACCAGCGAGAACGTGGCGGCGGACTTCAATATTACAAGGGCGCAGCAGGATGAGTACGCAGCTATGTCGTTCCAGAGAGCCGAGCGGGCGCAGAAAGAAGGGTGGTTCCAGGACGAGATAGTTCCTTTCAAGGCTTTCGTGAAGCAGCAAGATGGTTCGCAAAGGGAAGTCATCATCACTCAAGACGAGGGAATAAGGTGAGTGAGGTCTGAACTCTTACAAGCCTCTACGGACGTTAACTTACCTGACAAGGGCTGGGACAACTTCACAAACTCTTGGAAAGATCCGCCCCGCATTCCCTCAGTGGGGTAATGGAACGACCACCGGCGGTAACGCGAGCCAAGTAACAGACGGCGCCGCTGCCATTGTGCTCATGCGACGAAGCAAGGCTGAGGAACTTGGGGTTAAAATACTCGCAAAATATGTAACCACCGCAGTTGCAGGTGAGTACCCCATCCGTCGCCGTTGACACGCTGAACCCATGCCACGATTACCAGGCGTGGCTCCACGGATCATGGGTATTGGGCCCTCTGTCGCCATCCCGAAAGCTCTGAGCCAGGCAGGAATTTCCAAGGAAGACGTGGATCTATTCGAGGTAATTCCCCTCAGTATATTGCGCCGGAATACAGACTGAAAATGCGCAACAACAGATCAACGAGGCTTTTGCTTCGATGTATGTCTACTGTGTACGTCAGCTTGGGCTGGATATCGAAAAGGTCAACGTCAATGGAGGAGCGATCGCTCTCGGACATCCACTAGATGAGTATCTCCCTACCTGAGGCGCTTACTTTGACTAAATACGCTTTCTGTGGTGATTACGCTGTACAGGCGCTCGGCAGATTGCAACTGGGTTGAGCGATTTGCGCCGCAGGGACAAAAGGGTGGGTCATATCGCACTACTGAGGGGAATCCATTTCTTGACTGCTTCCACATTGTTTAGGTGCTTGTAACTTCTATGTGCATCGGTACTGGACAGGGAGCGGTAAGTAACCATCCGCCATGGTTCTTGATGCGCGCCAACATGTTTTCCAGGCTGCTGTTTTCGTAAGGGAGAACTGAATCGGAGACCTCACCACTCATAGCATTTCTTACCCCATGACAACTGTCAGTCTTTACCTTGTCTCAGACTCTTGGGGGTAGGCTAGAGGGGGTCTGCATTAATGCTTCGTTGTGCGTTGGGTCGCCTGCTTGTCATATGGTTGCCTCCTGCATCACACGTGTTCGCGAGCAGTCACAGTACATGATGTCCGGTAGACACTGAGAGGAGAAAACAAGCTACATAAATGAGACCTTGAGCCTGCTTGCTCGACGTACCGACCCCCCAACGCTCTCCTCTGTCCTACAAACATGTCACCGGAACCCGGTCGCCGGTGGTTACATACACAACGCACATGAAAATGCTCCAGGTTCACCAGTTCTCCGACACACTCCGGCGTGGGGGTTTCACGTACGCGTTTGCATTGAGTGGATGATGCTTCCCCGAGGCAGCGCGTTCACAATCCCTGAGCACGGGATGATTGATGCCAGCGCGCTGATAGACGCAGATTAGAGATAATCAGGAAATGTCTCCTATCCGGAACTATCTAGGTGGCCTGGCCTCGAGCCATCGGGGCTGATTTAATTCTATCTTTGGGCTCACAGGTGGGAGTGGAGTTGCCGTTGCGTGGGCCGTGCCGGAAGGGATGCGGCTCGTTAAGGAGACCGGCAAAGACCGAGAGAGCCCATCCTCAACAAGCCACTGCCCTTTCCTCCTTTCTTCACGCGTCTCTCGCGGGTAACATACGCAGCCCCTCACTGCAGCCTCTCTTTTCTTTCCCTTCTTTCTCTCGTCATCCTACCCCTTGACTCGCTGGTCGTAGTCGTTTCCTTCCAACTGAAGACACGGAACGACTCGCCTAAAACATGGCCAACCCCCAAACAAATTACGACTACCACAGCACAGACCATACTGCTCCTACTACCCCATACGGCTCTGGAGATCCGTACTACAGCAAATCTTCCGGTTACATCGCCTCGGGCCCTGCCAAGCAGTCGAAGAGGAACTGGCTCAAGATTGGCATCCCTGTCGCTATCCTTGTGATTGTTGGCGCCGTCGTAGGCGGTGTCCTCGGCTCCCGTGCCAACAAGAACAGCAACGGCGGTTCGTCTGGAGATAGCAACAGCAATGACGGTAACAACAACGATAATCCGGTGATCAACGGACTCGCTCGCTTCCCTACCTCGACGGATTCGTTCTACGGCATGCCTATCTATCCTTCCACTGTGAGTCTTCTATTTTGTTCCTCTGTCGAATCTTTGAATCCGACGGCGCTTAAATTTATTTCTCCCACCGCGTCCTCTGCTATTCCTGATTGGACGGCCGATCTGTTGTGCCCTCTCGGTAACAAGACCAACTCTGCCCTCTACGGCCAGCCGACATTCTCCACCAATGCCAATGCCGCTTGGCCTAGCGACACCTTCAGCCCTGGAAGCCCGTCATCTACCAGCGTGCGCCCAGACCGACCTCGAATTATCGCTCCCGCATACAAGTGGAATGCCCTTCCGAGTCTCATCGCCAACGACCCATACCTCACAGGTTGGAACCAGTCCATCTTCAATAACGCCACCGAATATTATGACCTTCCTCCCGTCAAGTACCACATGGATGGCGACAGCGGTATCCTTGACAACTCCCGGGAAATCAAGATGAGGATCAAGGCTTTCGCCTACGCTTATAGGATGTCAAATAACACCAAGTGGGCCGATCGAGCTTGGGATGAGATCCAGGTAAGACGACTTGATTTTTTGAAGTGGTAAGTGGCTGAACCGTCGTACAGAACGCAGCCTCGGACAGCTTTGGTCCAGCAACTGACAAGTGGAACAACAACCACTTCTTGGATACCGCTGAGATGGTTGCCGCCTACGCCATCGGTTACGATTGGCTATACGATGTCCTGAGCGACGATCAAAAGAGGCAGATGCGGGATAACATGATCAACTTTGGTTTGCAACCTGGCCAGTCTGTCTTTAATGGAAGCCAACCCATCTTTGGGTGGTGGGCGAACAACATCAGGGGTAACTGGAATTGTGTCTGTAACGGTGGCCTCACCCTTGGTGCTCTTGCTATCCTCGGTGATGACACCACCGGAACCGCCGAATACATCCTTGGCCAGACCATCAACAACGCTCTGAACAATTGTGTCTACGGCGTCACCACTGACGGTACCTGGACCGAGACCCCCAACTACTGGTACTTTGGTACCACCGGCCACGCCGAGATGGCTTCCGGTCTCTTGACAGCGACTGGTTCCCACTACAGTTTGTTGGACAGGAACACCGAGTTCAAGGATACCGGCTTCTCCCACATCTACTCCCACGGACCCACCTCCCTGTTCGACTACGGTGACCACGGTCCCAACAAGTTCTCCGCAACCTCCAACTCGATCATCTTCTACGGTTCCCAACTGAAGATCGCCGAATATCTTCTCTACCAGCGTGATCAGCGCGATTCTGCTGAACCATGGTCCATGTTCTGGTATGACCCAACTGTCACGGGTGCGTGGTGGGGTGGCCTTCCTCTCGACCGCGTCTTCCAGAACGATACGGACCAGTGGGGATCGATGAGGAGTAGCTGGACCGACAACAACGCTCTCTTTGTCGCCATGAAGGCCGGAAAGAACAACGGACACCAGACTCACAACGACCTCGACGCTGGTGACTTCGTCCTGGACGCCATGGGCACGAGGTGGGCTGGGGAGCTAGGATCGGGAGATTACCTTTCCTTCCAATACTTCCAAACCGATACTCAGGATGCGGCCAGGTGGTTGTACTACAGGAAGAGGACGGAGGGACAGAACACAATTGTCGTTGGCCACGCTAACCAGCTCGTCACTGCATCCCCTACGATCAGAAACGACTCCAGTGGTACATCACAAAACCTTGGCACCACTGTCTTTGAGGTTCCCGACAATTCCAATGCCTACTTCGTCGCTGATCTGACCAGCGCTTATGGGAACGTGTGAGTAATTTTCTGTCCTCTTCGTTTGGCGGGGCGGTTCTGACCACAGGCGGCGATACAGGACAACCTTCTCGCGTGGTGTGAGGGTATTAAATAGGCGCAGACAAGTCCTGCTGCAAGATGACATCCAGTCTTCCCAGAGCATACAGTGGAGGATGCACACAAACGCGACGATCGACCCGGAAGGAACGTTGGCAACGTTGGATATCGGAGGGAAGAAGATGCAGGTTGAGATCATTAACGCGCCAAGTGGTGCCGCTTTCGGGAGGGCGGATCCAGTTCGCTACTCTGATGATCCCCCGTTGCCCCAAGACCAGACAGATCAACCGAACCCCGGCGTTTCAGTGTTGACGATCGACCTGCCGGCTGGACAGTACAGCTTGCAGGTTCTGTTCTCGCCACAATGGGACGGCATGTCGTCGAGCGACTTTGTTAAGCCTTCCTCCGTACCACTTTCGTCATGGACTCTGGATTCTCATAATTGATAGGACAATCCTGATTTCCTTCTTTTATTTTTCTTTCTCCATCTTGACTTTGTCCTCCCGGACCTTTACTACTACTACTACCACCACCTAGCTACTGATGTGTATCTCGTTCGGTATATCATTTTTTTTTCGCGCAAGTGGAGCGGTCGTTACGCACGTACCAAAGGCGATTGGCATCGCGACCAGAGACAGCTGATGAATGATACCCGAGGAGGATACGTCGCCTTGGTTTCAGCCGCTGCCGCCCATTTGTTCCCCTCCCAACTTGTCCCGCTCCTTCATCGAAGGTCCTCTCCTTTCCACAACACACTCCCTATCTACCTCGCTTGTGCACCCAAAGTCAACTGAGAGACTGTTTGTTTTTACTGCTCGATTTCTCGAGTTTTTTTGTGAGTTGTGCCCCACTGGCCCTTTGCATTCAACCACCCTGTCTCGGTTAGCATCCAGCCGCTCAATCATTTCTTACTTGAACCCCCCTCCTTCCTTTCTCTCTCTAACAGTGACCACCATAGTCTCCCGTTCTCGGACGCTTCCCCTCTAGAAAATATCCTTTTTGCAAGATATGTTCAACGTCAAGTCAAGGAAACTTGTCCTCACCCTCTTTTGTTCCCTCGCCCTGGTGCTCGTCTTGACCGACGGTGCATCGGCGAACGCCCAATTCAATGAGCATAGAATGCTTCGCAGGCGATCGCCTGCACTGTTCGGCAGGCAGAACCTGGGAGACATCATCGACGCTGGCACCAAGGGTGACGGTGAGGATCCCAACCATAGCTCCGTTTCGTCCGTTTCGAGCCAGGTAAGCATCGGCCTTTCTTTACTCGGAAGACTCTCGGATGATGTAAACCCTTTGTGTCTGTTAGCCGCCAATCCCAAGCTCGTCACCGTCACCTTCGCCTACTTCTGAGGTCTTGCTCACGCTCTCCCTCCCTTCGAGCTCCAGCTCCAGCCTGAGCGTGTCCTCTTCGAGTTCCTCCTCCTCCTCATCGTCGTCCTCGTCCTCGTCGTCTTCGTCTTCCACTCCCACGCCTCCTCCTTCCACTCCAACTCCACAGAATGATGTCCCTTTGTCGTCTCCTACCAGCACCCTGTCTCAAGGTCAGAAGACAGAATTCAAGACGGTTACTTCTTCTGATGCGAGCTCCACCACTGGGGCCGTTACTCCGACCAGCGGCGCGAGCTCTACGACAAAGACAACGTTGACCATCATCATCGCCCTGGCTGCCTCGATCGGAGGTATCGCGATTATCTGGACCCTGATCCGCAAGTGGAAGTTCAAGCCGTCGGACAAGTTCGAGGATCGTATGCAGCCAATCGACTGGCAGCCCACCGGTCCGGAGGATGTCGTCCCAGGTCTCCATCGTGGCACGTCCACCCGCTCTCACACGTCCTTCTACTCTGGCGGACACGAGTCCGATCACAACACTTCTCAATCCCACGGAAACCACCCCCGTCAAGGCGTCCCCTCGATTCCGGATCACGACTTCACCCCTGGACCTTCGCACCTTGCCCCTGGTGCAGGATACGCGGATCTGGCGAGAGGACCCAGCCCCCAGCCTCAGGTGTCGCAGATGCACGAGGCTCAGTATGGCGTCCCGCTCCATCACCAGGGAGTTTACGACTCTTACGGGACTGTCAACGGTCAGAGGTACTAGATTTTACCACGGGTGTTGACCGCACTTTTGGTACAATGGAATGCACGACCGAGACCGTGATGGTAACCGCCCTGGTGGTGACAATGCGATGATTTCCATACGTTTCCCTCCCGTTTTATCCCTGCTATCCAAATTCTACTATATCCTCACCTCCTTCTCTTGAGGCCCTGGCGGAGGCTGTCGATTTATTCCTGGCCTATTCTTGTTGATTGACGAAAGAGCTTTATAAAGCCGGACAGTTGTTGCGCGTAGTAAGCAAGCACATACTTTCTCGGATCCCGCGTAAACAGTATACCCCACTCTCTGGATGACGTTCCCTTTCCCCACACCCTCATTTGTCTGCCGCGTTCCCTATCATCCACCCCCCGAGTACCTTGTGTGTGTGTGAACGTACATACGGTCTATATGCGGTCGTCCGTTGCGTCGGAGAGTTGGCACGCTGTTTTCGTATTCTTGGCCCGTTGTGCATTTTCTTACCTCTTTCAATTTACAATCCCAGTCTTTTTTTCACCCCCCTTGTTTCTCGTTGATCGACTGGGGCAGGCATTATTTTCTCATTCAGCAAATCTTGATGCTCTCGATGAGCGTTATACCACCTTTCTCCTTCTCCAGAGAACCTGCTACCCCGCGCCTGTTCTGGCCCCTCGACCGTGGAAGGCGTGAGAATCCGTGAGGATACCCAGAATGAAATCCAAGTTTTTAGGTAGCCGGTGGGCCCAGCTGGCTCGATCACGCTGTGCAACTCTAAAAAGATTACGGCACTGGGTGAGACCCCGTGGTGTATGAGAAGGTGGGGATACGTCGGATACAGGGTATGGATGACTTATTACCCCCGCAGCCTCGAAAAATTGAGCTGTTCCTCAGACTGGCTTTGACCTCTAGATCGACTGCGGTCGGGCTCGTCCCCTTGCGCCGATGCCAGTGGAATAAGCGTGCGTTGGGCCTTGGGGCTTATCTAAGGGGTCCGGGGTTCGCGCGTTGTCGACGAATTAGCGGAGTTACCTTGCTTCTGCAAGCCCCCACTGTGAGGAGGTACGTCTGGACGTCTCGGACCGGCCTTACGCCCTATACCCTCACGCGTTTGCTGCTGCCGAGATAAACTGTATTGGTACGCCCCTCCGAGATGCTCGTATCAGTGCACCGATCTGCGACGCCCCAGTCTGCGCTGTACAAGGTTCGTGCCGACCGCGGTCGGCGCCTCTCTAGTTGAAATGTACCATGACTCATTAATCACTAGGAACGAGTTCTCTATCGTAGGACGGACCCGAGCCCTGGCAGTTCAAACAGAGTCATCCTGAATCGATGGGAAATGGCTCCGACCGCGCTTCGGCCCCACCGATGAACCAAGCGCCAACAGACTCCGCCCTGGGTCATTTTGGCTGGGCTACGTCCATATAAACCCACCAAAAGTTCATCTCTCCTTCTCCTGGTCACCCCACCCACGATGACTTCCAGCCCCAAGTCTTCTTCCTCCTCCATTTTTTCCTCCAGCTCCAACACCTCTTTGAGGCAGAAATTCACCTCCGTTTTCAAGTCGAAAAACCATTCAAAGGTCCAGAACAAACCTTCTTGTAAGACATATCCGACGGTAAATTTTGAGCTTGGCTGAACACGGAACGCAGTGCCTAAACGCGACGAATCTGACGGTGTCGACCGTCGGTTTGTTACTGCCTTTGACTCGCTCAAGACTGGTTATATCCAGCAACCCGTGAACGGGGGCGTTTGCTTGTGATTATACCCGACCCGCCACGACCCCCTCCCATGTAAGTCCCCGACGACGTATACCTTGAACGCTTTTTTGACGAGTCGACTGAAGGTCCCCCACGACCTTGTTATCTGCCGCGGCGACAGCGGTAGCCGTCGCCACATAACTCCTCCACATCATGCTATCACCCCCAACCTATCCGCCATGCTTGGATTAGTATTCCCCACAATGAAACCATACGCCTCGTTTTATCAGCATACCTGCAAGTACTAGTGCCGTGTTCGGAATGTGCATTTTTGAGTTTCATTTATGATC
>Ga0307515_10021086_pt1 | contig 11573 bp, 2 predicted proteins | sample 17_EM_MG_FD_194513 | JGI IMG/M metagenome (GOLD analysis project Ga0307515, IMG submission 194513) | Populus trichocarpa ectomycorrhiza microbial communities from riparian zone in the Pacific Northwest, United States - 17_EM | ecosystem: Host-associated > Plants > Roots > Unclassified | place... | reverse complement strand
AAGGCCAGCAATGCTATTAAGTTTAGGAGAAGTAAAGAGTTTATTAGTGGCTTTAACCTAGTCTAGGATTTCCTCTTTAGTCTATTCCGTTTGATCCTCCTCCTATATTATGTTATATAAGGACCGTGCAATAGTAACTCGTTTATCCTTTTTAACCTATACACCTTGGTGACGTAAAAGGGTTCGTAGGTTATAGATAGCTGTAGGGTTATAAGCCTTAAGAGTAGCTTCCGTAAAGTCCGCAAAGTCTTCCTTATATTGCTCCTATAGGTCGTTATTTAGAAGCTTATAGTATCCGTATTTAAGGATTTTAAAATTAATATAGTTGTCAACGCTGTCTATAAACGTGAGGTCGACTCCCTAACTCCACTTCTTTTAACCTTTACTAATTTGCTTGCTTAGGTCTGCCATACTATATATATAGTATAGTACGTAGCAGGTGGAAGAGGTCTTGTAGTAGGCCGTAAAGGTGGTTAATAGGTCCGTAACGGTTTGTAGAAGGGTAAAGGTTTTTTTATAAGGTCTTGTAATAGTCTATAAAGGTAATTAGTAGGTCCATAGTGGTTTATAGAAGAGTAGGGGGTTCCGTAAAGGTCTGTATTCGCGTTTATAAACTTCCGGTAAACCGTACTAAGACTTAAATAAGTATATAGAGTTGGAGATAAGTCCGTAATCCCCAACTTTTAACCTTCTAGTAGGTTGTACTAGGAGTCTAAACAGGTGGTTGCTGTCGAGTATTGCTTAGGGGGAGGTGTTAAGTGATTGCTGATCTGTGCGCGCTTACTAATCAGTGTTTATACCAATTTAATGGCACAAGTGAGTCATATCTAGGGGCACGAAATACGTATAGTATCGTATACTCTTTTAGATGATGGTGACTTTCGATTCTGTTAAGGTAGGCTACGTGGTCTATATACTAACACACCCCCCCCCCCCTAACTAGCCAGTGTTTCAGGAGTGCGCTAAACGCGTAAGCGAGTGGGTACACCAAACGCATAAACGCGTACTTGGTGTATTGAACGTGTAAGCACGCGGTTAGTACAACAGGTGCTGTAATTATACAGCACCTTATTAATGTCAAGTTTAAAGGCTTATAGGATATACTTAGGTCTGTTCTATAAGGTATAGATAAAACTTTCCTTAAGGAAGATAAACCTACGGTATAAAACCCTATCCATTAGGCCCTAGATTAGCTGCTAACTTAAGACTAGGTAGAGCAGAATATATTATACTACTTCCTTTCTAAGCTAGAAGCTTATAAAAGAGCCCTAGAGAATAGTATTTACCTTAACCTCTTAGTGAACTATATTAGGGATATATATACTTTAATAAAACAGCGCCTTAAATCGCTATAAGATAGCGGAGAAATTACATTTAATTTACTTTGGACTCTTTTTAAGTTAAATAAATTGGTGTATAGGAAATGCTATGGCACTAAGAAGCATAAATATACAAGATTTAACTTAGGCGAGGTGAAAGAGGACGATAAAGGAGATAAATATTTCCGTATTTAAGGTTAGTATCTAGATTTTAATAGTAAAAATTTGGTAAGGCTGTAACCGTAATTGCTATTTAGAAGTTCTAGGGATTAAAGCCAATACATAGCCTTATATATTTTCCCCTTAAATATTACCCTAACGTAGAGGAGGAGAAGCAAGAACTTGCTAATAGCGGTCGTAAATTCATTTTATTAATGGGGACGCACCACCGATAGTATAAAGGTAAAGCCTTTTTTATAGAGAAAGGAAAGCCCTCCAGATTGTCCGTTAATAGTTAGATTATAGTTAACCCGGTACTTTTCTAAGAGAATAATCTAAACTACGCTAAACCTAGCATTAATAAGCAGCGAAAATACTAAACTAATAACATTTGGACGATTTGTTTTGGCAAACTAGCTAAAAAAAAACTTAATAAAGTTAAGAGTAACAGCAAGGAGCCTACCGAGTTAAAATATAAGGACTTGCTTATTTGCAGCCTAACTATATTAGGGTTTAGTCTTAATAATAAGCTCTAGTATAAGTTCCTAGATTTACGAGCTAAAAAGACTGTAAAGCTAATTTAATATCCCGTAGTGGAGTTTGCTGTTGACAATATTAGTAATATTAAGTAGAATGCCCTCTCCTTTCGGAACCTTGCCATCCTAGAGAACCGGAAAAAGCTTATTTAGGCTTTTATAGCTTTTTACGCAAATAGGGCTTAGTTTAATAATTTTGTACTAGGTAAAAGACGTGGTTTAATTATACTACTATAGTACGAGCTCCGTTTTGTTTATACTTAAAGAAAACTAATATAGAGTATTAGTAGTCCTCCTAGAGTTGGAAAGACCTTAACTATAAAAGGACTTTTAGAAGAGCTATAAAAGCCGCTTTATACAGTATGCCCTACTTATTTAAACTGCTACTATTTGCCTAACTCTTTTAGTTATTTAGTGGGGACCTAGCCACTAACGTAAAGGAGGTTAAAATTTAGCTTTTTTGCGCTTTCCGGCTAGCTAGCTATTAGAATGCTATACTTTTATTAAATAAAGCTAATATATTTATAAAGCAACGATTATTAAATCATGTAGGCAATAACCTAACTTTAATTTTTTTACGGAAACTTAAATACTATAAAGGAATTATAATCCTTACTACTAATTATATAAAAGACTTTAATGACGTAATGCGAAGCAGAATATGTATAGCTATAAAATACCCTCCCTTAGGCGCTAATATGAGACGGGGCCTTTAGGCCAGTTTCCTAGTAAAGGTAGTTACTAGTAGGGCAAGATTCAGTTATAAAGAGCTTAAGGAATTGGCACGACGGGAGCTTAACGGCCGATAGGTAGGAATACTAAAGTCCTAGTAGAGAATTTTTGTGCTAAATTATTTATATTTCGCAGATTAAAAATGCTATAGAAGTAGCCCTTGCCTTAGCGTATAAGGGGAAAAAATCGTTATTTTATTGGTATCTAGAAACAGTTCTGTAACCAGGTAATAAGTTTAACTATAACTATAAGGGTCTAGGCCAAGTTGGTAATCTAAACGCTTACTACTAAGTATTTCCCACTTTTTAAGACTTTTAGGCGGCTGCGATTTTAGATATAGATATAATCGGGTAGTTATATATTAAATCCCTAGTTATAGGCCTAGGTTCTAATAAATATAACTAGATAACTTAAAGTACCTACTGCCCTTCTAAAACCTTAATTGCGAGTAGCTAGTGTATAAATAGCTCCCATTCCTATACGGGATATAAGCCTATATACTTCCTTACTCCTATAATAATAAGGCCTATATAGTAGGCTATAACGCAGGCGAATTTAGGAACGGGAGAACGGGAGCTATAGGGTAGTAGTTCCTATAGAGGAGTAAAAGACGTAGGTATTAGTTCCCGTAAGGAACTAAAAGCTATAAAGGGATAGAGGACGCCAGTATTAATTTCCGTAGAGAACTAAAAGCTATAAGAGATTAGTTTCTATAAGGGAGTGGAAGTTATCGCTACTAATTTCTATAGAGGAGTAAAAGCCGTATAGGAATAAAAGCTATAGGGTACGGTTCTTATAGGGCAGTAGAAGATATAGTTACTATATATAGGAACGGAATTTATAGGGGATTTGTTTCCATAGGGGAGTAGAAGAAGTAGCTAACAGTTTCTATAAGGGAGTAAAAGCTATATAAGAATACAAGCCATAGGGGATTAATTCCCATAGGGCGGTAGAATACATAGGCATTAGCGCCTAGAGGGGATTTATTAGAGTAAGGGATTTATTAGAGTAGGGGACTGGTTTCTATAGGGCGGCAAAATATATAAGCGTTAGCTCCTATAGGGGATTTATTTAAATAGGGGATTAGTTAAAGGAAGGAATTAATTCTCTTATAGCCTCTATTTAGGCGGTATAAGGCGGCTTCTAATAGGCTAGGGAGTAGATTATATATTTTATAAAAATATAAAGCCTATATAGGATAGTAGGGTATAGGGACCTAATAATCTGGCGAAAGATTAGGTTATCCGCTTTCCTAGGTTTATTCAGCCTACCCTATACTATTTTATATACATTTTAACTAAGGCTATTGCCTAGCCTTAGCTGCCCAAATCTTTATAAACCTTTAACTCGTATAGTAAAAGAGCATAGGGCAATAAAATGTTATTCTATTTACTCTACTAACACCTCTAGATCCTTCTATGCTTACTAAAGAATCTCTTTTATCTAGAAATAAAGCGCCCTATCTTCCTTCTCCTACTTCCTATCTATTAGGAAAACTACCTTCTGCAGCCTATTAACCTATAGCTTTAGCGGTTAGTAGTAGGGTGTAAATACCTTAGCTATACGGTTAAGAAAATGGCCTTCTCTACCCACTAGCCCCGATTTTAACTTAGCTAGCTTTATAGTATTCTTATAGTTTTAACACTTAAACTTAGTTAGACCAATATCTTTACCTAACCTATTATAATATACGTATATCCAGAAAAGTACCTAGAAGAACAATTCCAGATTATACCTAAAGAAGTATTTCTCGCCTAGAAGCACTCCTCTAGCTATAAACGCTCTTATACTAGTCTTACCCCGTACTCCTAAAAGTCCTTTTTACTTCTCTTTAATTGCAAGATTAAAGTTAATTAAGAATGCCGGCCAAAAAGGATTATTATCTTCCTCGTTTATTATAAGGTTACCTATTAAAATATTACATTAAATAATGCCGGCCTACGTGTATAAAGACTTATATCCTTTAATGCTACCCTTTAGTGCAGTAAGTATTGCAGCCCAAGAGCTTGCCTTATAAAGAGGCTTCCTATAGTCACTAGTAATAACGCATTAGTATACGCGATTCTATATAATAGGGCACTTAGTTAAAGAGGTTGAATATAAGCGCTTACCAGGCGGTAATAGGGCGCTATAGCTAGAAGACCTCTTTCTGCTAGAACTTTAACCTTTTCTTATACTTCCTTGCACTTTAGCCAGTCTTAGAGGCATTATTAAGCCCTCTAGCTTATAGTTTGTCGCTTTTATAATATCCAGCCCTTTGCGGATATTAAAGATGTTATTATTTTATCCACTTACGTAAATAGTCTTATGGTAATAGTACCTGGCTATATTAACTACTCCCTTCTCTAATATCTTATATAGCAGTTTGCCTTCTTTCTCGCGCTCTAGGTACTGCTACAAGTCTTTAATAATAAGGGATATCTTAGGTGTCCCCTTACAGTATACTTTTTAGTAAGTAGTCGCTTAACCAGTGATATAGCGTGCCCGCTTTATGAGTTTATTAAGGATAAGACGCTCGGTATAGTCGTTACGTATAATTTTAATATACCGTTCGCCGTTGTCCAATGTTAGAATGGTAGGGTTAAACCTAAGCTGCTCCTTATTTATTTAGAGAAATCCTAATATCACCAAGGTAAATTATAGTCCGTCTTTATTAATATTAAATAGTAATAATACAATACCTCCTACCCGGTTATACTCCTATAACCATATAATAGATTTATAGAGGGTAAAGCCTAGAATAAAGTGACGACTATCCTAAGCGGCAAATACTTCCCTTATATATTTCCCCAAATCAAACCATGCTTTTAAGGCTATATTAGTATTTAGATTACTCTTTAGCTCTCCTAGTATAAGTATATGCAACCAATAGCATTAGGAGCTTTCGTCAGCTATTATATTATCTATAAAGCCAATATCTAGCTTTTAGTCGGCCGTAGATCCTTATAAGGGCTGCTAAGTATACTCTACTAGTCTTTATCGCGCCTTTAGAACAAACCCGTGCTCTTTTACAAAGTCTAAAAATAATATAATTAGCTTATTAAACCACTTTAGGACTCTACGTTCTTTTACGCCTTTAGGCCAGTTACGCCAGCCGCCCTCAGCGTATAGTAGATTGTCCCCTTCCTTACATTTCTTAAAAACGGCGGCGTTTGCTTCTTTAAGACCTTTCACTCCCCTAAAGAATGCTTTATATAAGCCAGGAATCCCCACGTAAAGAGGGCCTAGCTCCTCCTTTAGAATATTATCTACGTATTTCCTATATTTGGACGAGTTAGCAAAGCTGCTTATATTATATTAATGTAGGGTTTAAACGTAAAATAGTAGCGGTTAGGGGGGAGGCGTAGACTCTATAATAGTAGCGTATACCTTTTCCTAGATAACCTCATTAGGTTTAATCCGAAGGATCGCATTTAGAAAAGGCAGAAACCGCTTAATATTAAAGTCGTCGGAACCGACCGCTAAATTAAGTCTTAATAGATTAACAAGAAGGCTTTTGTTGCCGCTATTAGATAGCAATAAATAAGAAGCGGGAAGGCTCTATAGAGCTAGTATTAAATTAAGTAAAATATCCTTTAGTTTTACGAGCGTTAGATAGAGCTTATACTAGGTAAATTAACGGTTACCTTTATTGTTTATCTAATATAACGTGTTTAAAGAGCTAGAGATATCTAGATCCTAGTAAGTTAAGTTAAATAAATCGCGAAAACCATTTAGTCCTTCCCTAATAGATTTCGTTTTAATTATCTCTAATCTAGAGAGATTCGCTATTATAGATAAACGCGCTAAGAGTTATATCGGGATGGCCGACGTAGTAGACAGGTAGGTGGGGAGGGGAGATTAAAGAGGCTAGTATATAAAGATGGTATAATAGTAGATAAGTATAGGGAGGTTAAGAATACGTCGGGCACGTTTTGCAATGAGGAAATAACTAGGGAGAAAAGTGTAAGGAAGGAAGTAAGGTGCGAGAGAGGATTAAAGATTAGGCGCGAAAAAGTTATGCTAATCTAACGTGGCTTAAACTAAGGCTTTGTAGGGCTTAGTTAAATACTAAGCCACAATGACCTAAAATGCGACGTTTTCCGGTCTATAACTAATTACACTTATCCGTTTTAGTTTATTCCGCGACGCTTAAGGCTCTAATACAGTGGGGCTCTTATATAGCGAGGCTAAAGAGCACTAGGTAAGGCGCGGGTAAAGAGAGCGGGTTAATTATAGGGTTGATCCTATAAGCGCCTATAAACGATTACGTGGCTAGTTTTAAAATGAGCTAAACCTAATATACTAATTACAGATATAGTTAACCCCTTTTTATAGCGGTTAATTAACCTAGTTCCCAAAATTAGGATCTAGTTCCTAAAACCGGGTCCGGTTTTTAGGATCGCGCCCTTTTTATAGTAGTTAATTGGCCTGTCTCCTAAAACCTAAATTAGGATCTTTTAGCTTAGCACTAGTTAACTAGCCCGTTTCCCGAAAATAAAATTGGGATATAGTCTCTAGAATTAGAATACAGTCTTTAGAATCGGATATAGTTCTTAGAATAAGACCTCGTTTTTAGCAACTTAAGTTAATATTAAAGGATATATCCTATTTATTCTCAACATTCCCACCTTATTAATATAAAATTTAAAGTTACCCTATACCCTAATTACCCTATAAAACGCCAGAGAGCTACCAGGCTATTAATTATCTAGTACTATAGTTATGTATTAAAAGCAAAGGTCACTACTAAGGTTAAAGCGAGCTATAAATGAGAATTTTCGAAAGTAAAAGGAGACCTTTTTATAAAAGGCTAATAGATTAAAGCGGGACTATGACGCAGATTGCTATATCCTAATATAGCGCAACGGTCGATTTTATACCTATACGTCTATAGATTAACCTTTATAGCCTCTAAATCTACAAGACCTAGTAGGCCCTCTTCCCTCTATAGCTATAGGACTACTAACTGCTTTTAAAGGAAAAGTTCTATCCTATATTAGCTAAGAAGACGCTAGCATATTTTTACTATATTAAAGGGGGTAGACCGATAAAGGCTAATTCTAAGACATCCGGATCAAAAAGTGACGAGTCTCTTCTTTATGGAGGACCAAACTTATCTTAAATACTAGATAGCAGCTTATAATTAGATAAACGTCTAGTAGCGAGGTAAGACTAAACGAGTCATAGGCCGGCTAATATATTGCTGCTAAGCATATAAAGGTAAAGAACTTAACTTTAGTCTAATATATAAAAACTTATTCCTTTATTACACGTAAATAATAACGAGATATCCTTAATATAGAAGCAACTAGATAGAAACAAAATACCAAGCTAAGGAAATCCTAATTAACGCCTTAATTTTTAATAAATGCCAAAATAGATAAATGTAATTGTGAAAATGTTTCCTTATAAGATATTTCTCATTTCTTTGGCTTCTTAGAGGCTCTATCTACGGTGCGATCTACCTTTATCTTACGCGTCTCTCTCCTTAATAAATCTTCTAATTAATCGTCTAGCGCCTCTCCTAGTTGGTCTCTTTGCTTATATAGTTTACCCCTCTAAGCTATCTCTATTATAATATCTTTAAGCGGTTTATATATCCTTGCATAACGATAAAAGTAATATAGATTCTTAGTATAGTATAATACAAGTCTCTTATATAGTATACCCGTGGGTAAAACCTAGGTAGGATACCAGTATACTACTACGATAGGACTATATATGGATACAATTAATCTATATCTAGGGTTTTGGAGACGCTTTAAGTCCTTTATTATATAGTAAGTTAGCAACTATAATAAGAGATACTTTAGTTGTCCGTCTAAAATTGTAGCATTAGAAATTATTAATACTTTAGTTAGGGGAGGTAAATCTCTAAGGAAGTTTATAGGATTGGCTAAACTATTCTTTGCTTAATTATTAGTATTACTAAATAATATATAGGTGCTTTATAAATATACCTAGAGGTACTAGCAAACCTTTAATATAGTCCTCTTTTAGTTAAGGCGAGTCTGTCTTAGCCTCGCTATAGCTCTTTATTAGCTTAGGTAAGTCTATCTTAGCTTTACTGTGGCCTTATAGGTTCTTAAGGTAATTGGCATATATTTCCGTATCCTCTTATATATTACCCTTTATATTGTTGTCGTTTTCGTAAAAATTAACCTTATTAGGTGTTTAAGCAGGCGTATAAGGCATCTATTTCTGCATAGGGTTAGAAAGCTATAATATTTTCTTCTCCCTACTAGTAGATACCGTGTCTTTATTATTAGTGCGATTTTAGAATAATTTAAGGTTTCTAGTAGATTGATAATTAGGTATATTATCTTTAGGGCGGTAGCATATAGTAATATCTCTATAAGCACTAATTAAGGACCTATAGGTTATATTAGTAATATATCTAAGCTTAGTTAAGGTAATATATATAATATCTGGTATTTTTATAAAGATAGTAAGGGATATATAGTTAAGAGGTTAGATTTAAAGCTAAGTTAATTTAATAGTATATAAGAACTAGGAGCACAACGTTTATATCCTATTTCTTTTTTAGGGCAGAGTTAGAATAGAAGGTAGAAGGGATAGATAAAGTATACTAGCCGTCCTTTTTTACTTTATATAGTGTCTGTAATACAATATTTAGTAGCTGTAATTACTCTTAGCTTATATATTGTTTGCGCCTAAGACTATAGGCGCCTAAAGTAATTTATAAGTAAGGCATTGTTAGGAAGTAGCTATTAGCTAAGCTGTTACTAAATATAAGTGGCTGACGATCCCTAATGGACGCCGCGTGCCTTAATAGGGTTTAGAGGAATTTGCATAAAGAACTAGAAGGCAATAATAACCCCCTAATAACGCCTCCCTTAGTAGGAATAGCATTATATAATTTACTTCTAACGCTCGTCCTTTATGGGGCAAGATACTACTTAAGTAGTAGACGTATCCTAGCTAGTTAATCTTATATATTAACTCCCTATCTGTAGTAAAGGAGCTATTAGTGTGCTGATAGGAGGTTTAATTAGTATTTTAGCTAAGCCCTTTATAAGTACTTCGCCTTATATAGGCGGTATAATAACTCCTACTAATCTACCTTGCGCTAAGGGGGGACTTATATTTAAGGCGCTAAGCAGCTAGTACTTAGAGGTCTATAGGCTTGTTCTATATCCTAATAACACTAACTACAATTTCTCCTTAAGTGGTATCCTATAACCCTAAGTACCTATAAAAGTAGCGTCCCTAAATTGTTAGCTAGTGAGCGGGCGTTTATAGATAGAGAAACCAACTTTAGAGATGGCGACGGCAACGTAGAGACGTTAACTGGTTGGGAAAGTAACTTTAGTAATAAGGATTAAGAATGGGACGCAGAGATATTATATGGCGGAGAAAATCGTTTTAACACTAAAGATTAAGAAATAGGGGTAGATAGTAATAAAGAGATATTAAGCGACAAGGCCATATTAGCGACGATTAAATATGGTGGCCTTAACTTTATATTCTTAAATCTGTAAGTACAGGATATAAATATAAAGAAGAGTTCTAATAAAAGCTGGTAAAAGGGTTAAAACTTTGGCCTCTCTTTATTTAGCCTATCGCGAAATAAAATAATATTTTACTATTCCTACCAGAGTCTCTACTCGCTTAACTTATAGCGAGCTATAAAGCATTTATAACGACCTATGCCTTCCCTTAGATGAATTTATTTACTACCTTAAAAGCGATAATAGAAGGTAAATCTATGCTAACGACCTAGGATTTTTTGAATTTCTTATAGACCTGGAACGCATACCACCTTAGCAACTATTAGTTGTGTTTAAGACTACAATACTTATAGATTTATACCTGTTAGTATTACTAGGGATACCTATTCGAATAGGCCAGGATCGTAGTTAAATAGTCTATGCTGGTTGATACAATGGTTGTTAATTCTTTCTTTATTGGAATAAGGGAGGGCGAGGAGCTTAAGGCTCCTCGCCACGCTAGTGCCGCGGCTACACGTGACCACACGTGATATATTCCCGACACTGGCAACTCTTCTTTTATGGTTACTATTTACATATAAAATACCGCTTGACTAGCGTAAGAAATATTAATCCTTTTTACTTACTATTGCCATTGTAATATAAGTCTCGCTATCCGAAAATTTTGCCTCTTAGAGCGGCTCGTATAAATGCCTCCAAACTAAAGCTTATAGATTGCTCTTTAGTGAAAATACTAAACTAAGGAGAAGAAGAGAAAGGAGAAAGAATCATTTAGAAGTAGTAGGCGGATATCTTGCGAAGGCCGCCAAGGCGCTAGTGGTAAGCGAGCCAATAGCGATTTTCTATCCCGGGGATGGAAAATCCTAATTGGCTGGTTAAAGTTAGGGTCTGTAGAATGTCGTAGGTAGTATGCCCTAGTACCGTTATCTACCTTACTAAGTTCCATAAGAAGCTTCTGGTAATTCTTTTTTTGTGGATGTAGTGCTACAGGAAGGCAGTAAGGTATTAGTTTAGCTGTAGGTGGAAGCAGTAAAAGTCTGTTTGGGTAGTAGTACGGTACCAGCGGCGGTAGTGATAGTGGTTAAGTATAGAGCTTGTCTATTAGTCGGTCGGTTAATCATAGACGTACAGGCACAATCATTCGGTTGGTAGATCGCAGGCGTATTAGCGCGATTAGTATCGTAATAGCAGGCATAGCAGCGCTATCGGTTTATTAATGGTATGTAGCAGTACGGTGCCAGTACAGGGTCGGTTCCGTAGGCAGATCGGCACAGAATTGTAGATACTAGCAGTTTTTTCTTTTATAGATTGCCTGCGTGACTATGCCGTTCCAACCGCTCCCCCCCCCCCTACATCACTCTCTCTTTATGGTA
>Ga0307515_10021085_pt1 | contig 11573 bp, 9 predicted proteins | sample 17_EM_MG_FD_194513 | JGI IMG/M metagenome (GOLD analysis project Ga0307515, IMG submission 194513) | Populus trichocarpa ectomycorrhiza microbial communities from riparian zone in the Pacific Northwest, United States - 17_EM | ecosystem: Host-associated > Plants > Roots > Unclassified | place... | reverse complement strand
AGCCGGTCGCCGGCGCCGCGGTCAGCGTGACCGCCTGGATGAAGTTGAAGGGCGCGGAGCAGGTGGGACCGCAGTTGATGCCGACGGGGTTGGACGTCACGGTGCCTGCGCCGTTGCCCACCTTGGTGACGCCCAGCGTGAACTGCTGCAGCGTGAATCTCGCGGTCACGCCGACGGCCGCGGTCATCGTGGTCGTGCAGGTCACGGTGCCGGTGCAGCCGCCGCCGGTCCAGCCGGTGAACGTCGAGCCGGTTGCCGGCCTCGCGGTCAGGGTAACGACCGCGCCGTAGGCGAAGCTCGCGGAGCACGTCGTGCCGCAATCGATGCCGGCCGGCGCCGAGGTCACCGTGCCGGCTCCGTTCCCAGCCCGCGTGAGGACCAGCGAATTGTTGAGTGCGAACGACGCCGTGACCTGGGTGGCTTCGATCACCGTCACGACGCACGGGCCCGTGCCGGTGCAACCGCCGCCGACCCAGCCGACGAAGGTGGTCCCCGGGTCCGGCGTTGCGGTGAGTGTGACGGCGGTACCGGCGGCGTAGCCCTCGCTACAATCATCGCCGCAGGTGAGCCCGGTCTGATCCGACGCCACCGTTCCGGTGCCATTGCCGTCCTTCACCACCGCGAGCGTGAACGTCATCGGGGTATCGATCGACGCATCCGGCTCGGGCGGAGCGTCGGGCAGGTGGCGGATCGAGTCGCTGGGGCTACAGGCGAGAGCAGCGATCGAGAGCGAGAGGAATGTGAGGTAGTGGCCTCGCATGAAGCTCCTGAAGAAGGATTCGATCAATGGCAATGATCATCGAGGTCGCGATGATCGCGAGTCGAGCCATCGGATGTCTGCGCCACCGACTCTTGTGCAAAACACCGCGCAGGTCCATGGGCAGTTCTTGCGCGCACGAGCCCCGATGTGAGTCGGGATGGCCGCAAGAAAAGCCCATGGACGGCAGCGGTTTGGCGCGATGGTGGCAGCGGCGATCGCTCCGGTCCCTGGAACGCCTCCTGGCAGCGACGTCGCGCGGGTCGTCAGGTCCGAGCGCAGGCCACCGATACCACCGGCCGCGCCGCCAAGCTACCCGCCGCGCTCGCCGAGCTCCGCGCCGGGGGTGCGGACGACTCGCGCGATCGGGATCTCCAGCGGCATCGATGGCCTTGTGTTTGCGGATCGGGGCGGGTACGGGTGGTGGTAGCGTGCCGTTGCTACATCCAGAGCATGCCTGAAGTCGCAACCAGCGAGACATCCAGCCGAAACATCGCAACCGCAGCGGGGGTGCCGCGGCTCGAGCTCGTCGGTGTGACCAGGCGATATCCTCTGGCAGGGGTGATCGCGAATGATCGGATCGATCTGTCCGTCGCGCCCGGACAGATCCATGCGGTCCTGGGTGAGAACGGCGCCGGCAAGTCGACGCTGATGAAGATCATCTACGGCGCGGTGCGCCCCGACGATGGCGAGCTGCGCTGGAACGGCGAGCGGATCCGGATCGACAGCCCGGCGGCCGCGCGCCGCCTCGGGATCGCGATGGTATTCCAGCACTTCGCGCTGTTCGAGACGCTCACGGTCGCCGAGAACATCTGGCTGGGCCTCGATGCGAGCATGTCGCGTGCCGCGGTCGACGCGGGGCTGGTCGCGCTCGCGCGCGAGCACGGGCTCGAGCTTCCGTCTGACCAGATCGTGCACGGCCTGTCGATCGGCCAGCGCCAGCGCGTCGAGATCGTGCGTGCGCTGATGACCTCGCCGCGCCTGTTGATCCTGGACGAGCCGACGTCCGTGCTCGCGCCGCAGGCGATCGAGCGGCTGTTCGCCACGCTGCGCCGGATCGCCGCGGCCGGCTGCTCGATCCTCTACATCAGTCACAAGCTCGACGAGGTCCGCGCGCTGTGCGAGCGCTGTACCGTGCTGCGCGCCGGGCGGGTGACCGGGGTCGTCGACCCGCGGAGCGAGAGCACGCAGAGCCTCGCGCAGCTGATGCTGGGCGCGGCACCGCCGCGGGTGGCAACGCGCGCAACGCGCAGCGGCGATGTGGTGCTTGAGGTTCGCGGGCTGCCGCTCGCACGGCACGGCGCCGGCGGCACGCTCGATCTCACCGTGCGGGAGGGTGAGATCCTGGGGATCGCGGGGATCTCCGGGAACGGCCAGGCCGCGCTCCTGGACCTGCTGTCCGGCGAGGACCTCGGCGCGCCGTCGGGCACGCTGAGGCTGCTCGGCAAGGACATCGGCCGGATGTCGCCGCGGCAGCGTCGCGCACACGGTGTGCGCTACGTGCCCGAGGAGCGGATCGGGCATGGCGCGGTACCGAGCCTGCCACTGGCGGACAACACGCTGCTCACACGGAGCGAGCCGGTGGCGCGCGCCGGCTGGCTACGCGGTGGCGTGGCGCGGCGCATGGCGGCGCGGTTGATCGAGCGGTTCGGCGTCAAGGCCGAGGGTCCATCGGCGCTGGCCCGGAGCCTCTCGGGCGGCAACCTCCAGAAGTTCATCGTGGGGCGCGAGGTCGACGCAGGGCCACGCCTGCTGATCGTCGCACAGCCGACGTGGGGGCTCGATGTCGGCGCAACCGCCCGCGTTCGCAGCGAGCTGATCGCGCTGGCCGACCGCGGCTGCGCCGTACTGGTGGTCAGCGAGGATCTCGAGGAGCTGTTCGAGATCAGCACCGCGCTGATGGTGATGGCGCGCGGGCGGCTGTCCCCGCGGATCGCGATCGCAGACGCGACGATCTCGCAGCTCGGCGAGTGGATGAGCGGAGCCGGGCTGTGAGCCGTCGCGGCTCGATCGCGCTGTCGGTCGCGTCGCCGGTGGCCGCTCTCGCGATCACCGTCATCGTCGGGGCGCTGCTGTTCTCGCTGCTCGGCAAGCCGCCGGGACAGGCGCTCGCGCTGTTCTTTATCGAGCCGGTGCGCAGCGCACGGGGCTGGAGCGAGATCGCGATCAAGGCGACTCCGCTGCTGTTGATCGCGCTGGGCCTCGCCGTGTCATTCCGCGCCAGCGTCTGGAACATCGGCGCGGAGGGGCAGTTCATCGCGGGCGCGATCGCCGCCAGCTGGGTGGCGCTGCAGGCGACCGAGCACACCAGCCGCGCGATCGTCATCGTGATCATCGCCGCCGGCGCCGTGGGAGGTCTCGCCTGGAGCGGCATCGTGGCGGTGCTGCGCGATCGGTTCAACGCCAGCGAGATCCTGGTCAGCCTCATGCTGGTCTACGTCGCCGAGCTGTTGCTGGGATACATGGTCCATGGCCCGCTCAAGGATCCGCACGGCTTCAACTTCCCGCAGACCGCGAGCTTCCCGGCCGCCACCGCGATCCCGCGTCTGGTCGACGGCCACCGTGCACACGTCGGCGTCGTGCTCGCGCTCGGTGCGGCGGGTGCGGTGTGGCTGTTCGTGTTCCGGTTCTACGCGGGGTTCCAGCTCGAGGTCAGCGGCATCGCGCCTCGCGCTGCGCGCTACGCCGGGTTCTCCTCGCGGCGCGCGCTGTGGACCGCGCTCCTGGTGTCGGGAGGCCTGGCGGGCATCGCCGGCGCGCTCGAGGTCGCCGGGCCGATCGGCCAGCTCACGGCCCACTTTCCGGTCGGCTACGGATTCGCCGCGATCATCGTCGCGTTCGTCGGGCGGCTGCATCCGCTCGGCGTCGTGCTGTCCGCGCTGCTGATGAGCATGCTCTACATCGGCGGTGAGCTGGTGCAGTCGCGCCTCGGACTGCCGCGCGCGCTGACCGGGGTATTTCAGGGGCTGCTGCTGTTCGCGCTGCTGGCCTGCGACGCGGTTGGCCAGCGTCTGGCCAGGCGCGCGGGCCGGGAGGCGGCGTAGTGGAGTCGCTCGCTCTCCAGCTCTCGTCGTCGGTGAATGCCGGGACGGTGCTCGCGCTCGCCGCGCTTGGCTTGCTGGTCAACGAGCGTGCCGGCGTGATCAACCTCGGCGCCGAGGGCATGATGCTGGTCGGCGCGCTGGCGGCCTATGCAACGGCGTTTCATACCCACAGCCCGATCCTGGGGTTCGCCGCCGGGATCGCGGCCGGCGCGGTGCTCGCGGCCGGATTCGGCGGGCTCGTGATCTGGCTATCAACCAATCAATATGCGACCGGGCTGGCGCTGAGTCTGTTCGGCGGCGGATTTGCCGCGTTCGCTGGAACTGGATACACCGACAAGCAACTGCCAGTGCAGGTGGCGTTTCGCATCCCCTGGCTCGCCGACGTCCCGTTCCTCGGAACTGCACTGTTTGCCTATCACCCCGTGATCTACCTCGCGGCCGCACTGGGCATGGCGATCGCGTGGTTCCTGCATCGCTCGCGCGCCGGGCTGATGCTGCGCGCGATCGGCGAATCGCCGGAGTCTGCACACGCGATCGGACACCCCGTGCGCCGCATCCGGCTGACCGCCGTGATGTTCGGTGGCGCGATGTGCGGGCTTGCCGGGGCCTACGTCGCGCTGGCCTACACCCGGCTGTGGGTCGAGGGGTTGACCGCCGGACGGGGCTGGATCGCGCTCGCGCTCACGACGTTCGCCACCTGGCGCCCCGGTCGCGTTCTGCTGGGCGCGTATCTGTTCGGGGCCGTCACGATGCTGCAGTTCTACCTGCAGGCCCGCGGCGTCCAGGTCGAGAGCCATCTCCTGTCGATGGCACCCTACCTGGCCACGATTCTCGTCCTCGTGATCATCTCCCGCAAACCCGCGTGGATTCGCCTTCACATGCCGGGCTCGCTCGGCAAGGACTTCCGGCCCGACACCTGAACTGCAGATCTGGAGATCACCATGCTCATCAAGACGACTGGGTATCTGCTCGCGAGCGTCGCCGCGCTGTACGCCGCGCTCGGCTGCGGCAAGAAGGACCCCGCCCCGGGCGGGACCACCGGTTCGGCCGCCGCGCCGCCGGCCACCGCGCCGGCATCCTCGGGCTCGGGTAGCGGGCCGGCGCCGGCCGCCGGCAAACCGCTCAAGATCGCGTTTGCGTACGTCGGCCCGGTAGGCGACGCCGGCTGGACATTCGCGCACGACAAGGCCCGCAAGGCGGTCGAGGCCGAGTTCGGCGACAAGGTCACGACGAGCTTCGTCGAGAATGTCCCCGAGGCGGCCGACGCCGAGCGCGTGATCCGCGACATGGTCGCGCAGGGCGCAGGGCTCGTGTTCGGCACCACCTTCGGGTACATGGAGCCGATGATGAAGGTCGCGGCCGACGCCAAGGAGGTCAAGTTCGAGCATGCGACGGGGTTCAAGCTGGCGCCCAACCTCAGGACCTACGACTCGCGCACCTACGAGGGTGCGTACATGGTCGGCGTGATCGCCGGCGGGATGACCAGGTCGAACGTCCTGGGCGTGGTGGCATCGATCCCGATTCCCGAGGTGATTCGCAACATCAATTCCTTCACGCTCGGCGCGCAGAGCGTCAATCCCGCAGTCACCACACACGTGGTGTGGGTGAACAAGTGGTTCGATCCGCCCAAGGAAGGTGAAGGCGCGCAGGCACTGCTCAACGACGGTGCCGACGTGCTGATGCAGAACACCGATTCGTCGGCGGTGCTGCAGACCGCCGAGAAGGCCGGCAAGTTCGGATTCGGCTGGGACTCCGATATGCAGAAGTTCGGTCCCAGTGCCCACCTGGCATCGGCGGTGATCGACTGGTCGCCGTACTACAAGAAGACGGTCAAGAGCGTGCTCGATGGCACCTGGAAGTCCGAGCCGACCTGGTGGGGCGTCAAGCAGGGTGCGATCGATGTCGTCTCGGTGTCCGACAAGGTGCCAGCAGCGCTCAAGGACAAGCTCGCGACGGTGAAGAAGGGCCTGGCCGACGGGTCATTTGCAATCTGGAAGGGGCCGCTCGTCGACCAGGCCGGCAAGGAAGTGCTCGCCGCCAGCCAGGTCGCCGATGACAAGTTCCTGCTGAGCATCAACTTCTACGTCAAGGGCGTACAGGGCAAGCTGCCGTCGGCGCAGTGAGCACTCCCGTAGGACCGGGCGCGATCGTCCACGAAACGGGCTTGCCCACACCCATCCTTCGACAGGAGAAGGTTAGATCTACCCCATGCGCAACGTGGTGTTCGTCGCGCCGTTCCCCAGCAAATCGATGGACTACTTGCGCGCCACGGCAGGCCTGGACGACGTCCGCCTGCTCGGCATCACGCAGGAGGTGCCACGCGGCGACGATGCGAAGGTGTTCGCCGATCGGGTGACGGTGGACAACGCGGACGATGCCGCGCAGCTGGTCGCCGCCGCCCGCGTGCTCGAGAGCCGCCACGGCGAGGTCCACCGCGTGCTCGGCATCCGCGAGTCGGTGCAGGTCCCGATCGGCGAGGTCCGCCGCGCGCTCGGCGTGCACGGACCCGGCCCGGAGACCGCCGAGCTGTTCCGCAACAAGGCGCGGATGAAGGACGAGCTCCGGCGCCACGGCTTGCCGTGCGCACGCCACCGCCTGCTGCGGTCGTGGAACGACGCCGAGGCGATGATGGCCGAGATCGATCTGCCCCTGGTGGTGAAGCCCCTCGCCAGCTGGGGCTGCAAGGGGGTCTGGCGGGCCCGCACGATCGACGAGCTGCGCGACGCGGTGTCGGCGCTCCACGTCTCGCCCGAGAACCCGGCGCTGGCCGAGGAGATGCTGGTCGGCCGCGAGTTCACGTTCGAGACCATCACGCTCGGTGGCCAGGTTCGGTTACACTCGCTGGCGTGGTATCAGCCGGCGCCGCTCGAGGTCATGGAGAACCCGGGGAGGCGGGCGGTGATCGTGCTGCCGCGCGACATCTCCGGCCCTGCGTGGTCCGACGCTGTCGAGCTCGGCATCCGCGCGGTCACCGTGCTCGGGCTCGACACCGGGGTCACGCACATGGAGTGGTTCCGGCGCGACGATGGCTCGCTCGTGATCGGCGAGATCGCCGCGCGGCCGCCGAGCTCCTCCATCGATACCATGACCGGCAGGGCGCACGACACCGACATGTGTCGCGCCTGGGCGCGCGCCGTGGTCGACGACGCGTTCGACGGGCCGTTCACCCGGCGCTACGCGATCGGCTGCGCGTTCCTGCGCGGGGTCGGCCCCGGCCGGGTGCAGCGGGTCACCGGCGTCGATCGCGTCCAGGAGCTGGTCGGCCACCTCATCGTCGAGGCCCGGCTGCCCGAGCCGGGAGCACCGCACAACGACGACTACGAGGGCGACGGCTACGTCATCGTCCGGGATCCGGACACCGAGGTCGTCGTCGCCGCGATGAAGACGATCATCGACACCATCGGGGTTGAGTACGGCTGATGCTGTGGGACCCACGCGCGATCCGGCCGCGCGAGATCGCGAGGACAGGACCAAGCCATGTATACCGAGGCCGAGCTGTACGATCTGATCTTCAATGCCATGGACAAGGACTTCTCTGGCCAGGCCGGACAGGTTGCCGACCTGGTCCGCCGGGCCCTGCCGCACAGCCGGACGCTGCTCGACGTCGCGTGCGGCACCGGCGAGCACGCGCGGTACCTCTCCGAGGCCCACGGCTTCGAGGTCGACGGCATCGATATCTCGCCCGAGATGATCGCGAGGGCCCGCGCCAAGTGCCCGCGCGGCCGGTTCGACATCGCCGACATGACCAGCTTCCACCTCGGCCGGCGCTACGACGGCGTGTTCTGCATGTCCGGCTCGATCGCCCATACGGTCACGATGCCGCGGATGCGCGAGGCGCTGGCCTGCCTGCGCGATCACCTCGTGCCCGGCGGCGTCGCGATCGTCCAGCCGTACCTCACGCCCGACAGGGTCAAGGTCGGTACCGCCGAGTACACCGTCGAGTCCGGCGACCTGCGGGTCAAGCGCACCCGCCTCTCCGAGCGCGACGGCCAGTGCCAGCGGGTGTACTACCACTACACCATCGAGGGCCCCGACGGGACGCGGGAGGCGGACGAGGTCGACGTGTGGGGGCTGTTCACCGTCGACGAGATGCTGGCCGCATTCTCCGCCGTCGGGCTGGCGGCGACCTACGACCCGAGCTGGAGCGACCCGGCCGGCGACGGCGTCTATGTCGCCTCGGTGCCGGCCTAGCGCGCCACCGTCGCGCTCGACTCGTCGACGACATGGTTTGCATCTGATGACGAGGGCGAATCAAATGACCACCGGCACGCACCCCAGGGAGTATGGCTCGTTTCTTCACTGGTCTTCGTTCGACCCACCCACCGTCCCGGTGTCCCACCCCTGGGGAGACGACTGTGTCCTCTTCGGGTCCGGCGTGGATGCATTGCGAGGTCTGCTCGAACACGGCCGCTCCACGCGCGGCTGGCAACGGCTCTGGGCGCCGAGCTACTTCTGCCAGGAGGTCATGCGGAGCCTGCTGACCGCGGGCCTCCAGGTTGTCCTCTACGACTACGGCCCCGAAGACACGTGCCCGCTGGGCGCCAGGATCCGCGCCGAACCGGGCGACGTGGTCTTGCGAATGAACTTCTTCGGACTCCACGATCGCATCTCGACCGACGGGATCGATCGCAACTGCGTGGAGATCCTCGATGACCATACGCACGATCCATGGTCGGACTGGGCATACACCAGCGACGCGGACTGGTGCGTGGTATCGCCGAGGAAGACCCTGCCGCTCCCAGGCGGAGGTGTGCTCTGGTCGCCTCGTCGGCATCCCCTGCCCCAACCTTCGCCTGTCACCGATGCGCAGCGGGCAGTCTGCTTCGAGAAGTTCACTGCAATGGTGCTCAAGGGGCTCTACCTGCAGGGCTATCCCCTGGACAGGGAGATCCACGGGCAGCTGAACGACACGGCCGAAGATCGTATGTCATCAGGTGAAGTCTCGGGACTTCCGGAGTGGATCCGCGGCTTGCTCAAGTGCTTCCCTGTCGAGGACTGGCGCGAGCGTCGCCGCAACAACTGCCGGAGCGTTTCGAACGTGCTGAAAGGTCTCCCGTGGTTGAAAGTGCTCGAAGCCGACGGGGATGGCGGGACCTGCCAGTACTCGGGCGTCGTGCTGTTCGATTCCGAGGAACGTCGGGATCTCGTCAGACAGAAGTTGCGCGACCGCCGGATATTCCTGCCGGTGCTGTGGGAACTGGGGAATGCTGCGATTCCCGGAATCCCCGAGGAACACCGCCGCTTCAGCAAGACCCTGCTGTGTATCCCCTGCGACGCGCGCTACGACCAGGCCACCATCGAAAACGTCTCGGGCCTGATCCGGGACATCGGAGACGTGTCTTCGAGAGAGTCGTGCACGCGGACGACCAGCCAATGACGGCGCCAGGAGCCGAGCTGGAGCTGGAGCTCGGCCCAGGAGCGTTCGGCGGTGGTGCAGGCATGTCGGGCGCCGTGGCTGGTTGCGAATAGTTCCATGGCGGCGCGCGTTGCATCTCGTGCGATGTCGCACCATCCGGATCGGCTGCATGATCGCCCGAGGTCGTGGCATCCTCGCGCGGTGCAAGTCAATCGCCTGACCTGGACCGTCGTCCTCGTGCTCATCGCCACGGCGCGGCTGGCCGGCGCCCAGGGAGCCAAGGTCGCCAAGGAATTCCAGAGGCCGAGCCAGGGCGTTGCGATCGTGCGCAAGGGGCACGGTCCGCCGCTCACCTATGCGTCGTGCCAGCTGGCGTACACCTGGACCAAGCGACAGCTGGACGGCACAGTCATGTCCTCCGGCGTCGAGCACGGTGAGCTGGATATCGGCAGACGGTACCATCTCGGTGTCGATGTCACGCTGAGCGGGATGCAGCTGGGGGAGACTCGCCGCCACTGGACGGGGCAGGAGATCGTCGATATCGCGATGCAAGAAGCAAAGTGCCCCTCCCTGCCCAACGGACTGCGCATCGAGCCCGGCGCGGTGATCCGGCAAGGCCTGCGCGGCGCGCTCGACATCGCGGCATCACCCGATGGCGGATCGCCGGTTGTCCGGAGTGTCAAGCTCAGCGGATCCGCCGTGGTCGTGGATTACTTCATGAGCGAGAGTCTCGCGGAATGGACCGAGCAATACCCGATGACCCAGCTCGAGGCGCGCCTGGCGCATGCGCAGGCACAGCTCGACCTCAAGGCCGGACGCCCGCGCGACGCTGAACGCAAGCTCCGGCGAGCGCTCGCACTCGAACCCACGCTATCCGCTGCAGCGATCGAGCTCGCGGAGATGCTGCTGACTGCCGGCAAACGCGATGACGCGCTCGCGGCGGTCACCGAGGTCTCGCGCACGCGAGCGGTCTGGCTGTACCGGCAGATCCTGGACCACCCGGTCCTCGCTCCGCTGCGCGATCTGCCCGCGCTCAGGGCGGCGCTGACGACGAACGGCGACGCGCGCTGGGACGGCGGTGCGTCCACCGAGCCGTATGACCGTGCGCACGACGGCGGTGCGTTCACCGTCGCGTATAGCCCTGCGCTGGACGCGTTTGCAGTGAAGCAAACCACGGACTTCGACGGCAACAGCGGAGGATCGTGGGTGGACTTCATCGGGGCGGATGGCAAGCCGCAAACGAGCATCGACATGGTCAGCTGCATGGGCGCGGATTGCTCGGGCTCGCCCGAGCGCACCGAGCTTCTGAACCGGATGCTCGCCGACCTCGGCTTCACCAAGGGTGAGGCCGGCCAGAACGCCGTGACCGACGGCACGCAGGGATGTCGGTACCGCTTTGCGTCGGTCCACATCGGCGTCGTCTGCGGCAAGGATCACGTCCGCGTCGTGCAGCGGGACACCGTCCTGATCGAGCAAGCGCTGCAGGGGTATCATTATACGTTTGCAGTTCGGTTTCCGGGCATCGTCGCACTTGGAACGTGGAGCGACGGGTACGGACATCAAACAATCACGGGACTGCAGATCCTGCGCTCTCCGACGATCCCGTAGCCGGGGCAGGCATCGCGCTCCGGGGTGCGCCGTCCCGCCGACGCTGGCATGCCACGCGAGGATCGCAGGGAGTTCGGCCCGCGCTGCGCTCGCACGAGGCGGCTCCGGGGATGCAGACCTTGGTCGAGCAGCTCGTGTTGCAACCAATCTCGACCCGGCCGTGGCTTTCGGCGAGCGCTTCGTGATCGGCGCTGGCCACCCTGCGGTCACAACATCGCAGTACCTGGATCGATACGGTACGCGATTGGTACGCGAGACCAGCGACGGCAGCGTACCGGAACACGGCGGCAAGACGGGGACAGCGGGTGTTTCAGTGCACCTTCTCCGATGCCGCTCATCGTTTGCTGTCAGCGCCAATCTATGGCAATGTGTATCTTGATTGTCCGCTGTAACTTAGTGTCTGACGTATGTCGATCACCACAATGTTCTCGAGAGTCATTCGTCCGGTCTTCGTCGTCGCCGTACTGGCCACCGCTCTGGGCATCGCCGGGGGATCCTCGATGCGTCCACCGCTGCTGCAGGCTGATGGGACGCCGCCTGTTCTGGGGCCGTGTCCGTGCTCGGATGCCCGATGCCTGCCGTTGTGCCACAACAACGTACCCGCACCGAACGACCAGCCGGTGAACGCCGAGTTGCCGAGCGCCCCGTCGTCGAGTGTCCCGGCCCCGGGCGCCCTGGTGGCGATGGAGACGCCGCCGGTGGCATGTCCGTGCTCGGATGCCCGATGCCTGCCGCTGTGTCACGTTCCGTGAGCGGCGACGCGTGATCATGCAGCGACTCGTCGCGCGCAGCTGGCGCGGCAACGCGC
>Ga0307515_10021083_pt1 | contig 11574 bp, 1 predicted proteins | sample 17_EM_MG_FD_194513 | JGI IMG/M metagenome (GOLD analysis project Ga0307515, IMG submission 194513) | Populus trichocarpa ectomycorrhiza microbial communities from riparian zone in the Pacific Northwest, United States - 17_EM | ecosystem: Host-associated > Plants > Roots > Unclassified | place... | reverse complement strand
AAGGTACTTTATAATGCGGCTTATAGCTAATTCTTTACTAGCGTAGAACCTTACTTTATCTTTAGTTCCTCCACTCTTCTTCTACTATAGCTCTTTATAATACCTTTATAATAGAACTAAAATAATAATAATAAAAATTAGATAGGATTTATCTTTCTTATTATAAGAGTTTGTTATAAGTTAATCTAGAGGTTGTTCTATATAATGCGTCTACTAGCTACTATCCCTATTTACCTAAAATAGGTTATAATAATAATGTCTTTATTTTAATTTTCTTCTAGTTTATAAGCTGTCGCCTTTTACGCGTTTTTTTATTAATAACACCATTTATCTCGTCTTTTAGCAGACTGGTTTTACTATATTTTAGCTTTTAGCTTCCATATCTCTAGCTATTCTTTTATAACTACTTTATTCTCTTTTTATAATACGTTTATAAGTAATAAAATCCCTATTTTATCTCCGTTAATAATACTAACTTCCTATAATATTCTCTTATAATAGCTTATAGTTATACTGCGCGTCCCTAAACTAATAGTGGTATTATTTTAATGCCACCCTAGACCACCTCTATTACTCCTATAGTAATCTCTCTAAAGTGCTACCGTTATTACGTTTACGCGCTTATACTAGACCCGTCCCACGCCTATAAAATATCTTACTTTAGCAAAAATAAATCTAAGTATTCCTATTATTGTAGTAGAAGAAAGACTTATATTCTAGGATTTTCCATTCTATTTTATTCTAAATTTCACTAATTATATTAGATCCCCGCTATCTATACATATAAGACTTATAAGCGTTAGCGCGCTATTTAGGATTTTCGCCTATATCTAAATAGCGACAGATAGGTATAGAAGGTATTTACCCTTACTTATAGGCTCTTTAATTTAATAAGGGTTTTTACTACTATAGAGATATAATAATCTTAGATATATAGTATCTAAGAGTGTATGTATAAGCAGCTTACCCTTATAAATAATAATATTCGCACTCTTACGCGGGCCTTTTTAGCTAGGTAAGTTTCTCTAGTAATACGTTTAAGAACTATACTAATTCTCTTAGCTAATGCCTTTAGATCCCTACTTAGATACTAATTTAAAGCCTAAGGATACTAAGGATAGCGATAAAAGTTAAGATAAATGTTCTCCTTCTTAGTTTCCTGCCTATGCTAGTCCTTTTAGTTCCCGTTATACTAAGAGGAATATTAGTAGAAGTGCTAATACTTCTAGAGATAGAAGTACCGATAATACCATTAATAATAACATTAAGATAGAAGAGGAGGCTCCTATTACTGCTACTAGTATTTAAGTTATTATTTAGTTCTTTCCTTTTTCTTATAAAATAGCTTTATATAGTGCTTCTTAGGTGCCTTTAGGATGCCCTATTATTAGGAATTAACTTTATACTTTAAGAATGCCTTTATTCTAAGCTTCGGTAATAATTTATATAAAGGCAGTACACTACTATAATCCCTATATATAATAAACGGGTAGTATTCCTATAGGTGCTTTATAATTTCTTAAAAATTTTTAATTCTTTATAGGCTGTTTTTTGCTCCTCTTTATACTATTAACTTTACTACGTATCTCTAGTGCTAGATCAGATACTCTTCTTTTATCCCTAGGGGGTCCTTCTAAATCCCTAAGACTTCTTCTTATATTACTACTGCTTATTCTTAAATAGCGTCTTCTTTAAATAGTATCCCTAGTAGTTCTCTTATAGATTCTATAGGCTTCCCCTTATAGGGTTCTAGGATCCCTATTATAATAGCAAAACGTTTCTATTCTTAATACCTATGCTTAACCTTTATAGTTTTAATTTATAAGGTCTTCCCTATTATCTCGTCTATAGTATATCTAAAACCATTACCAAATCTTTACCTTTGGTTTTTAGGAAGGGTTTAATTGCTATATTATATCCTAGTTAAAGGTGCTTCTTAGGTTCCTAACTATTATACGCCTAAAAGTATCCTTCTTAATAAACTAAAAATGTCTTCTATATTCCATTCTAGTTCCCTATTAATTTCGCTAGGTAGTAGCAGTTTTATACCATCTCTTCTCTAGTATAGCTTTAGTAAGGAAATATAAAATGTAAGTTATATTAGATATAATTTCAGCAATTCTAATTTATAGGCTTAATTTCCTTTAGTTTTCCTAACTATCTTAAAGGGTCTAAGCTACTAGTGATTTAGCTTCTTCTTAATACGTTTTATTTAGATATTTTTTATAAATAGTAAGACTTCGTCTCCTATCTTAAATTCTTTTAGCATATATTTTTTATTATAGTACCTTTTTTATATAGCCTAGGCGTCTAGTAAGTACTTTTTAAGTTCTTTTCTACGAATTCTTATTTGCTTAATTCTCTTGGACACTAATAGTGCCTCTTTTTTAGGAATAATATCCTTAACGTTTTAGGGGTTATTTACTTTTACCCCAAACAATACTTTATATGGAGTTATTTTTATACTACTATAGATACTTATGTTATATATATATTGCGCTAAAGCCAACTATAATATCTAATTATTCTGTTAATAATTAATATAGTAGTAAAGGTAGTGTTCTAATAACGTATTTAAATACTTTATTAGCCTATCTATTTACGGGTAAAAGGCGGTACTTATTCTTTGCTATATTTTTAATAAGAGATAAAATAAAGACTAAAATACACTATTAAATATAGTACCTCTATTAGATATAATCCCCCTTAGCGTACTAAATAAGAGTGTTAGGTGATTCGTTACCTCGCCTATATATATTATTCCGCACAGCGTACCTAGCATTAAGCCAGTTACTCGCTTACCTTTTAGGGTTTATACTGTAGCTAAGTAGTACGGAGCTTGTTACCTTATATAGTAACTAGCTTAATACCCAGGGCCTTATAGGTTTGAACCTCGTTTATACTTTAGGCTAACTTAGAAACAGCCTACCGATTGTATAACTAAAGGAGCCGGTTACACAACTAAGCCTTAGCTTGGTTAGGTTGATACTATAACTAAAAACGCCAGTCCCTACGATTAAAGCGCAAGGCGGCCTCTTTAGGCGCCGCGCTGTAGCTACTAGAGGTTTAGTATATTAAGCGCGATAACCCCTAAGGTATAATAATATATTGGCGACTATAGCCTAGCCTAATCCTGCGCCCCTAAGCCTATAGGACAGGACGTTACGCCTAAGGACAGTCGCTATTGGAAAGGATGCATTGTTAGGTAATTCGTTACCTCGCCTATATATATTATTCCGCACAGCGTGCCTAGCATTAAGCTAGTCACTCGCTTACCTTTTAGGGTTTATACTGTGGCTAAGTGGTATAGAGCTTGTTACCTTATAAAGAGCTACTGTTTTAAAAATAGATCTGTCAATTCTACTGCCGTAATTGTTATTATAATAGTAAAATACCCTAAAAACTTTATATATCTGTTAACGATTACTAAAATAGCGTTAGTAACCTCTTTAGTTCTTATTTTAGTAGGGGGTAAGCCTGTTATAAAATCTATTATTAATTCTAATATAGGTCCCTATAGAATAGAAAGCATTAATAACTTACTATATAGGCAATATCTAGATATCTATACCCTTTAGCACGTATTATATCTTAATATATAGTCCTTAACTTCTTTAGACATTTTATCCTAAAAGTATTTCCTTTAAACGGCCTTAAGGGTTCTATTAGCACTATAGTAACCCCTAAAGGGGTTATTATGGAAGGCCTTTAGAATTTTATCTTAAACCGCTTAGTTCTTTAGAATATATATAGTATCCTTAAAGCGCAACAGACCCTTTTAGTCTTATTATTATAGCTTCTTAGTAACTCCGGCTAAGTTGGTCTCCACTATATCTTTTTACCTCTCCCTAGAAATAAAGGCGCCCCTTTATTATACTTAAAGAAGAAGATCTAAAAAGGTTTTATATAGATCGCTTACTTCTATTTCGCCTACCGCTATTATAAATATAAGGCGTGGTATAAGACGTTTTAAACCATTAGTACTAGTAAATTCTCCTACTATTATATAGTGTGCTATACTATAGATAGGCATCTTGCTTATCCCCTTTAGATCTAGACACTTATAGCTAATGCACTATTAAGTTAAAGGTATTATAATACCCCTAGTATATCCTATAGAATTATTACTAATTCTAGGGTATATTAACTTTATAATATCTGCCTAGCCTATAACCTAGTCTATAACTATATCCTACAGCTCTATAATTATAGCGCTTTGCAGCGATATCGCTAGGACCTCTACCCTATTATAAAATTCTATAGTTCTAAGGAAAGTGTATAATTATAGCACCTATCGTACCGACCGCGTGCCTACGCGTTCGGTACGCCAGGTACGCGTTTACGCGTTCGGTACACCAACTACTCGCTTACGCGTCTGGTGCACTCCTAAAGCACTAACTAATTAGGGGGAGGTCGTATTAGTATATAGACTACGTAGTCTGCTTCAATATAAGAGATAGTTACCACTATCCCAAAGAGCATACGATACTATACGTATTTCGTGCCCCGGGATATAACTTAACTATATTATTAAATTGATACAAATAGAAAGAGTCTTCTTTCTTTCTAAGTAAATTTTGCAATATAGGGATTATTTCCCCTATACTGTCCTAGATTCTTTCTATCTCGTAATTTAAACGTCTTAATAACCTATTAGTAGGATTTATCTTTCCTAGGCGGTATATAATTTTAAAGTTATACTATAATAGTGCCTTTACCTATCTAGCTTGTTAACTGCTTAACACCTTTATAGTTATAAAGTATTTTAGGTTATTATAGTCTATAAGGACTTTAATAGGGTAATTACTTCCTATATAATAATATCGCCAGTACTTTATTACTATAACTATTATAAGCAGCTTCTAGTTATACGTTATATAACGCTATTTTATAGGGGTTATTTTTCTTAACCGGAACGCCACAGGATACTACTCTCCGTCTTTTAATTAAGATATAATTACCCCTAGGGCAAAGCTGGATATATCCGTTTTAAGGTATATATATAGCTCCTAGCAAAAGTATATTAGGATAGGCGCCAACGTAAATAAATCCTTTAACTAGTCTATAGCCTACTTAGTAGCTTCCCTAAATATAAAGGGTCCTAACTTCTTGCTATTCTTAAATCCTTTTAGTAAATTAGTAATTAGGAGTATTACTTATAAATAATAAATAATAAACGTTTAGTAGAAGTTTACTGTGCCTAAAAAAACCTACAATTCTCTAAATGTTGTAGGGTAAGGCTCTTCCCTAATAGTGTCTACCCGACTTTTCTCTATTAATACTCTATTAATACTAACGATAAAGCCCAGAAAATTAATGCTAGTAGTATAGAACATGCACTTTTTTAGGTTTATATAGAGCTTATATTCCTATAGTCTTTTTAGTACTATTTATATATAGTTATTAGAGTAAACTATAATATTATTAAGATAGACTATATATATTATATCTAATAGGCCTAATAATACCTTATTAATATAGGCCTAAAATATTACCGGTGCGTTAGTGAGCCTAAATAGCATCACTAGGTACTTAAAGTGGCCATACTATATTTAGAACACCATTTTCTACCTATCGCCGGCTATAATCCGGTTTTAATAGTATATATCTTTTAAATCTAATTTTATAAATATTTTTACACCTAATAGCCTATTAATAAGCTCCCCTATTAAGGGTAACAGGTAGTAATTCTTTATAGTAATCTTATTTAGCGCCTAATAGTCAACATAAAGGTAAAGGGTCTTATTCTTCTTAGGTATAAATATAATTAGTACCCCTACTAGGCTTATAGAGGGCCAAATCTATCCTCTCTAAAGATTATCTACTATATATTAACGTAATACCGCCAGCTTATTTTTTAATAGGTTATATAGTGGTTTAAAAAAAGGTTATTTGTCCCCTATATTTATTTTATACTTAACTAGTATAGGGTTAAGGAAGGTTTATACAGACTCTTTATTAGAAATATCCTTTAAGTTTATATATTCCTATAAAATCTCTAGTTCCTTAAATATATATAGCTGGATATCTAAAAATAAATATCCTATATCCCTATTCTTAGTGTTAAGAGTAATATATATAGTATATGCCCACCCTTCTTCTTATATATAGTTTAAGAAAGTCTTTTAATCTTTAACTATAATACGCGGTTAAGACTTTTAATATTAATATAAGGCTAAAGGCCAATTAATATCTGGATTAACTTAGTAAAGCTATAGGTATCCTAAAATAAGGTTATACCTCTTAATTTCTACGATATAGAAGCGTATCTTCTATATATCCTATAAACTATCACGGTCCTAGCTAGCTATAAAAAAAGCTTATTCCCTATAGTATAGAATCCGGTAGCCTCTAATACTTTAAATAGTGTATACCTATAAGCTGCTAAGGTCTAAATCTAATTCTTTTACTAGTAATTAAGAAATAAACCCTATAATTGCGCTACTATCTATAAGGCAGTCTTATATTACCTATTTATTATTAACTTAAATAGAGATAGGAATAACTATATAGCAGCTTACTCCCTCCTTCTCTTACTAGCCTATTTTAAGGAAGTAAAGGTCTACTAGGCTCTCTCTTTCCCCAATTAATCTAACTCTTATTTCTTCTACTAGTAGAAGCGCTTTATATAGCCCTTTTTACCGCAGTTATAACAAATATATAACTCTTAATTCTACTTATTTAGATTAGGTTTTTACCTAATATTATTTTAGAGCTAACTAGCGTTACTCTAGGGCTTTAAAGCCTGCTCGCGTTATTCTTCCGTAGAGTAGTTAGGTTAGAATCTACCCCTATTATTAAAGCTAGGTCTAGTCCTACGCTCTTTATTATTAGCGTCTTATTCCTTTCGCTTGCCTAAATAGTCTCTTTTAACATTTCTAATCTAAGTAGCTTTAGAGATAAGCTTTTCTTAAGAGGTAGGAATTTTGCCCTTCTCCTATATAACCTGTTATATCTTAGGTTATAACTTAGCAAGTAGCTAGTAAAGTTATATAGTATTATCCTATAGGTTTAAGTAGGGTATATTATCTTCTAGTTCTTCTAAGTAGTTTATAAACTAGACTATACTCTGGCCTTCTTGCTATTTAGTATTATAGTATTACTAGTTATCATTTATCCCTTAATTAGTAGGGTCTTGGACCTAATTAACTAACTAGGACTTAAGTTCGCTAAATTTAAGGGTTATAGTAAGTTTCTTCTTATAGCGTGTCTATAAACTCTTAATAGTGCTATATAGGAAGATAGAAGTAATTAGTATCTAATTATACTTATTAAAGTAACGTTTTAGATCTAGCTAAAACTTAGTTTTATATTAATAGATAAAATAATTATAGTTCTAGAGACTATTACTATTATACTTATTAGGTTCCTTTATGTGGAATTTAGGTTTTTTTTAATATTATAGCGTAGTATACTGTTACCCCTTTAAGTCCGCTTTGTGTCTAAGGTGTCTATACTTCCCTTAATTATCCTTATAATTATTCTTAGTAGTCTTAATATACTTATCTTAATTATATCTCTAACTCCTTTATTTTTTATAGGGTCTCGCGTAGTAACTACTCTAATAACTTTTTAGTGGTAATTATTTCTAAGGGTCTTATAAGGTTAAATAGACCAGCTATAGCTTCCTAGTAAGTAGAGGGAATACGCTCCTTTAGGAAGACTTTATTAGCCTTTTATAGCAAGGGCGTCGTTTTAGGGGGTAAGGAGGTATAGCCTATTATCATTTATTAATAGCCGTACGTTCTCTTTATAATAGATTATAAGTAATTAGAATTATAAGAGGCCGGTTTAACTAGAACGTATAATTATCTAATTAATAGTATAGAATAAGAGTTATAGATAAGTAGAAGATAAGTTAAGGTAGAATAAGCTCTACGTAATAAAGGATAAATACTTTATAACCTCTTTTATTTAGAGACTAATTACTAGTTTTTCTTTAGAGGAGAACCAGCTCCCTATATAATCCTTTTAAGACGCTAGTAAAACCCTTTACCCCTTATCTATCTAACTGTGTCTTTTAGGATATAGATAGAATATAAATAGGATATAGATATAACCTCCTACTATTTTATCTAATATATACCTTTTAGGGAATTCCGTTATATCTATCTACTTACTAAAGGGGGCTATATTTAAAATAAATAACTACTAGATTATTCCGTACTACCTATATCTAACTATAAAGTATTAACGTGTTTTATAAGCGAGCTGCCATACTAAGTAAGCCGCTACCCTTAAAACCCTACTAAAAATCCGAAAATCTATACCTTAATATCTGTCACAGTGCTGCAATAAAGTAGACTAAATAACTACGTTGTGGTATAAAGAGGGAAAGAAGGTAGAAAGGGGGTATTATATATAAATAGTAGGGCTAGCCGCCAAGTCACTAGTGGTGGGCTAGCTAATAGTAGGAAACAGTACGAGATAGTATAAAACAGTATGCATTAGGTCAGTGCCGTAGCAGTACTCCTCTCCCCTAGATGGTTTGGTCCCTAAACTAAATAAATAACTTAAAAATAGGCAGTGTATAGGGTTGCCTATTTTTTACCGCAAAGATATTCGTTCCGCTTACCGCCCTTAACTAAGCTAATAGCGATTTTCTATGCCGGGCATAGAAAATCCTAATTAGTTAGTTTAGTAAGTAAGGTTAGTAGAACTCCACACCGCCACCTAAATTAATCCGCGTGGCGTTTCTTAGTAAGAATTTGGCCAATTAAATAACTTCAACCGCTGGTTAAAGTTCTATAACATCTTAACTACTACAAATTTTAATACGGTAGTCGGCCGCGACCTTAGCGTAACTTTTCCTTATCTTATGCTTAGTCTAGGGGTCCTAGCTTCTTAGGGTGTTGCTTATAAAAGCGCTATATAGCTTATTCGCAACCCTTTAGGTTTTCCTCTAGCTGCTAGGTTGTATCCTTATAATATTTCTATTTAATCTTATAAGTTAGGCCCTAGGGGTCTTCGTTGTGTATATTAAGGATTTTCTTAAACTCCCATTTATCTTCTATGTTGCCGTTATTATCTCTCTTTACTACTCGTTCTTATATATTACGGCGCTTTACAGTATTAATATTTGCTTAGCTAGGGATCTCTTTAGCAGCCTAGAGGCGGACCTTAGATGTATAAAAGGATTTATTTACTTAGATATGGTTTAAGAGGTCTACTATAACTGCCCCTTAGTATACTGCGAGTACGGGGTACGGGCCGTCCTATTTATTGTCCCATTTCTTCTTAGGTCTGTTTATCTTTATATTTTCTAAACTAACTATAACTATATCGCCTTTGTAGAATAACGCGCTCTTATCCCTACGGGTATTAGCATTATCTTTATAGCGTTACTATAAAATCCAGGCTAGGGCCTTAAGCTATATTAATATCCGCTTAAAGCGGTTAGCTATAAAGTCTACGCGAAAGAACTCCTTCTTTACTTATACTAACAGTATTAGTAGGTAGGGGCCAGTAGGCTTAATTCTAAGGCGAGAGTTAAAGCTATAGTTTGCAAAAAATGGGGAGATGCCTATGCTCTTATTAACTTGGTTATTTATAGCAAACTTAGTAAGCGGTAGGTAGTTAACCTAGTTATCCTATATAAAGCTAACAAAAGTATAGAGGTATTTATTTATAGCAGCGTTAATAATTTTAGTTTGGCCGTCCGTTTCTAGGTACTAGGCTAAGCTTAGTCGCAAGATTATCTTAAGGCGTTTACTTAGTCGTTGCTAGAAGTCGCTAATAAATTATATACCGCGATTGGAGGTAATCGTGCTTAGTGCACTATAAAGCTTATATACGTTATTAACAAAGCTATTAACTAGCTCCTCTGTTAAGAGTCCTGTTACTAAAATAAGGTGTTATATTTTAGTTAGGCGGTCCATAATAATAAGGATATATTTATATACCTTACCATGGCGTTAGTATACTAGCAGCGTTATAATATAGTTAATTAAGATATTAGTTTATAGGCGGGCGGGTAATTCTAGTAGCTTTAGAAAACCGGGCGGGATAGAATAGGGGGTCTTAGTGCGAAAGTATAGGGCATAGTCTTTAACAAAGGTAGCTATAAACTAGGAGATTCCTGGCCACCAGTATATTTAGTTTAAAAGGTTAAGAGTTTTAACCTAGCTGGGGTAACTAGTGGGGCCGCTGCTATAAGAGTAATAGGTAACTTCTAGGCGGAGGTCTAGGGCGTTAGGGACAAAGAGATATTAGCGGAAATAGATCTGTCCGTTAACAATACTGCATTTTAACTTATTGCAATAGAGTAATTTCCTAATCTCCTTTAGCTAACGGCGAGCTTTCTAATTATATAGGGCCGCCACTATATCTCTTACGAGTTTATTCTCTTAGTATTCTAGCTAGATTAACTTATCTAGTGACTTTTCGGCTATTATAGGGTCTAGAGCGGCTATAAACTCTGCGTTGTTAGAATTACGGGACTTATATAGTAATTCTTCTAAGATTATAGGGTTAACTTTTTAGGGCGGTATAACGACTTAGGCTTAGTAGCGGAGGCGTTTATTATTAGCATCCTTAGGCCTTATTCCTAGTAGCTAGCTTAAGGCGTTAAGGAGCGTGGCTTTGCTATTAGGTCTATATATAATTATAAAGTTAAACTATAAAAGGAACTCTGCCTACTAAACTTAGCGCTAATTTAGCTACTTAGTAGTTATAAACGTCTATAGGTTCTTATAGTCGGTAATAATTTTAAACAGCTCCTTAGTCCCTTATAGCTTAGGACGCTATTCCTCTAAAGCCTTAACAATAGCTAAGAGTTCTTTATTATAGATCTTATAGTTATACTCTAGCGTAAAGTGCTTTGCGGAAAAGAATGCAACTAGTCTTAATTTTCTATTATTGTTATACTAGGAAAGAACTCTACCGGAAGCCTAATTTAGTGCGTTTATCTCTACTACTATTTTTTTCATGTAGTTATAGTATACTAGTACTAGTGCTAAAGTAAAGGCTCCCTTAAGGGCCTTAAACGATTTAGCTTATTCTAGTCCCTATAGCTATCTAATATCCTTCTTTAGGAGTTTTGTCATAGGTATAGCAATAGCAGAGTAGCCTTAGATAAATTGTTAGTAGAAGTTCGCGAAGCTAAGAAATTATTATAGTTCTTTAATTAATATTGGGTCCTTTTATTCCTGTAAGGCCTATACCTTCTTAAGGTCTATAGTTATACTATTAGTTAAGATAATTAAGCCGAGGTATTTTGTTTTAGTAAAGTAGAACTTAAACTTATTAATATTAATCTAAAGTCCAGCATTACCGAGTCTTTGGATAACTTTATTTATATACTTAGTGTGCTTAGCGCGTATTTTAGAAAAGATAAGGACGTTATTAAGGTAGGCAGTGTAGTAGTTATTAAGGGCGTTATATAGAATATAGTTAATATAGTTTTAAAACGTAGCGGATGCGTTATAGAGGCTAAATAGTATAACTAGTATCTTATAGAGTCCGAACCGGGTAATAAATGCTATAAGCTACTTATGGCCCTTTGTAATCTAGATCCGGTTAAACGCAGCAATTATATTAAGTTTAGTAAAGTACTTAGTACTATAAAGTGCGTTA
>Ga0307515_10021082_pt1 | contig 11574 bp, 1 predicted proteins | sample 17_EM_MG_FD_194513 | JGI IMG/M metagenome (GOLD analysis project Ga0307515, IMG submission 194513) | Populus trichocarpa ectomycorrhiza microbial communities from riparian zone in the Pacific Northwest, United States - 17_EM | ecosystem: Host-associated > Plants > Roots > Unclassified | place... | reverse complement strand
ATTTAAGAAGTATAACCCTACTAAGTTTAATAAAGTTCGTATCTTTAAGTTAAGGATAGTTAATAAGATTAAGGGTAAGGCTACTAACGCCCTATTTAAGAAATTAAAGCTTATTATCTAAGGTTACAACAATAATAGTAAAGAGATAATTCTTATATAATCTCCTATAATTTAATAAGCTAGTTAGCAAGTTATTATTATATTAGCTCCCTCCTTAATAAAGAATAGAATAGCAGTTTATTTATAAGATATCACTTAAGCCTATACCTAATTAGAAACGCACCTTTAGCGCTTAATATTAGTATATCTTTTAGAGTAAATTCGCCACTAGTATCCTAAAGATATAATTATAGTTATACTTAAGCTATTATATAGAATCGCAGAGGTAGGAACTTATTAGTAGGCTACCTACAGTAAGCACCATAAAGAGAAGCTTTTAATAACTACTTCTATATTTAATCCCTACTTCCTTATTATAACCACGGGAACCCTATTTGGAATTATTGGTATATAAACTAATAATATAATTATCTTAGGAGACGACTAATTCTTAGCTCTTAAAGAGGATAAGCTAGTAAAGGTAAATCTTATAATAAAGCCAAAGGAAAAGCTTAATTTAATAATACTATTACTCTTTAATAGATGCATCCTCTCCCTAAACGAGGATTCTATTACTCTACGCTAGAAGGGTTAAGGTAAGAAGATTAACGTTATTAATATTAATTCTCTAAAGTAAGGATATATAGAGCAACGTGCTTGCGGAGCTTATATTACTTCTATTTATTAACCTAAGGCTTTATTTAATCTCTCTATTACTACCTAACACTAGGAACTAACTAAGGACGATATTTTTGCCCTAAATAAACGTCTTTTCTAGTAAATAAACTATCTTAATTGGGGACTACTCTACGTACCTATTAATCTTCCTACTATTAAGCTCTTTATATTTATTAATAGATCGTTTATAAATAATAAAGATTTTAGCTTCTAGTTAGGATATAAGATTATTATCGTAAATGAATTTACTAGAGAGAACGACTTTATAATCTATAGTAATCTTATCTATTAGAGCTTAACTAAGAGCAAGCGCGTTACCTAAAGTGTTTTAGCGTTAGAGATATATAGAATAGTTAGCGGGGTTAATATAGTAATTACAATTGGAACTACCCTAAAGATAATTATAGATCGACTTAAACTTTCTATTATCCCTATAATCGTATATACCAACTTATATTCCCTCTATAAGTGTTTAGTTAAGCTTAGTACTATAAAGGAGAAGCGCCTTATAATTGATATTATGGCACTTTAGCAATCCTATAAGCATTAAAAACTCTTTAAAACTTAATAGATTAATAGCTAAGATAACCTAGTAGATATAATAATAAAAGCGAACCTAAATAAGGCACTAGAGACGTTTATTAATATAAATACTCTATATATATAAGTTAAAGGTTAGGTTAAAAGGGAGTCCCTAGAAATTTCTTAGTTACGTAAGGTCTTAAGATATCCAGGAACTTTAACCAGCGGTTAAAGTTATCTAATTAGTTAGATTCTCTTACTAAGCCTTTTTTAGGAGGGGGGAGTATAATATTTTATAGACCCTAACTTAAACCAGCTAATTAGAATTTTCTATCCCCGGGATAGAAAATCGCTATTAGCTTACTTACCGCTAGCGCCTTGGCGGCCCTACTAATAAAATACCTACCTATAACTTATAAGCAAGAAAGCACCATATGCTAAGAGGCAAATTTTAGGATAGTGAGACTTATATTACAATAGCAATAGTAAGTAAGAAAGATTAATATTTGTTCCGCTAGTTAAGCGGTATCTATATATAGGTAGCAACCATAAAAAAAGAGTTGCTAGTATTGGGAATAAAGGCAAGTAGTTACTATATAAGGTATATTGCCGTTATATATAGCAAGTTGCCGTTATATGCGGCAAGTTACCGTCACGTATCGCCGCGGCACTAGCGTGGCGAGGAGCCTTAAGCTCCTCGCCCTCCCTTATAGAAAACATTAATATAGAACAATTATTATACTATCTACGAACCGTAGCTACGTGATATCCCCTTATATAACTAATAATATTAATATTTATAGAGGATATAAATAATATAAAAGAGTTAATTAATTAAATAATTAAATCTACTAAAAGGAACAAGTTAGTAAGAGTTAAGAACTGATATTAATATATAGATAATAAGATAATAGTATAGTAGACTAGAACTAATAGACTTAAGTAGTACTAAATTTTTTTAAAATAAAATAATAAAAAGAAATTGTTATAGTGCTGCAATGAAGTAGACTGAATAACTACGTTATGGTATAAAGAGGGGAAGAAGGTGGAAAGGGGGTATTGTATATAAATAGTAGGGCCGGCCGCCAAGTCGCTAGTGGTGGGCTAGCTAACAGTAGGAAATAGTACGAGATAGTATAAAATAGTATGCGTTAGGTTAGTGCCGTAACAGTACTCCTCTCCCCTAGATGGTTTGGTCCCTAAATTAAATAAATAACTTAAAAATAGGCAGTATATGGGGTTGCTTATTTTTTACCGTAAAGATATTAGTTCTGCTTACCGCCCTTAACCAAGCTAATGGCGATTTTCTATGCCGGGTATAGAAAATCCTAATTGGTTAGTTTAGTAAGTAAGGTTGGTAGAACTCTACACCACCACCTAAATTAATCCGCGTAGCGTTTCTTAGTAAGAATTTAGCTAATTAGATAACTTTGACTGCTGGTTAAAGTTCTATAACATCTTAACTACTATAAATTTTAATACGGTGGTCGGCCGTAACCTTAGCGTGACTTTTTCTTATCTTGTGCCTAGTTTAGGGGTCTTAGCTTTTTAGGGTGTTGCTTATAGAAGCGCTATATAGCTTATTTGCAACCCTTTAGGTCTTCCTCTAGCTGCTAGGTTATATCCTTATGATATTTCTATTTAATCTTATAAGTTAGGCCCTAGGGGTCTTCGTTATATATATTAAGGATTTTCTTAAACTCCTATTTATCTTCTATGTTGCCGTTATTATCTCTCTCTGCTACTCGTCCTTATATATTACGGCGCTCTATAATATTAATATTTACTTAGCTAGGGATCTCTTTAGTAGCCTAGAGGCGGACCTTAGATGTATAAAAGGATTTATTTACTTAGATATAGTTTAGGAGGTCTACTATAACTGCCCCTTAGTATATTGCGAGTACGGGGTACAGGCCGTCCTATTTATTATCCTATTTCTTCTTAGGTCTATTTATCTTTATATTTTCTAAGCTAACTATAACTATATCGCCTTTGTAGAATAACGCGCTCTTATCCCTATGGGTATTAGCATTATCTTTATAGCGTTACTATAAAATCTAGGCTAGGGCCTTAAGCTATATTAATATTTGCTTAAAGCGGTTGGCCATAAAGTCTGCGTGGAAGAACTCCTTCTTTGCTTATACTAATAGTGTTAGTGGGTAAGAGCTAGTAGGCTTAATTCCGAGGTAAGGGTTAAAGCTATAGTTTATAAAAAATGGGGAGATACCTGTGCTCTCGTTAACTTAGTTATTTATAGTAAACTTAGTAAGCGGTAGGTAGTTAACCTAGTTATTCTATATAAAGCTAATAAAAGCACGGAGGTATTTATTTACGGCAGCGTTAATAATTTTAGTTTAGCCGTCCGTTTCTGGGTACTAGGCTAAGCTTAGTCGCAAGGTTATCTTAAGGCGTTTACTTAATCGTTGCTAGAAGTTGTTAATAAATTATATACCGTAATTAGAGATAATTGTGCTTAGTGCACCATGGAGCTTATATACGTTATTAATAAAGCTATTAACTAGCTCCTCTGTTAAGAGTCCTATTACTAAAACAAGGTATTATATTTTAGTTAGGCGGTTTATAATAATAAGGATATGTTTATATGCCTTACTATAGCGTTAGTATACCGGCAGCGTTGTAATATAGTTAATTAAGATATTAGTCTACGGGTGGGCGGGTAATTTTAGTAGCTTTAGAAAACCGGGTGGGGTAGAACGGGGGGTCTTAGTGCGAAAGTATAAGGTATAGTCTTTAACGAAGGTAGCTATAAACTAGGAGATTTCTGGCTACTAGTATATTTGGTTTAAGAGGTTAAGAGTTTTAACTCGGCTAGGGTAACTAGCGGGGCCGCTACTATAAGAGCGATAGGTAACTTCTAGGCGGAGGTCTAGGGCGTTAGGGACGAAGAGATGTTAGCGGAAATAGATTTGTCCGTTAATGATACTATATTCTAACTTATTGCAACAAAGTAATTTCCTAATTTTCTTTGGCTAATGGCGAGCCTTTTAATTATGTAGAGCTGCTACTATATCTCTTGCGAGTTTATTCTCCTAGTATCTTAGCCAAATTAACTTGTCTAGTAACTTTTTAGCTATTTTAGGGTCTAGAGCGGCTATAAACTCCGCGTTGTTAGAGTTACGGGACTTATATAGTAATTCTTTTAAGATTATAGGGTTAACTTTCTGGGGCGGTATAACGACTTAGGTTTAGTAGCGGAGGCGTTTATTATTGGCATCCTTAAGCCTTATTCCTAGTAGCTGGCTTAGGGCGTTAGGGAGCGTAGCTTTACTGCTGGGTTTATATATAATTATAAAGTTAAACTATAAAAGGAACTCTGCCTACTAGACTTAGCGCTAGTTTAGCTATTTAGTAGTTATAAACGTCTATAGGTTTTTATGGTTGGTAATAATTTTAAACGGCTCCTTAGTCCCTTATAGCTTAGGACGCTATTCCTCTAAAGCCTTAATAATAGCTAAGAGTTCTTTATTATAGATCTTATAGTTATACTTTAGCGTAAAGTGCTTTACGGAGAAGAATATGACCGGTCTTAATTTTCTGTTATTATTATACTAGGAAAGGACTCCGCCGGAAGCCTAATTTAATACGTCTGTCTCTACCACTATTTTTTTTGTGTAGTTATAGTATGCTAGTACTAGTGCTAAAGTAAAGGCTCCCTTAAGGGCCTTAAACAATTTAGCTTATTTTAGTCCCCATAGCTATCTAATATCCTTCTTTAGGAGTTTTGTTATAGGTATAGTAATAGTAGAGTAGCCTTAGATAAATTGTTAGTAGAAGTTCGCAAAGCCGAGAAATTATTATAGTTCTTTAATTAATGTCGGGTCCTTCTATTCCTGTAGGGCCTATACCTTCTTAGGGTCTATAGTTATGCTATTAGTTAAGATAATTAAGCTAAGGTATTTTGTTTTAGTAGAGTAGAACTTAGACTTATTAATATTAATCTAAAGTCCAGCATTACTAAGTCTTTAGATAACTTCATTTATATACTTAGTGTGCTTAGCGCATGTTTTAGAAAAGATAAGGATATTATTAAGGTAGGCAGTATAGTAGTCGTTAAGGGCGTTATATAGAATATAGTTAATATAGTTTTAGAACGTAGTAGGTGCGTTATAGAGGCTAAATAGTATAACTAGTATTTTATAAAGTCCGAACTAGGTAATAAATGCTATAAGCTACTTATAGCCTTCTGCAATCCGGATTCGGTTAAACACAGTAATTATATTAAGTTTAGTAAAGTATTTAGCACTATAAAGTGCGTTAAGTGTCTCGCGGATTAGTGGCAGTGGGTATTAATTCTTAATAGTAACTATATTTAGGCTTTAGTAGTTATAGTAGATTCGCACACCGCCGCCGGGCTTAGCAGTAAGGAGGAGTGGTGCGGTAGCTAGTAAGGTTAATTCGCGGATAAAACCCTTATCTAGCATCTTATTAATCTACTTCTTTATATACCTAAGTTTAGCAGGTAAGAGTGGTCTATTTTTTTGGTATAGGGCCTAGTTTCTGGGGGTAATCTTAATTTTATGGTCCTATAGTTGGTAAAGGGGCAGCTTATCTACGTTTTTAGGGAGGAAGTGCTTAATATATTTACTAAACTCCTTTAGTAGGCGTTGTAGAATATCTTTATGGGTTAATCCTGGTTTGCCTTTTAGGAATTTTTTAATATTAGTGTTGACTATCTTCCGACGTAAAAGCTTAGGTTTAGTTTTTAGATTTATCTTAAGGAAGTTATAGAAATAGGGGGGGAGCGCTTTATAGGCTTCCTTTATTATATAGTCGCCTTCTACTAGCCGGCGGAAAGACCTTTCTAATAGGTTTGGTACTTCTATTAGGCCTATAGGTAGCTCTTTAAGCAGCTATCGGTGCTTATTTTATTTAATTAGCTCTACTAGCTCCGCTATATAGATCCTTATTACCTTTACGTCTTTTTATTTATAGAACTGGGTAAAATTAATAGTATAAGTGCATTTAATATTGTCTAGGTTAGGGCGTATCTGGTTCTCTGGTGCTATAGCTAAGCTAATATAGCTTAGTCGGCCTAGGGGGGCGGAAATAAGGCGGCGGCCCTATATAGTACGCGCGAGAGATAGGTGTGAGGTTAGGCGTTACGGTAGTGCGGTTTCTATTATTTAGGTCTTAGTAGTTCTATAGCTAATCCTTACTATAACGCGAGCTGTAGTGTGCGTATATGGTATATAGCTTAGTTCTAAGTGTCGGGCTGGGCGGTTAGGGTTTAAATAGTGCCTAGGTTGGGGTTAGATTCTTAGTAGTGGCGGCGCAAAGTGGACCTTCTTCCTTGGTCTCGGCAGGGCTGGCTAGCCCGTCGTTTTGGTCTTAAGTGCTAAGGTAGTCTAGTCTTTTACTATCTTATTTTTTTGCAGCTATATAGGCTCCCCTTTATTAGGAATGTCTTTTACTATTAGGGCTTTGTATATAGTCCTAGGCACTAGGCTTAGTAGTACTAAGTATCTACGTAAGGCGTCCCTACTAACGTCGGTTATCCCCTATAGGAGGTAGTGCCTAGAGTAGTAGTCTAAGTTAAAGCAGATCTTAAGTTTCCTAAAGCTGGGGCGGGGCTTATGCTTCTAAAGCTAGGGTATGCCTAGGATAATTGGGGTAGTAGGCGAGAGTTTAGTAATAAAAAAGAGTATAGCTTTAGTATGGAGGCCGATTAATATTTGGGTGGTGAAGTAGTCTGTAATAAGCGAAGTTAGGATACTATCTGTAAGGCGTAGTGGCCTAGGTGCTAGCAGCTTCTTAGTTATAACGTTATACTTTCTTATAATAGACTTTGCGTTAGTAAATGCTATTATAGTACTACCGGAGTCTACTAGGCTTACTATATTAATATAAACTTAGGAGTATGGGTTATGTAATAAGGAGAGTTAGGTTTAAATAAGGATTAATTTCTTATTACTATTTGCTAATCTAAGATTAAGTAGCAGTTTACTAATAGAAAGGACTAATTAATCTAGTAATAGGGACCTAATATTCTTGTCTTCCTCCTTATATAGTTTAAACCCTTAGACGCGACTTAGTCTAAGGGTTTGCCTTTTAACGACTGGGGTATAGGGCTGTTTTAGCGGGGCGGTCTAGTATCCGTCTGGCTGGCGGTGTTGGTTTTGGTTTTAGTTAGGGTATAGGAAGACAATACCTTACTAATAATATGGCCGTGTTTATATTCGCTAGCGCGAAGTTGCTAATACTGGGCGTTGTTAATGGGTTGGGCTCCTATATAGGGTATGGTTTAGAGTAACTGAGCCGTAGGGTTAAAGGGGGGGGGGTTGTCCGCTGTAGCTATAATAGGCTCCGCGGTCGCCGCGTCTATAATAGACTCCACAATCGCCGCGTTCGCGGTTATTAGTTCGCGTTATTTAATGGGGTAGTATTAGGACTGGGTTTGCTGTCTTAGTGGGGTTATAGGTATCCTTTTAGTGGCCGGGTAGGCTATAGGTAAGGTATAGTCTATTATTAACGCGGCGCTTATACTCTATGTCTGAGATTCTATTAAGGTTTATGGGTTTTTTAGTTACTGCTGGGGTCGGGGTTGATATAGGGGCAGGGGCTTAGGTAGGTAGGCGGTAGTTAGCGTTCTTCTTAAGGTTGGCTTAGTGTGTATAGTTTGCGAGGTTTTTAGCGAATATATCTATCTACTTGCTCTAACCTGTATAGTTACTGTTATTAATTTTATAGGTAAGTCTAAGTGCTAGCTCTTCCATTTTTGGAGAGATAAACTTTTAGAGTAGGTTTACCTTCTATTTGTCTGTCTTCTTAGCGCGGGCTATTAGTTTATTAAGCTCTCCCTTCTAGGACTAGTAGTTACGCTCGCCTTAGGGGAAATGGTTAAGCTTATTCTTTACGACCTAGGTTATATTAAGGACCTTATAGTAGGCAGTAAGGTCTTTAAGCATATCTTCCTTAGTAGGCCATTTCTATGTAGATATATTGTTTAGGTTCTTGTATATAAGCTTTAGGCCCTACTTAATAAACTTATAGGCCTTGTCCTCTAGTATGTCTGAGATGTAAAGGATCTAGGACTAAACTGTGTTAAAGTAATTCTAGTCCCGGTTAAAGACTCCCTTAATCTTAATATGCTAGGTCTTAAATTTAGCTTATTATTTTAGTGGGGTGCCTTTTCCGCTAAATATTGGCGGGTCTTTAGATCTCCGTTTTTTCTGCTAGGTTACTACTGTTGTTATAGGGGTTAATTATTTTAGAACGGTGATAGTCTCTGCCTAGGAGTTAATAGTTCCTATCTAGGAGGCGATAAGGGTACTAAGGTTTTTGTTGGCTTTTTTATTGGCGGTGTTTGTGTTATATATGCACTGTAGTCCTACTTTAATGTTATTAAGGAACTTGTTGGTATAGTTAATAAGGGTAAGGTAAGCTTTGCTGGGCTTAAAGGTCTTAGGGTACGGTGGGGAGCGGCGGATTGTCTACGCGATATTGGGGTATATCTCTGTAAAGAGGTCTGCGAAAACGTTATAGGGGTTCTAGGTTTTAGCTATTTTGGCGTTATTAGTGTTGCCTATTTAGGCGCTAGGTAAAAACTAAGGATTATTTTAGAACTGTGCTGGGAACGTGTTAGTTTTAGTAGAGGTGTGTATAGGTCGCGATTGCTCTAGGGCGGAGGTTAATTAACTAGGGTATAAGGAATTAGTGATTGCGATGGGGCGCAAATTAAAGATACTATAAACTGTTATAGTGCTATAATAAAGTAGACTAAATAACTACATTATAGTATAAAGAGGGGAAGAAGGTGGAAAGGGGGTATTATATATAAATAGTAGGGCCGGCCGCTAAGTCGCTAGTGGTGGGCTGGCTAATAGTAGGAAATAGTACAAGACAGTATGAAACAGTATGCGTTAGGTTAGTGCTGTAATAGAAATTATAAAAACCTAAAGATAGGGTTTCTAATAATTAAAGATTTAAGGAGTAAAGGCTAAATTAAGGATTTTAAAAGAAAAATATATTTAAATAGACTTTATAATAAGAATAATAGTTTAAAGAGTTTATATAAAGTATAGAAAATAAAAGCACCATACTAAAGATTGTAAAAATAGTTAAAGTAACTAAATAGTAAAAGGAACTACTATACTATAGGGTTTAGGAAATTTTAAAGGTATATAAAAATGTTTAATTAAACATTTTGCCTTTTATTATAATAATATATACTAAGCTTAGACCCCTAGAACTTAACCGCCCCCTAAACTCGGCCACTTAAGCAAATCGAACCTTACCACTTTTAAAGCTATCTATACTTAATTAGATCAACTTAACCCCTACCCTAACGTGCAATTTAATATATCGGCCCCGGCCTTTCTACCTAACGCATTTTAAGGCTTTGATTTTAACTCCTTTATCGTTATTTTAGCCTCTTTCTCCTCTACCTCCTCTATACCTTACTTAACTAAATCTATATTTCTAAATTTTATATTTAGACCTATAGCTACCTACCTATGAATTTTTAGACCTTTAATGTCTTTAAGCTGCGATTGCGAGCTATATATTTAAGCGTCCTTATATATAGCCCCTATAGTAAGTTGCTTAAGTTGGTGACTTCCTTTTTAGAAAAGTAATTAAGTCTTTTAAGTATATACTTGTTATAAAGGCTATAAACTACTTAATATATATTATAAGGCTTTTTTAAGATACCTATAGTATTAAACTAATAACGATTGGCTTATTTAAAGCTTAAAGCCTCTATTAAAGCCTTAATTTTAACCTATAAAGACTTAAAGCCCTTACATGGATTCTATAGATAAATACTAGTTATCTTACTAATAGTTTAAATATATTTATAAGCAAGACTCTAGTTCCTAGTTCTAGCGTTCTATTACCTATCCGTTTATAAATAAAAGGCTATACTATAATAGTAGTCTATCTTTAAATAAAAGTATAGATCTAACTAGTACTGGCTTATAAAGGCGCTGCCCCTATTAGTAATAATAGAGTATAGCTAGTGTTACGGCACTATTACAGACCCTAGTCAGGGGCTCGGCCGAGCCTTACCTTGGCTTATATATATAGACGTGTCCTTTCCTCAACCTTCTTCCAGACCTTGTTTTAGAATTCTCGTTTACTGGCTACCAATAGATTCTATTCTTTTGACTGAGCCTTTACAGCTAGTTTACTTTAAGAAAGTATTTCTTCTTAATTAGGCTAGTAAGCGCTTATATATTGTAAGCTTTGCAGTGTATAGGAATTAAACAAGCGACTTAATTGTAAATCTATAGAAATCAAGAGGTATATATACATGAAATGGTATAGGTAACAAGATAAAATGGGAACGGTGATCTGCAAGCAATATTAATCTGCGATCAATATATAGGGTGGCGTTGACGCTGTCTTAGAGCCTTCCAAGCGGTGATCTTATGTCTCAGTATAGTGTTGGTAGTCAGTTATATATATTAATCATCTTATTAATAAAAAGGTATTAGACGTACTTTAAAAACCTATTAATAAGTATAAGGACTAAATTATATATTTATCCTTACCTATCTTTTAAGGGCGGGAGATCCATAATAAAGTCTATAGCGTAATATTGCTATAGCTTATTAGGGGGGGAACTAATTTAAGTAGACCCTATAGCTTATACCTATAAATCTTATATACTTAGCACTTCTTATAATAGCTAATATACTCCTTTACTTCCTAATTAAGCTTTAGCCAATAATATTTATGCTAAAGTAATTCTACTCTTTTTGCTTAACTATAGTGGCCGCCTAAAGGATTATTGTAATTCTTTATAAGAATCTTTTTTCGTAGATTTACTTCTTATAGCACCTAAACCTTACTATATCTATATAGTAGGCCTATTAGGTCTAGTTCCTAATAATAGCGCCTAGTAGCTTCCTTTCTATTATATTTCCGGTCTACTTCCGTATTAAAGATAGTATAAAAGGTATCCCTTTATTATATCTTATAGATAAGATTTATTAACCTTTTAGATAGTTTCTAAGTAAAAGCTAATTTATTTTATACTGCTCTAAGTATAAAACTAAATAATACTATAGATTTTATAACCTCTTAATATACTAGCGTCTATATATTGCTTGGCAGTATCTACCTTAGCAACGCACAATGCTAAGACCTCCTGCAATATTCGCGAATATCAAACGCAGTCACTACGTGGCTAATTCGCTTTCCCCACCCGCTATCCCTTGCACTCAGTATACATTATATATAGATAGCGCTTTAAGGCAATTCTTTAGTAGGTGCTAGGAACTAGCAAAACCACTAAGAGCCAGCCTTAATACG
>Ga0307515_10021080_pt1 | contig 11574 bp, 12 predicted proteins | sample 17_EM_MG_FD_194513 | JGI IMG/M metagenome (GOLD analysis project Ga0307515, IMG submission 194513) | Populus trichocarpa ectomycorrhiza microbial communities from riparian zone in the Pacific Northwest, United States - 17_EM | ecosystem: Host-associated > Plants > Roots > Unclassified | place... | reverse complement strand
GAATTCCAGAAGAAAGGTGCCGAAGTCTTCGACAACGGCAATCTGATCCGCACGCAGGCCAAAGAGGGCGGCGTCGCCAATGCCTTCGACATTCCGATCTTCACCGAAGCCTATCTCAGGCCGCTGTTTGCCCGCGCAATCGGCCCGTTCCGCTGGATGGCGCTATCAGGCGAGGAGAGCGATATCGCCCGGATCGATGATCTGCTGCTTGAGATGTTTCCTGACAACAAGATTATCACCAACTGGATCCGGCTGGCGCGCGAACATGTTCCCTTCGAAGGGCTGCCGGCGCGCATCGCCTGGCTCGGCCATGGCGAACGCACGGCACTTGCCCGGCGCGTCAACGCGCTGGTGGCAGACGGCACGCTCAAAGGCCCGGTCGCCTTCTCCCGCGACCATCTCGATGCGGGCGCCATGGCGCATCCCAACATCATGACCGAAGGAATGAAGGACGGCTCAGACGCGATTGCCGACTGGCCGTTGATCGACGCGATGATGCTCTGCTCGTCGATGGCCGATCTCGTCGTCATCCATTCCGGCGGCGGCGGTTACGCCGGCTATATGACGAGCTGCGGCGTCACCGTCGTCGCCGACGGCACCGATGCCGCCGACGAACGGCTCGACCATGCGCTCACCAACGACACGGCGCTCGGCGTCATGCGGTATGCCGATGCAGGTTACGAGGAAGCGTTGGACGAGGTAGCGAAGAAGGACGTGCCCTATATCAGGCTTGGTTGATCAAAAATTGCTTTGTATCATTGTCATATCTCACTACAGCGCCGCGCGTCTTTTCAGACGAGCAAAGGACGCTGTAGCACTTTGAATTGCTGAATAATTTTATCCTTAAATCGATCCGATTTAAGGAATTATGCAGTAGGAGCCGTGACATGGAAACAACGAAGATCTTCTGGTCGGGGCGTTCTCAAGCCGTCCTGCTGCCCAAGGAATTCCGTTTCGACGGCGACAGCGTCGCCATTCGACGGCAGGGGCGTGCGATCATTCTTGAGCCGATTTCCGATGATTGGGACTGGCTTGCCGACATGACCGGTCCGGTCGATCCCGACTTTGCGACAGCGGTGGAAGAGCAGCCTGTCGGGCAGGAGCGACTCGAACTCGACTTCTTCAAATGAAGGAGCTGCTCCATGCGAACGCCGTCATTACCCTGATGAAGGGCAATGACGGCACGTCGCCGAACTGCGCAAACACAGAGCGGAAGACGCGTAGGGGAACATGCGATGGCAGAGATTTTCCACTTCAGATTCCCGAAATCATTGCTCGGCACTTGGCGATCGGTCGAAGATGACGCTCGCTCTCAATATAGCGTAAGCATCGAAAAGGGAAAAATCGTCGTGACAGGTGAGGATTACCTCGATGGCGAAGAATACACTATATCTAATATTACACACGGCGATGATCGGGTCGAATTTGATACCTTCATGGCATCGACAGGCCGCGCAGGTCGCTTGATCCTGCTTGCAACGCGTGATTCAGGGACGGCTGAGATGCGTTTCACGTTTACGGACATCACTTTTGCGACCAAGATCGAAGGATGCTGACACTACCGTACCTCCACCGACGCCAATGCCGAACACTGCGTCAGCCTTGACGCACATGTCGCGGAGCTTCGACCAACTGATTGGACGGGGACACATCAGGCGATCAGATTGGAGATTTCGATGAGATTGCCGTCGGGGTCCCTGAGATAGACCGAGCGCAAACGTCCGGTCGCACCGGTGCGCTCCACCGGGCCTTCTTCGATTACAACGCCCGAGGCCTGCAGATGGGCGATGGCATCGGCAAGCGGCGTCTCGCTGATGAAGCAGAGGTCGCCGGAACCCGGTATCGGATGTTTCGCCTTGGGATCGAATTCATGGCCGGCCTGGTGCAGGTTAATCTTCTGCGCACCGAACTTCAGCGCCTTTCGGCCTTCAGCAAAGGTTTCGACCGACATGCCGAGGATCCGGGAATAGAAGTCACAGGTGATCGCGATATCGGCGACGGTCAGTACGAGAGGTCTATGCGGATCATGCTTTTCTCCTTGCGAGGTGCTGTGCGACACAGGCGGAGACGAAGGCGAGCGCCAGCATCACGAGCGTGAAGGTAACGACAGCCGGCCAGCCTTCGACCGCCCAGAACCAGCCGCCGGCAGAGCCTATGAGGCTGGAGCCGACATAATAGGCAAGCATATAGAGCGACGAGGCGTGACCCTTGGTGCCTATCGCCAGTCTGCCGACCAGACCGCTGGCGATGGAATGGCTCATGAAGAAGCCGCTGGTCAGCACGACGATGCCAAGGATGATGACCGGCAGCGATGCCGAGAGCGTCAGCGCGCTGCCTGCGGCGGTAAGCGCGATACCGAAAAGAAGCACGGCAAAATGGCCGATACGATCTCCGAGCAGGCCGCCGATCGAGGAGGCGCCGATGCCGAAGAGATAGACGGTGAAGATCAACCCGAGTTCGGTCTGGTTGAGGCCGTAAGGCGACGCCACAAGGCGGAAACCGGCATAGTTGTAGATCGTCACGAAGGAGCCCATCGCAAGAAAAGCGATGGCGAAGATGAAGGGCAAAACAGGATTGGCGACATGGCCGAGCCAGGCTTTCATGTGAAAGCGCGGATCAAAACCGGGCCGGCGGACGAAGTTCCGTGACGGCGGCAGGAGGGCGATAAAGCCGATTGCAGCGGCCAGTCCGATGGCGCCGATGAGAAAGAGCGCCGGGCGCCAGGTGAGGTATTCGGCGAAGATGCCGGTCAACACGCGGCCGGACATGCCGCCGAAGGCCGTGCCGCCGACATAGAGACCCATGGTGGCGCCAAGGCCGCGCGGATCGATTTCCTCGGCGAGATAGGCCATGGCGACCGCAGGCACGCCGCCGAGAACGAGACCCTGGAGGGCGCGGATGACGAGCAGCAGATGCCAATCCGCGGCAAAGGCGGTGGCAATGGTCAGCAATGCCGCGCCGACCAGCGATATCGACATCAGGCTGCGGCGGCCGAGACCTTCGGAGACGGCGGCGGCGCAGACGATGGCGATCGCCAGGAAACCGGTGGAAAGCGACAGCGACAGCGAACTTTCGGCCGGACTGACTGAGAATTCCTGCGAGAAGATCGGCAGCAGCGGCTGGACGCAATAGAGCAGCGAGAAGGTGGAGAAACCGGAAAGGAAGAGTGCCAGGCTGGCGCGGCGATAGGCGCTGGTTCCGCGTGTCAAATACTGCTTCTGCCCTGGGATCGCGGCTGTCTCGGAGGTCTTCACTGCATGTGCTGATGTCGGCATGTCTTCGTCCTTCCAGCCTCCGATCTAGTCAACGCCGCTCCATTTGTCCAATATATGAAACAGGCGATTCCGATAGGTTTTGGAGATGACGATGGAGCTGCGGCACCTCAGGTATTTTCTGGCGGTGGCGGAAGAAGGCAATTTCACCCGGGCCGCCGCCAAGCTCGGCATTGGGCAGCCGCCGCTCAGCCAGCAGATCCGCGACCTGGAGACGGAAGTGGGCGCGGCACTGTTTCACCGCGTGCCGCACGGAGCCGAGTTGACGGCGGCAGGCACGGCATTTCTGGGCGAGGCAAAGGCCTCACTGGCGGCCGCGGAAAAGGCGAAGCTTGCGGCGCAGAGCGCCAATCGCGGCGAGACCGGCCGGCTTTCGCTCGGCTTCACGGCCTCCTCCGCCTTCAATCCCATCGTCAGCACGACCATCCGTCGCTTTCGCGCGCGCTGGCCGGAGGTGCGGCTGATGCTGACTGAGATGAACACGCTGGCGCTGATGCAGAAGCTGGAACGCGGCGAGCTGGACGCTACCTTCATGCGCCCCAGCCTGGACGACCCCGCCGGCATCAGGCTGCGGCGGCTGCCGGACGAGCCGATGGTGATCGCCCTGCCCGCCAGCCATCCGCTGGCACGGCGCAGCAAGCTGCCGCTTGCCATGCTGGCGGACGAACCCTTCATCCTCTTTCCCCGGCTCGTCGGTCTCAGCCTCTACGACGACGTCGTGCTTGCCTGCCGAAAGGCCGGGTTCGAGCTGACCGTGGCGCAGGAGGCGCCGCAAATATCATCGGTCGTCAATCTGGTGGCGGCCGATCTCGGCGTGTCGATCGTGCCGGCCTCGATTTCGCAGATCAGGCTCGAAGGTGTCGCCTACCGGCCGATCGAGGGACCGCCGGCCGTGGCGCGCCTGGCGCTGGCGATGCTGAAGACACATCGCTCGCCGGTGACCGAGAACCTGATGAGCCTGCTGAGTTCATGAATGACTGGCCGGATCCCAATAGGGCGGATCGCCGAAGGTCTTCTTCAGGTGATCGGCAATGGCGCGCAGTTTTGCAGATGGATTTCGGCCTTCGGGATGGGCCATATAGATGAATTCGGCCTCCGGCCTGTGGCCAACGTCGATTTCGACAAGCAGGCCGTCGCGGATGGCCGGGCCGGCAATGAAGGCGGGCAGCAAAGCGATGCCGAGGCCGGCAATTGCGGCGTCGCGGAGCATATCGCCATTGTTCATGCCGAGCGCCAGTTTCGCCCGGACGAGGATCGCACCGTCAGGCGTCTGGAAACGCCAGTCGGCAACGCCGCGATTGGTGTAGAAGATGCCGCGATGGCTGTTGAGATCATCAAGCGAAGACGGCCTCCCGTTCCGCGTGAGATAATCCGGCGAGGCGCAGAGAAGACGGCGGCTATGGGCGAGCTTCCAGGCGACCAGCCGGCTATCGGCGATCGGGCCGTTGCGGATGACGGCGTCATAGCCCTCCGAAGCGGCATCGACACGCCGGTCGTCGATATCGAGGGTCATTTCGATCTCGGGATGTTCGGCAAGAAAGGGATAGAGCGCCGGGCCGAGATGCATGCGGCCGAAGGTGACGGGCGCCGCGATGCGGATCGGTCCTGATAGTGTCCCGCGCCGCTCGGCCATATCGGCCGCCGCCTCCTCTATCTCGCGGACGATGCGCGCGGCGCGCTCCAGGAAGACAGTGCCATCCTCGGTCAAAGTGAGCTTGCGCGTCGTTCGGTGCAGCAGCATGCCGCCCAGCGATTTCTCCAGCTCCGCCAGCCTTTCGCTGACGACGGATTTGGAGAGGCGCAGGCGCCGGGCCGCCTCGCTGACCGAACCTGCCTCCACTACGGCGACGAAAGCTGCAATGCCTTCGATCCTGATCATCGTTCGGTCTTTCCGAATTCGAGTTCCCCTATCTGGAGACTAATCCGAACGAAGAGAAAATGCCATCTTCCGTCCATCGAAAGGGACGGCAGGGCCGCCTCACCACAAATACAGGAGATGAAACCATGAACCGCTTGAACGACAAGGTCGCAATCGTCACCGGCGCAAGCGCCGGCATCGGCCGCGCCACGGCAAAACTCTTCGCCGCTGAAGGCGCCAAGGTCATCGTCGGCGCCCGCCGCCAGGCCGAACTCGACAGTCTCGTCGCAGAGATCAAGGCAGAAGGTGGAGACGCCGTTGCGGTCGCCGGTGACGTCCGGTCGGAAGATTATCACAAGGCACTGGTCGCAGCCGCCGTGAGCAATTACGGCAAGCTCGACATCGCCTTCAACAATGCCGGCACGCTTGGCGAAGCCGGCCCGAGCACCGGTGTTTCGGAAGTGGGTTTCAGCGATGCTCTGGCGATCAATCTCACCGCATCCTTCCTCGCCGCAAAACACCAGATCGGTGCGATGGTGGAAAATGGCGGCGGCTCGGTGATCTTCACCTCGACCTTCGTCGGCTACAGCTTCGCCTTTCCTGGAGTGGCAGCCTATGCCGCCAGCAAATCCGGCCTGATCGGCCTGACGCAGGCGCTTGCCGCCGAATTCGGCCAGCAGGGCGTGCGCGTCAACGCCATCCTGCCGGGTGCTGTCGATACCGACATGTATCGGGAGATGAACGACACGCCAGACAAGCAGGCCTTCATCACCAACCTGCATGCGCTGAAGCGTGTCGCAACGCCTGAGGAGCTCGCCCGCTCGGTTCTCTACCTCGCCTCCGACGATGCGAGCTTCGTTACCGGCACGGCATCGCTGGTCGATGGCGGCGCTTCCATCACCCGCACCTGATACGGCGTGGCGCGATTATCGCGCCGCCTTCTCCAAGACTTTCTTTTTTCAACAAAACGGGCCGCAATCCGCGCCCTGACCAAGGAACTTCGTCATGTCACGCCTTAGCAACAAAACGGCACTCATCACCGGCGGCACCAGCGGCATCGGCATCGAGACCGCCCGCCAGTTCATCGCCGAGGGCGCCCGTGTCGTCATCACCGGCAGCAGCGCCGCAAGTGTGGAGGCGGCGCGCGCAGAATTCGGCGACAGGGCGATCGTCATCCAGGCCGACGCCGGCAATGCCGCCGGGCAGAAGGCCGTCGCCGAAGCGGTCAAGAATGCCTTCGGCAGCCTCGACATCCTGTTCGTCAATGCCGGTGTCGCGGAATTCGGGCCGCTGGAACAGTGGAGCGAAGCCGCCTTCGACAAGTCGGTCGCGATCAACGTCAAGGGTCCGTTCTTCCTGATCCAGTCGCTGCTGCCGATCTTTTCGAAGCAGGCCTCAATCGTGCTCAACACCTCGATCAACGCCCATATCGGCATGCCGAACTCCAGCGTATATTCGCTGACGAAGGGCGCTTTGCTGACACTTGCCAAGACGCTGTCGGGCGAACTGATCGGCCGTGGCATCCGCGTCAACGCCGTCAGCCCCGGCCCGATCGCCACACCGCTCTACAGCAAGCTCGGCGCTTCGGAAGCCGATTCCAAGGCGATGACGGCGCAGATCCAGGCCCAGATTCCCGTTGGCCGCTTTGGAACCTCCGGCGAAGTCGCCAAGACGATCGTCTTTCTCGCCTCCGATGAGGCTGCCTACATCGTCGGCAGCGAACTCATCATCGACGGCGGGATGAGCAACCTCTGAGACTCCTTAAGAGGATAGAAGAAAGACCGCGCCCTCCTGCGCGGTCTTTCTGTATGTCAGTGAGCCGCAACAAGCCTTGCGACCACCGTCTCGATATCGGTTTCGCCCTTCAGCACATGCGCCCTGTCTTCGAATTCGATCCAGCCTTCGTTGAAGCCGTCGAGCATGCGCATGCGCGGTGTGGGATTGCTCATGCCCTGGGCACGGAAAAGCGCCTCCCAGTTCCCGGCAGGGACGGCTTCGGCCTTCACATCCCTGCCGATCGCCCTCGCGAAGGCGGCGGCGATACGGTTGGGGCTGATGCGTTCCGGTCCTTCCAGCTCGACGATGCGGACCCCTTGCCAATCCTCCCGCAGCAGTTTCGCCCCGAGCGCGCCGATATCGTCGACGGCAACCATCGGCACCGGCCGGTCCAGCGGCTGCAGGAAGCTCGGCATGACCCCGTTGTCACGCGACGGCGCGACATCCCAGGCCGAATTTTCCATGAACCAGGCGGCCCGCAGGAAGGCGACCGGCATTGGAAGCGTCGTTAGCGCCTTCTCCACCAGGCCGAGCTGGCTCAGAAGGTTGGGCTTGGCTGCCTGCGCGCCGATGGTCGAGAGACAGACGAGCTTGCCGGGCTTTGCAGCCTGAAGCGCGGCCTTGAGTGACAAGAGCAGTTGACGCACTTCACTGAAATCCGGCGAGGGATCGAAGACCGGCGGGATGACCAGGAAGACGGCCTCAGCACCTGTGAAAGCTGCCGTCAACGCCGCCGTGTCGGTTAGGTCGGCTGTCATCAATTCGCAGCCGCGCTCCTTCCAGATTTCCGCTTTTGCGGGATTTCTGACGATGGCGCGAATGCCGGCGCCTTCCTTCAGCAGATGCGTGGCGACAGCCGCGCCGACCTGGCCGGTTATTCCCGTGATAACAAACATGACGAACTCCATTTCCGTTTCCACGGGGAATATCCTGCTTTTCCTGTTTTGACTGAAGCGCGCTTCTGTCAGATCAATGATGACTTGAGATCATGAATTGATGGATTTCGCGGATGCCATCTGTATGTCGTCACGTGCCATGCTGGGCGCAGCCGGATGGAAATCATCCAGCCGATGTCGCAGCCGGACCCTTGTCTGTCCCCGTAATCAGGCATATCCGCTAGGCAGCGACCTTCTCCCGATCATCCAGCATCGCCCGCCCTGGAGAAGGGTCCCATATCTTCGGAGAGTTTCATGCTCGTCGGCATTCTTTGCGGCATCGCCACCTGCGCGCTGTGGGGGCTGACCTTCGTCGTTCCGCGCGTGATCGCGCCGTTTTCGACCATCGACCTCACCGTCGCGCGATATGGCCTGTTTGCGCTTGTCAGCCTGATCCTCATGCTTCATCCGCGTTTCCGGCCGCGCGGCATGCGGCCGAAAATGGTCGCCGCGGGAATGATGCTCGGCGGCTTCGGCTATATCGGCTACTTCATCAGCGTTGCCTATGCGGTGCGCTTTTCCGGTGCGGCGATCCCGCCGCTGGTCATCGGCACGATGCCGGTGCTGCTTGCCGTCATCGCCAATCTCAGGGAGCCCTCCGTTGCCTGGCGGTCGCTTGCGGCACCACTGCTGCTGATTGCAGCCGGGATCGGCTGGGTCAATGCCTCGATTTTCGCCGACACGCCGCCGGGCAATGAGTCGGATATCCTTTTCGGCATTGGGGCAGCACTCGTCGGGCTGGCGCTCTGGGTGTTCTACGGGCTTGCAAGCGCTGCCGTGATGCGGGCAAGCGATGCGCCGGATGCCTGGCACTGGACCGGTCTGCAAGGCATCGGCGCCGGGATCGGCTCGGTGGCCCTGCTGCCCTTCACCTCGATCGGTTCCCCGATCGAGTTCACCCAGGTCGAGGCCACCAGCTTCATACTATGGGCGTTGCTGATGGGCATTGCCGGATCGTGGCTGGCGACGCTCTGCTGGATGATCGCCTCACAGCGCCTGCCGCTGGCGCTTGCCGCGCAACTGATCGTCGCCGAGACCGTCTTCGGCCTGTTCTACGGCTTCCTGTACGAGCAGCGCCTGCCCTCTGTGGCCGAAGCCGGCGGTTCGTTGCTGCAGCTTGCCGGCGTCGGCATGGCGATCGCGATCTTCACGCCGCGGCGGACGCAGGAGATCTAGGCAGAGCGCCGTGATTGCATGTTCTCTGCCAAAGGCTTAGGGTCGAGACCGGTCAAAAAGGCGACGGGTAGAAGGCCATGGCTCTCAGCGGCAAACGCATCCTCCTCATCATCTCGGGCGGCATCGCGGCCTATAAGAGCCTCGATCTGATCCGCCGGCTGCGCGAGCGCGGTGCGAATGTGCGCCCCGTGATGACCAAGGGCGCGCAGGAATTCGTCACGCCGCTTGCCGTCGGGGCGCTGGCGGCGGACCATGTCTTCCTCGATCTGTTTTCGCGGCAGGACGAGCAGGATGTCGGCCATATCAGGCTGGCGCGCGATTGCGACCTCGTGCTGATCGCCCCTGCCACTGCCGACCTGATGGCGAAGATGGCAAACGGGCTCGCCGACGATCTCGCCTCGACCGTGCTTCTCGCGACGAACAGGCCGGTGCTCGCCGCCCCGGCGATGAACCCCAACATGTGGGCGCATCCGGCGACACGGCGGAATGCCGCGATGCTCCGAGCCGACGGCATCCGCTTCGTCGGGCCGATGGCCGGCGAGATGGCGGAAAGCCGGGAGGCGGGGCTCGGCCGGATGGCGGAACCTCTGGAGATCGTGGCTGCGGCCGAAACCATGCTCGACGACGGAGAAAAGCCGCTGAGGGGGCGCAAGGCGATCGTCACGTCGGGGCCGACCCACGAGCCGATCGACCCGGTGCGCTACATCGCCAACCGCTCCTCCGGCCGGCAAGGTCATGCGATCGCCGCAGCCCTTGCAAGACTGGGCGCTGATGTGACGCTGGTTTCGGGGCCGGTGACGCTTGCCGATCCCGTCGGCGTGACCGTGGTGCATGTCGAGCGCGCCGAAGAGATGCGTGACGCCGTGCTTGCCGCATTGCCGGCCGATATCGCCGTGATGGTCGCCGCCGTCGCAGACTGGCGGGTGGCTTCGGCTGCCGACCAGAAGCTGAAGAAACATCCCGGCGAATCCATTCCAACGCTGGCGCTGACCGAGAACCCGGACATCCTGAAGACCGTCGGCCATCATACGATGCGGCCGAAGCTGGTGATCGGCTTTGCCGCCGAGACGCAGGATGTGGAAAACAATGCGAAGGCGAAACTCGAGAGGAAAGGCGCCGACATAATCGTCGCCAACGACGTTTCGCCGGCGACCGGCATCATGGGCGGCAGCCGCAACAGGGTCAAACTCGTCCGCCGCGACGGCATCGAGCAATGGCCTGACCTGGCGAAGGAAGAGGTGGCGGAACGGCTCGCGGCGCTGATCGCCAGGCAGTTCAGCTAATTACAAGATCGCTGAGCGGTCAGGCCGGAACGACGACGCGCTGTGGCTTGACGGCCGGCCGTTTGCCCGGCCGGAAGTCCACGACGTCGATTCCGCCTTCGCCGACCGTGACGGCGCTGCCATCAGGGATCTCCGTCCAGGCATCGCCATCATCGTTCAACGGCTCCGACACCAAACAATAACCCTTGCCGACCGGCGAGGCATAAAGCGTCGGCGCCTTGCGATCGGTGGCATAGCGGATGGCATGAAGCGCCTTGCCGTCCGAGAAGGCGGCGGTAAAGCGCAGCAGGACAGAGCCGAGAACGCTTTCGGCCAGATCCTCGATGAAGCCGATCATTTCCGCCATCGCGGCCATCGGCGCCTCGCGCAGGCCGAATTGCAGCGCCAGCAGGAACATCAGCTCGGAATCGGTGCTGCCGCCTCGGGCATTGAACAGGCTGTCGTCGAGCATCGCTTCCATCGGCCGGCGCAGGCGCTCGAAGCCGGAGACCTGGCCATTGTGCATGAAGGACCAGATCTCGTGGGTAAAGGGATGGCAATTGTCGCGGCGCGTGCCGCCGCCGGTTGCGGCGCGGACATGGGCGAGGAAGAGCGGCGAACGGATCTGGCGCGCCAGGCTCTTCAGATTGCAATCCGACCAGGCCGGCAGGATATCCCGGTAGCGGCCGGGCTCGGGCCGATCGCCATACCACGCAATGCCGAAGCCATCGCCATTCGTCGCGGTCTTGGCGCGGGTGGCGCAATGGGACTGCTCGATCAGGGAATGGGCGGGCGAGGATACCAGCTCTTCGAGATAGAGGGGGTCTCCGCGATAGGCTGCCCAGCGACACATGGCTCTTTGCTCCGGAACCCGCCGCATTGGCGGGAAATGCTGAAACGCAACTGAATTGTCGAATGTCGTCGCTAATAACAGCTTAACGCCCGGCCGATTTGCAAGCGCAATAGGGCGATTTCCCAACGCATGGTCTCTTCAAATTCGGCGAAACGCTGTGTTTTTTTGTGAACACTGCGTTGTCCGCGCCGCGGACTTCGCGCCCGGCGGCCGGGCGGCTATAGTCGCCGCCAAGTTGAACCCCTAGGAGGACGCCATGTCGATCCGCCCCGTCAAGCATGAAAGTATCGCCACACCGACCATGGAAGGCGCCGGCGTCAAGCTGCACCGCGTCTTCGGCTTCGGCGATCCTGCGATGACCGATCCCTTCCTGATGATGGATGATTTCCGCAACGACAATCCGGCGGAATATATCCGCGGTTTCCCCTGGCATCCGCATCGC
>Ga0307515_10021079_pt1 | contig 11576 bp, 3 predicted proteins | sample 17_EM_MG_FD_194513 | JGI IMG/M metagenome (GOLD analysis project Ga0307515, IMG submission 194513) | Populus trichocarpa ectomycorrhiza microbial communities from riparian zone in the Pacific Northwest, United States - 17_EM | ecosystem: Host-associated > Plants > Roots > Unclassified | place... | reverse complement strand
TCAGCACAAATACATCAGGGACTTGTTAACAAAGCTGAATATGCATGGCGCAAAAGCAGTTATCACTCCATTATCCAATACTACCGTGCTCAAGCTTTTTGATGGCACATCCTCGGTTGATAGCACTGAATACAGAAGTATTATTGGTGCCCTGCAATACTTATCTCTCACCCAACCTGACATTTCTTTTGCAGTTAACAAGCTATCCCAATTTATGCATAAGCCAACGACAACACATTTGACAGCTGCAAAATGATTGCTTTGATACTTGAAGCATACAATCTTCCATGGCATTCATATTCGCAGAGACATGAACCCTAAATTCATTACATATTCTGATGCTGATTGGGCAGGTAATTGTGACGATCGAAAGTCCACTTCAGCATATATATGTTTTCTTGGTTCTAATCCTATTTCCTGGAGCTAAAAAAAACAACGAGTTGTGGCACGGTCGTCCACTAAGGCTGAATATCACGCCCTTGCCTCTGCTGCCTCTGAAACACTATGACTTCTAGTACTTTTTACTAAACTTGGCTATTCCACCTCAGCTCCTCCACAGCTCCTCTGTGACAATTTGGGCACCAAACATTTGAGTTTCAATCCGGTTCAACATTCTAGGATGAAGCACATGTAGATTGATTTGCATTTTGTTCGTGATATTATCCAGAAGGGTACTCTTCATGTTCATCATGTCAATACACAAGATCAATTGGCTGACCTCTTAACAAAACCTCTGTCTCATCAACGAACAGAACTTCTTCGGGCCAAGATTGGAGTAACCGATGGTGACTCCATTTTACAGGGGCGTATCAAGGATGATTCCTTGAATCATGCTACAGATCCCATAAGTCACAAATCTGCTAAATATCAAACATGTAACAACTAGGAAATAAAAGGAAAATTGTTTGTGTATGTTAACTTTGCTTTTTCAACTCTGTAACCGTTAGGCAGCATATCCCTAACTTTAGCTTCCCTTGTTAAGAATAGATTGTGCAGGCTTTGTATATATATAGAATACTAATCTCTGTATTAGGTGTCTTCTTGTGTGAGCAATATAATATTCTTTTGTAAGCAAAAGCCAAAACAATCTGTGCAATAGTCAATATTCAATATGTTACTGCCCGATATATATAGAAATTTCAAAATTAAAGAAAAAATTAGAAAAATATAATCATTATCTGATATTTAAAGGAGACTAGAAATCATGAAATATTCACTGGTTACGGAGATTCAAGTAGGGATTAATTATACATGAAAAAAGAAAAACATCACCATTACTATGCATCCTTTCCGAGGGAATATTACCTTAACTATATGTTTTCTTTTAAATTTATTTTGTTCAGGCCATTAACTGTCTAATTGATTTTCTGAATTTATTCACAAGTTATATAATGTTGGTTGAGTTAGCTTTGACCTTGAAAGAAAGAGTCTCGCAAATCCATGACTTTATTATTTTTTATATATAATTATTTATTTATTTCTTGACCTTTTTATTATTATCTTTTTTTAAGAAAAACAAGTTGAACAGAATACCAAGTTCGACCCACTCGATCCCTACTCTAAGAAGACTCGTGGACTTTTACTAAGTTGAACATAATACCAAGTCTCGCAACTAGGAGACTTATTGATCAAATCGTTAAAATGCAGGTATAAACAAAGCATGTCATTAACTTGACAAATCATCAATGTATTTTTTAACATGTTTTAAAGTTAAAAACATTATACTAGAACTACATTACTCCTTCAGATTAGGAGACACGTCGACCCAAATGTTAAAACCCAAGCTTTGATCAAAATTTGATGCTAACTTGACAAACACTCATTGACTTGTTATGGAACTCGTTTTAAGGTTAAAAATATTGTGATAGGCCTTCATCGTCCCCTAAAACTAAGAGACATGTTATTCTAACTGCTAAAACCAAATTTAATCAAAACATTGGCAAATTGATGAAAACTCATCGACACAATTTTTATTCTTTGTTTGAAAATACACACACACAAAGACAAAAGCAAAAATTTAAATTTTAAAGCCAAACCATTACACCTAGGATAAACTTGTTATAACTCATCCTCCTAACTCCAATGCAGTTCATTATTCTAATGGTATTCCAGCTTAAAAATAAATCCTCGGTGATATCATACCCTCAAGGTTGTTACATAATGGTATAGACCTCAACTCTACAAATATTTCTCAACAATCATCCACAACAAGGTAACAATCAATAAAAAATCATTAAAAATAACAAATGCAATTTCAATAACATTTAAAATTGTTTAAAAATTCATATGGGTTCAAAATCAACCTTCAAGAATGGTTAGGATTGACCAAAAAAATTCTAGAATGGTAGTGATGGTTTTGGACAGTGTGGGCGCATGGATTCACATGTTGCCATTACTACTAGCACATGGGACCACGTGTTGTTGCTGTTTGAGCGTGTCTCTTGGCAAATCCAGAGCGACTCCTTTTCCTCATCACTTATGTACAAATGGTGAGATGCACTTCCATCTAAGGAGGGATATCGACATCAGGAAAGATTTTGGCTTGTCTTTCTCTCTCTTTGTCTTCTTTTTTCTCTTAGTTTCTCTTTTTACGCTCGCTATTTTTGTTTACTATTGTTGTGGACTTATCAATAGTGCCAGAGGAGAAAATGGTGGTTGTAATGAGTGGAAAGACTAATTTTAGCCGAAAAATGGATGAGATTAAAGGTTTGGTCAACTGGAAAATGGAGAAAAAGGGGTTGTCGATGTGGATAGAGAAACAACGACTTAGGTTTGAAGGAGAAAGAAACAACAACTATGGCTTTCATGACTGTGGTGGTTGTGCTGCTATCGGTGGTGCTGATCGGTGTGGATGGTGTAAAGGGAGAGAAGACACAAATCTGCTACAATTTTATTTCTCTCTTTCTTTCTTCTCTTTCTTTTTGATGAAAATGCAAAATGTCATATTTTTCTCCCTTGTTTAGTCTTTTATACTTATCTAGTGCCTAAATGCACTTATTATTTTTATATTTTGATTTAGGATGCGCGCAAATGGAGCCGTTGATGGCAAAACAAAGCTAATTAGGCGATTCAGGATAGTTTTTACACTACTTTGTAATATGGGCATAACTCTCTCATACGAGCTCTAATTTAGATGATTAAAAATTATATGGAACACTAAGAAAAATCTCTACAACTTTCATGTATTAAGTTTGAGATATACTGATTGCATCGAGGTTAAAATTAGACATAAAATTATTGCACCTGTATTGCCAACGTTTGGAACATTCTTTGGCTTATAAATCTAATACATAAACCTGACATAATTTATTTTTAGAAGATTCCAGATTTGGTGCATGAAAACCAGTTGAAAACATCAATTTCCTTGTTATATTAAGACTTTACTTTATTATTTAATATTTTCATTAATTATTCAGTTTTGAACATCGTTATTTTAAGAGATTTTGTAGGCTTCTAAGAAGAGAATTAACGTGTAAAAGGGAGAGGAGGGAGATTAGATTTCAGATACACCTCTCTCCCTCATCTTCTCTATTTTTGCCCCTACTTCGAGTTTTTATTATGGTCCTGTGTAGCTAAATTTTTAACTGGTTAAAGGAAACAGAAGCCTCAGAATTAATAAAATTGTGAGATCTAATTTGTTTTCATTGTTCAATTTATGTATTGAGTATCGAATGTTCTTTGGTGTCTATTTTCATAATTGTCTCGTTTAATTACTAGGAGGTCTACTAGTTTATTATTCTTTGCAATCTACTGCTATATTAGATATCAAATCTATAATTATATGATCCCTCCAGTTTATGAAGCAACTAAGATTTAATGATTTGTTGCATTAGAAACCATTAGATCTTAGGAAGAACACTCAATTAAATTAAATGCAGTTGTGTGTGCTTGTGTTGCTTAACTTCATTAATCTCTCTAATTCATAAGGCTGCTATTAGATTAAAATTTAAGCGTTTGACTTGAGTTGTTTAATAGTTAGGGTTAATTAAATTGCTTATTGTCTAATTAACTACGACTAAGGAGAGATAGGAAAATAGTTATAATAGTGAATATTCAAAGTGTGAATTGATATATACTTGCATCGATGATTAATTATAAAATTCTGATGGTGGATTTGACTTAGACTAAGGTTTGTTCTTTTGATTGATTTCGATACTTTAATTTGAGTTGTTCTTTAGTTGTTTTTCTTAAAATTATTTTTGTTATACTCAACCCCCCCCCCTAAATCTTTGTTCATATAGCATGAAACAAGAATATATACTCTTTATGAGAACGATCCTTACTCACACTTCTACATATATTCTTAAGAGTTTTAGGTTTTTTATTTGGTTGCCTACAACAACACACCAAATTTTAGCATCGTTGTTAGGGAGTGATTCTAATTGATTTTTGTGCTCCTTATGAACCTTATTTAATTCTTGAATTTTTTTAAAAAAATGTTAGTTTTCAATAGTTATGATTTTCGACAAGATTCTGATTTCAGTAGAACTAGGCCTTGATTTTATTTTTATTTTTTCAAGGAAAAAAAATTATAAGCAATATTAGTTCCTTTTTAGGCCACTAGCCTCACCGTTTTAAGGTCAAATTCCATTGTTTTCTAGGATTTTTAGATCTTTTTGTGTTTTAGCGTATAATTTTTATTTATTTTCATTACTTTAGATTTTTCTTGATTTGTTTTTCATGGTTTATTAGAGTTTCCTTGATTGTTTATGATTGTAACTCGATTTTCTAATCAAGGTGATTTGCAGTTAGATTATCTCCTTTTTTATAAATAAAAATGCAATTTTATAAAGTTTAGGTTGTATGTAACAAGCAAAAATTATTTTTAAAATTTGTTTTAGAGCCAAGATTGACAAAACCATATTTTTTTTCAAAATCAAAACAGGCTGAATGACGTGCTTGTCAAACACACCCTTAAACCAAAATTCCTTTTAACAAAACAGTTGCGAACAAAACAAAGCCTTAAGTATTTGGCTCGATTTTGATCCAACTGGATCGACCTGAAAACATTGGTTCAACCATAAACCAAGCCAAAAACCAAGGTTTAACCCAAAACTAATCTAGAATGGAGATTTAAACCGAAACAAAATCAAAACACAAAAAACATAATATTTTCTAACAAAAAAAAATCAAACATTAAGGAAAATGAAGAACAATAAAGAACATTCAGACTCAAACACAGCAACGTAAACATCAAACCAGACCAGATTTCAAGCAATAAAAGGCAAGGTTTTGTTCGCAATCAAGAATAGATCAAGATTTAAGTATCTATTTGCTTTGATTAATACTCAACCATCATGATTTTTGTCAAAATGGGTTTCGATTCAAAATGAAAGTGTCAAGATTAAAACTCACAAAAACATGTTATTGATGCATTAAAACCCTAGATTATTTACTAATGACGATCAAAAACCAAAATCAAATCTAAAACTAGCACTAAATTCAATGTTCTTCAGATGAACATGAAGAACATAAGGGTTGCCTAAAAAATCCAGCATACACTGTCAAACCCGGAAAATATATTTAGGCCTCCAAACTAAGCTCTATTAGCCCCAAAAACCATATTATCATAAACAAACAGGTTTGAATAAAAAACACTAACAAATAATCTTGAATCATCAATAACATGTATAAAAATTCAACTTCTGAAACTGCAACCCTATTATCAACCAACAAAAACATTAAAACTCAATCTAAAACGAACTCCTTAAACACTTGAGACCCAAGCTAAACTCATAAACCAAGAATATGCATTAGCAACCTAGATAAAGTCACTAAACACTTACTGCTACCATTGACAAATTCCAAAATTACTATACTTCATCAAAACTAAACACAAAAACTCCTTTTAAACATCACAACAACATTAACAACAACTTTAAAATATGATTAATCAATTTAAACAACATTTTCATTCATCAATCCACATAAATGATAAAATACAAAATAATGCCAAAAGACTAAAAAACATCATTAAACATTGAAAAAACATGAATGGGTAGGCCACATGGACTCCACCATTGAGTTTCCACATGGTTATATCTTCTCCAAGCTTGCTAGCTAGAGGCTGTTACTTTCCTTCTCTTTTCCTTCCTTCATTTCTTTCACTTTCTAATCTTTCCAAAGCTTGATATACCTTATATGTTAGGTCTTTAAACCTTTACACTAAGGTCTCTTTACAGAGAATATCCTCACATTTTTCTCTCTTCTCTTTTTTTTTTCTTTCTTTGATTTCTAGTGGTATTTATAGGGTTTTTCAAGATTTTTTTGGTGGGTTCCCTCAAATATTGATCGAATGTCAGTCCTTTGATCAAAATAAGAGAGATCTAGACAAATGTTAATAGCTGAAACCTTTGTCCTTCAATGGTTTTTAAGGAAGGTGGTTTTTCCTGAATGGTTTTCTCTTTCTGGAAGACAAAGGCATGTGTTTCTCACCTTCTGATCTCAGATGAAACATTTATGGCCCTTGATAAAAACCTTATGGGATTTTTTAAATGTGAGCACACAAAAAGGTTATGTGATTTTGCACAAATGAGTATCTCAGTCAAGGCTGATGAGTTATCCACTTTCGAGGCTTCGTTAGATAAACTCTTATGTTAACATCATCGGAGACCACCTGAACTTGGTAGAAGAGATGCACACCTTTCATTTAGATCCATCATTGTTCCATTTAGAGGTTTATAGCTCCACATTCATTCGTTTAAAGGTGCAACTCGATTAGTCTAGAATATAAAAATATAGTGATGGATGATCAGGGACAAGATGTTAGAGATTTCTATGGAAAAATTAGGATGTAAACATCTAATTTCATGAAAATGAGGTTGTAGAGGGGATGTTCTTTTTCCATTTACAAAAACCTTGTGCTATTTGGAGGTCTAGAACTCCACAATGAGCTCTTGTAAAGTGTTAACCCGATCATCCAAAACTACTAAGGAAGGAGATGAATAGTGGGAACGACATGTCGTCTAAGTTAAACCCCTTGAAATTAGGGTTTTTAATTTAAGATCTAAAAGATTTCATTTTAGTCCATATTCTTCTAATTGCTTTTAATTGCACCCGTAATTGCCGTACGAACTCTTAATTTCATGCAATTTCACCCCTGTCAAGCTTAATCATCAGCCCCAAAGTTTAGCGTAATTTTCATCTTGGTCCTTGGTTTTTGATTTGTGCACTTGAACCTTTAATTGACCATCAAACTTTTAAGTTTTTTCAATTTAACCCTTGAAGTCTCATGTCTTTTACGATTTAATCTTTGGTTTTGAATTTCTTCAATCAAACCTTTAATTGGCTATCAAACTTTAATTTTTTCACAATTAAGCCCCTGATTTGACCACTTAAACTTTCCAAAGTCCAATTTCAGTCCCCTAGCTTTAATTTCTTCCAATTAACACCAAAATTGACTCTAAAAAACTGATTTTCCTTGTAATTAAGTCCCCAATAAAATTAATTAAGCCTTTCAAAATCCTCATTGAGTCCTTGCTCATCCCAATTTATACTTCTTTACCCCATATAAAAATATTTTCACCGAATGGGTCTTTTGTCAATCAGAATTGGGTTGTTAATTTTGCCTATCTTATACATTCTCATCGTCCAACTTTTCCACTTATCATTTCAGTCCTTCACCACCAATTTGGGCAATCTTCTAGGCTTTCTTTATGTGTATCCCCTTGTATTTGTGGATTTTTTTTCTATTTTTTTTGTTTTTCTTTTCTTGATTTTTTTATAGGGTTAAAAATGGATAACAACATGCACAAGTATGAAACCTACAGAAGTGACTGAAGAACAAATTAAATTAAAAGCCTTTGTTTTGTTTGAAGGATTTAGCTAAAGATTGGCTCTGCTATATATCCTCTGGAAGCATTACCACATAGAACAAGATGAAGAGATTGTTTTTAGAGAGATATTTCCCAGCTTCAAGAGCAACTAACATTTAAAAGGAAATTTATGGTTAAGGAAGAACAATAGAGAATCTTTGCACGAATACTAGGAATAATTCAAAAATTATGTGCAAGCCCATATCATCATATTAGTGTGCAGCTGCTTATCCAGTATTTTTATAAAGGCCTTCTACTTATTGATGAGAGTGTATTAATGCTTCTAGTGGAGGAGCTTTGGTAGATAAAACTCTCACAACCATAAGAAACTTGATTGCAAATATGATAGCCAATCCTCAACAATTTGGCATTAGGCTTAACCCTCCATCTAAGCATGTTAATAAGGTAAATATTTCCTCCCTTGAAAAATAAATTACGAGTTTAACTTCTCTTGTTCATCAAATAGTTGTAGGAAAGATTCAAATAACAAAGGCTTATGGGATTTTTTCATTAGAAAGACATCTAATCGATATGTGTCCATCTCTTTAAAAAGAGCCCATTAAGCATGTAAACACAACAAGTGGTTTTGAAAATTATGAAATGACCATAATTGGCAAAATTGAATCAAAAACATATTTTTTAAGAAATTTTTTATTTTTTGAAATTTTTTAAAAATGTAATCGAAATAGGGGATCAAAATCGAGTTATGATAAAACCTAATAAAGTTGTATAGGATTTTTGACATGATAAGATATAATTGGAGGAACCTACCATATTTTACTTTGAAAATGGAACTTTTCCATTCGAAAGAATATTTTTAGTACCTATGGATATTAGCACAACTAGTATTAGTTGTAGCTATGGAACCGCAATGCACCTCATGCTTGATGTTTTTCATTAAAAAAAAATGATGTTTAGGTGTTGCAAATGCATTTTATAGAAGGAGAAAAAATCCACGACTCAGATTAAAGACCAAACTTGGTAAGTTGGTTTTATTTTAATTAGGTGGAAAAAAAAAGTAGACAACAATAGTAGATGGACCAAATAAAAAAATGATCACGATAACTTGAAAAACAAAAGAACATTTTTTCAAAAAGGGATAAACGAAGTAGCTCAATTTCCATCCCATTAAATACAGAATAAAAAAATTAGGTAAAAATAAGACGTAGAAAAATTAACTTGGGTTAGCATGACAAACTTGTAACCCTAGTTATCCTGTTAAACTCGTAATCCATATCATGAGATTGGGAACCCAACAGAAAAGAAAACAATGAAAATTGCAAATCCCATTTTAAAACAAAAGTCAATGTCAACCCGTGTTAACTTTCCAAATTTGTGACCCGAGTCATTAGACCAAAAACACTCAATGTAGAAAAACCATGAAACCTAATTCTCAATTAATCAAATGTTCAATGATGAAATTGAAAAAACAATTTCAATTATACAAAAGGACTCAAAATAAAAAAGATAGCAATTAAAATAATGAGGATCAAAACTGAAATATAAAATAAATTATATCTTTGATTAAATGATGAAATTGAAAAGAAAAATCAATTTAACAAAAAAAACTAAAAAAATTAAAAGAATGGAAATCAAAATTAAAATAAGAAATCCAAACAAGTTTTTGATTGAAGGGTAAATTTGAAAAGAAAAATAAATTCAATAAAAGGCCCTAAAAAATTCAAAAGAATGAGGACCAAATTGAAAAACATAATAGATGATAAATTGGGATTGAATGATGAAATTGATAACAAACAAAACTTTTATAAAAAGGCAAAAAAAAAAAAACAAGGAATGAAGTTGAAGTACCAATAAAAAGGGCCAAGCTATATTTTTTAGGAATTAGAGATAAAAGAAGAGGAAAAAAGAAGAAAGGCTCACTGGTGATAAACCGCTCCACCAAAGTCGACACACAGCGCACCAACAGGAAGGGAGTGTTTAGGATTATGGTGGAATGTGCTTTTGAAAATAGCTTTTCGCTTGAAAATGTAACAAAATATTTTTTAAATTTTTGACGTCATCACATCAAAACCATCAGAAAGCACTAAAAAAATATCAATTTAATATATTTTCAAGCCAAATGGACTTTTAAAAAACATATAAAAGCATAAGTAGAAGTTGTACCAAACATCCCAAAAAATATTTTTAATTTTTTTTATATTTAGCTAAATATCAAATTGTTCCTAAGTTAACATGATAATAACAAAAACAACTATTGTGAAAAGATGAAAAAGTCCATTGACACCAATTTTAGTTTTGTTTTTGCTTTTAAAGGTATTTTAATCATTTCACTATACTTTTGGTTTTTGTATTATTTTTTATACTTGGTCATATATCAAATTGCTCCTCTTCTAGCGTGATAATAATAAAAAAACAATTGTGCAAATACCAAAATGTTCTTTAACATCAAGTTTAAAATGTTTGCTTTTAAGAGTATTTCAATCATTTTGTTATACTTTTGAAATGAGAAAAGACTTGTTTGCCCCAAATTAATTTGGTAATGATTATTGCATCTTATGAAAAGACTTTAATACCTACAATAGCTAGTTTTAAGATTTTTTGTGTAAAGGATAAAATTATCATTACACTATTCGAGTGACACAATATTTTCACTCCATGTGAGTTTTTCAAACCAGAATTAGTTCTTCTTAATTAGTCATTTTACTTCTCTTAGGAAAAATCTTGAATTCAAATCTTTTTTATAAAACAAAGTAAAAATGTCCATGTCAAAAAATCCACAAGACCGTACTAGTATATATCTATAGTCTTAGAGTAAACTAGATTATTGCTCGCACTATGCTGCCGATCGGATCAATGTTTTTAACGTAAAAAAAATATTTAGACATTGCTAAAGTTGATTCGATGTGACTTGGTCGCCTTGGCGGATCTAAAGACAACTCATATGACCGGTAAAAATATAGTTTGACTCAAAATAAATATTTAAGATGAGATTTGTTTAATACACATTAAGATGAGAACATATTAAATTAATTTTGGTTAACTTAGTTTAACCTGTTAAACCGCATACCAAGTCATGAAATCATGATAACTTTATAGAAAGCAAATACAAATTACAGAAGTTGAAAGGTAAAACTGAAAAAAAAGATCAGTTAAAAAAAAGGACAAGGAAAATAACCAGAATCAACCCAAGTTAACCTGTCAAACCCGTGACTCTAGTCATGAGACTAGGATAACCCAATAGAAGAAAAAAAACAAAAATAATTATGAAATCCAATTCTAAATCAAATAGTGTTCAAAGATGAAATTGAGAAAAAATTCAATTAAAAATTGGACATAAAAAACAACTTGAGTCAATCAGGGTTAACCCGCCAAACCCGTGACCTGAGTCATGAGATGAGGATAACCTCATAGAAAGCAGATGAAAAACAAATTATAAAGTCTAATTATCAATCAACTCAATATTAAATGATGAAATAAAAAGAAAAAAAAAACTCAAGTTAACCTATTAAACTTAAGGTCCAAGTAGGTCATGTGTCTGTAATAATTTTATAAAAAGTAAATTAAAAAAGTTTATAAAATTCAATTCTCAATAAACTTAATGTTAAAAGATGAAATTAAAATTAAAAAAAATACATTAGAAAAAAAATACTCCAATTAAAAGTGCTATGTGATGGATCCATGATCTCCTGTAGATTTTTTTTACTGTTAATTAATGGTAACGGTAGCAAGTCAACATGGTTCATGCATGAATTCCACTTGCCTTAAGCTCTAAGATAAGTTTTGGGGCATTCATGAATATCA
>Ga0307515_10021078_pt1 | contig 11576 bp, 20 predicted proteins | sample 17_EM_MG_FD_194513 | JGI IMG/M metagenome (GOLD analysis project Ga0307515, IMG submission 194513) | Populus trichocarpa ectomycorrhiza microbial communities from riparian zone in the Pacific Northwest, United States - 17_EM | ecosystem: Host-associated > Plants > Roots > Unclassified | place... | reverse complement strand
TCTGGCACAGCGGTAGAACAGCCAACGGCAGAACAAAACACGATTGAGATCGTCGTATTTGATGATCGCAGGCAACTACCTGCAGCAGCAGAAGCCGATGAAATCACATCGGGCACCTCAAAATTGAAGTGAAGCTGGAATGTGTTTGCAGAAGTGAAGGTGAATGCAGACAACAGTTTATTTGACAAAATACCGTGGGATAACGCCCTCCTGGGCATAGGATCAACCCATCCCGCCGTCGTCACGTCATGACAAATGTGGAGATCTATTCATAGCCGAATCGTCCACGAAATCCGGGCCATTGTCCTGTTCTACCTTGACGTCCTGGGTGTATGGTGGTGCTGGTATACGAGTCGAGGGTCACAGGTGGTGTTTGTCCAGAATGCAAACGAAGGTCCCAACTTGTCCTCTTCCATCGACGAGGAGCCCGCTTCAATATCGATCTCGGCGTCCGGATCCATTTTGAAACCACTTGGATCGAACTGGTGCCAGTGATGAGGCTTTTGACAGAGCTCGCATAAGGCGCGATGTCTGAGGGGAGTGAATGGACACCCGCAGCAGCGCCCAGTCCCATAGCGTGGACACTTTGGGGCATAGGGTGCTCGCCATAGGCGGGTGATGTATCGTTCCCGAATTCCCGAACTGGCAGGGCACTTTCGTCATGCCCCATGCCCTCCGCTCCGATTCCTTTCCATGCGTCTCATCAGAGGCGATCCCACCGTGCCTTTGCTCCGGCGCGTCTTGTCCTTACTTGCAAGTATCCCTTGGTGCTTCGTACCAGATGTCGCCGTTGACAACCGGGGTGGAATGGTCGGAAATCCTCGGAGTTTCCACGTCGTCGTCCGCTCCAGAAAGAATTCGGATAACCCAATCTCTTGGGCGGCGTTCTGGAAAGCCAAACCGCCTGGAGGAAAGGCAACTACTGTTGGTATAGTATGCTGGTGCCCCAGTGCCGGTAGAGCCCATGCTGGACGTTTTCCTTCCGCTGCGACAGATGTGCCCCAAATATCGTTCTCGAGCTGGAGGGCTCTCGGAGCTAGATCCGAACTTCCATTGAGTTGTTGTGACTCCCCTTGTCATTTGATGTCATGAGATCTCCCGCTGTATTTTCCGTTTGGAGGACTCTACTCGTTTCAAGGTGCGCATCTGGTTTGGGGTCACGGACCATCAGCTCATGCCCGGTGACAAGGAGACAAGGGATAACACCCACTTGATGGATGTGACCCTCTATCGTGATTCTGCCTTTCTTTCTCTTCTTCGTGTTCTGCTTCATCTTCTTCCCTTTGGTGTCCTGGAAGATCAGGTTGTGTGGGATACGATTAGCTAAAATTAAATGGAGAAAAACGATATGTACCACATTTTGAGGCCGCCCAGTCTCTTCCTCATCGCGAACAACGCGAACTGCCCCAAAGCCTGCGAATATCTGCTCCCAAGATGTGCCCCCATTGCCTTTAGTGACGCATTGAGCATTTCATTGCACTTCCATAGGCCAGTGGCCACAATGGAAACGCTACTAGGCTCACCTCAGCAGAGGTTTGTGGGTGGCCGAGTGTCCCTATCATGTCGGCTGCAATCGGTTGGTCCTGAAATCGTCATTTGCGTTAATCTTGTGTGCATCGTGTCATAATTTGCTGGATCTCATACCCCTCAAAGACCGTCGCACACCAACCTCCGGCGCGTCGTCCGGACTGATCCCGTCCTCGTCCTCAGCGGTTGCATATTCTTGTTCTCCTTCTTGCCGTGGATGCCCTGAGTCATTCACTTCATTAAGACCGTATTCAGGGTCAAAGGAGCTAGTGGCGGAGTAGCCAGTTTAGCCAGCTATAGCCATGGAGGAGCCCGGCACGCGACTTCCGGACCATAAATATTCAGAAGGAGCCACCGTAGGTGACTATTAATGCAGGTGGTGAGAACGTTCGAGTAGTAGGGATGGTTGTGGAGCCGGATTAGGTGTGGCTAGGTTCAAGTTTTGTTCTTTTTTTGATTGGGGGAAAGGAGGGAAATGCGTCATGCACCGTGGTGCCCCTTAGCACCGTGTGTGGGACTCCAGCGCGGCTTGCCTTTGGGCCAATGAGCCCGTTGGACAAAAACTGCCGCCTGACCTACCCACTAAAATCCTCCTAGTTCAAGTTTTGTTCTCCAACTGGCCGATTCATTACCTTACACTCGCTACTTTAATTACCTACACCAGAACACCCCATCATGCACCTGGGGAGGGTTCATGCCAGTTTGGCAATGAGCTGGACTTAGAGGATCATAGGCGAGAGAAACGGCCTCAAGTGGTATAATCAAGTGGTCTTGAAAAACGTACCTTAACACCCTCAATGGCATTATCCTTCGAGGAACTCGGTCGTGCTTACATTTCGTCCGACTTCCATCCCTCCGGGGCAGATTAGCAGGTTTGCTAGTCTTAGAAGAGGATTTTTTCTCCAACAGCGAGATTGTAGGCAGTGACAAGTGTGCTCGCAGTCGGGGATGGGAGCAGTGGGTTACTCAGCTCGGGCCAAAGTCGTACACCGGCTGGAAGCACGGTTTGGGTTTCCAAGCCTTCCACTCCTCGTAGCGAATCTCCCTCTCTTCCGAGGCTTGCTTTACGAATTTATCGAATTTATCGAGTGGTCCCGAATGAGCACTGATTCTATTCAAGTGATCTAGCTTGAATGGCATGAGAAGTCTCGGAGATGGGCCGATTCAAGTTGCGGTTCACAAACTTTTCCATGGCTGCGCAAGCTGCGACTGAAATGTTATATCCATTAGGCATGATATCTACAATGTTTATGGCACCTCGGCAGAATGTATGTGGTAGCACCAACCAAGTAGTGGAGGATGTTGGTGCACACGTGCTGGCGCATACGCAACGCTGCCATGCGGTATGCGGCGAGGGAAGAAGTACGGTCATGTAGTACGCTCTAGTAAAGGGCGATCACTACCACTAACTATTATTTCTCTAGACCCAACGTAAGCTCGTCAGAAAACTCACCAGAGAGCTGATCGGAACGTCCTTTCTGCGCGTCGGGTGTGTTACAAAATAGGGGCAAATCCCCTTGGCGCGCTCTAGCCTCCACGAACGTCAGAACATAGCACATTTGTATTCAATACACCTAACCTCAATCTTGGCCGTGTTCTCACGCTCTTCCGCGCTCCCCATTCCGTCATCTTCGCTCAACTGATTCCATAACCTTCGAGTGCAGTCCTCGTACATCTCCTTAATCGAATCATTTTAGACATGTTTGTTGTTTGGAATAAGCAATTTAATGCTTAAGGAACCAAACCTATCTTGTGCTCTAGTGTTTATTAGGAACACCCCCCTAATGTCCTCAGTCCTTCTCAAGCCCTGATATTGGGTCAGACCTCACCTGGCTCACTCATAAGCCCGTTCGTAGAAATATGATTTGGTGCCAAGTTGTTTTTATTTTAGTATCGAGCATTCGTGCATCGACTCTGAAATTGGCACAAACAGAGTTGATAAGAGCAAGGTTACGATCGGATATGGTAGTGGAAAGTGGATGAGCTGCGGTATCGGAAGGGCATAAGAAGTATGTGAGTGAATACGAAGCGTCGATCGATCAATCCAATCCAGAGATGATTGATCTTGAGTCCATTCTGTAATGTAGCTCCATGTACTACAAGTGGACCAATATGGCATTCGTTTGGACATTCGGAGCGTTTCAACTCGTGTTTGTCCTGCAATCGATGCATCTTTACCTCCGCGACTCCCCAGTTCGAACGCTCATTCTGAGCACAAGCTCTGAGGATGAGCGCCAAGGATGCCCACGTCGTGTCCTTGTCTTTCGCGTTGGCCAATTCAAGTCTTCCTCGCAAGCCATTGTCGAGTTCGTTCCGAAAGATGAGGTTGACTTCGCCGGAGTAGTCCGTCTCACTGCGCGGCCCGTCCACGGCGTTCTGGGACTAATTAATATAGCGAACGGTGCATACTACTCCTTGATGTATCTTAATTGACTTATTCCCGTTTCTTGCCCGCGTCACAGACATCTTCCTTGCTGTCGTCACCGCGGCGACGCCAGTTGGAAATATACGACCAACCTCTCTACAACCAGAAAATATCCATAGGATCCACGAGGTCTTGTTCTTCGGCTTGAATACATCCATGTACGACGATCTTGGCGCTGCGGAGGGCGCCCTTCCCAGCCCGACCCGCTTCTCGCACATTGACAGACCAGACGACATAACGATGCGCTACGACCCGTATAATACACCTACACCACCTCCGATTTACGAACATCCTTGCTCGGCCGTCACCAAGATATTCACCTCTGGCACGTTCTATTATGCACCATACCCTGCATGGGACCTCTCATCACGTCTGGATAAGCGTCTAAAGAAGGCCCGAGAAGAAGGAGGCGACATGGACCCGTATACCAACTTTGATGAACGATTCATATGGAACGAATATCTCGCAGGGAGCTTGTTGGACTTTCGAGAGCAACTGGACGCGAACGAGAGGGCCGACTTGGACCGGTGTGGATTCATCGTGCGTTTCTGTGAACCGCCTCCGTCGAGGTATGCATGACATGACTGACTCTCTACCATAGGTCCTGGCGATCCAGGGATACGTTGGGATATTCACAGTACCTATGCCGGCATCTCCAGGTTCAGGAGGTTCGAAAATGGCTACTATTAGCCTGATTTCTCGGCTCAGTTGGAAGAGAGCCGGAACTCGCTTCAACACGCGAGGGGTAGACGACGACGGCAATGTCGCAAACTTCGTTGAAGTGGGTCCTGGGTTTGGGTGTTTCCACAAAATCTGACCGATGAGCTCCTTGCGCACTAGTCTGAGACGCTATTCAGTACCGAAAATACGTGCCTTTCTTATGTTCAAGTCCGCGGAAGTGTCCCTTGTCAGTCCAAAAAAGCAACGCCCCTAATCCCTTCTGATACTTCGTACTCTAGTATTTTGGGAGCAACAGGGTCTACAAACCTTTCGGCCTACCGTCCAAATTACTCGCTCGCAACCAGCCTCACAGCCAGCTTTTGACCGCCACTTTGCTTCTATGATAGAAGAGTACGATGCGGCACATGCGATCAATCTGCTCGGAACAAAGGAGAACGAGGCAGCGCTTACTGATGCCTATTCTCGGCACCTCAGACAACTTCAAGGCTTAGGAGAGCTGGAGGTTGGTATCACCCACTATGACTTCCATAATCAAGTTAAGCTCGGTGGCCATGATAGTGTTGTCGAAATACGGTACATCCACAGAGCTTTCTTGGGATGATGAAGGCCTCATTGCATATATTACCAGGCGCCTACCCGGTATCCGGTCTAGTATCGATAAGTTTGGCTTCACTGCAATCGATGCTAGCGAAGACGAGAGCGTCACTGAACAGCAGGGCGTATTCCGAACAAATTGCCTGGACTGGTACGGAAGTGTCGAAGAATGTCGTGCCCCTCTAACCCCATCATTTCTCAGTCTAGATAGAACGAACTTTGTTCAAGACATTCTCTCAAAAACAGCACTGGAAGTGTACTTCCTTCATATCAGACCAGAATGGCGACAGTCAATGAACATTTGGACCTCCCATCGAGAAATATGGGCAGAAAACGGCGACGCCCTGTCGAAGATATACGCCGGGACTGGAGCGTTGAACACAAGCGTCACGCGGACTGGCAAAAGAACCTTCGGCGGTGAGGAGAGGTGGATCCTTCTTGACTAGTTTCTGACGCTTTGTTCTCGAAGGCATGATTGCGGATGCAACAAAGAGCGTGTCGAGAGCCTACATCAATAACTTCCAAGACAAGGCAAAGCAGACGGCTATTGACATGTTTCTTGTAAGCAAACTTGTTTTGAATGTCGTGTCGCTGTTCCCTCTAACCCCATTTAGGGCAATTTGACTGCCCAGAAACCAGTTACAATCTTTGACCCTATCCACGATTCGGCCCGGGCAGCTCTCAATGCGAGGTAACAATCCCTTTTTGTCATCTATAAAGCATCTAATCACTGTTCAGATTGCATGAATATTCTACTACGAAGGGGATCACCATCTTCTGCGGTACTTGGAATTTAAATGGAAGAGTACGTAGGTATCCGTTTGTTGATATTCCTGCGTTGACTGAGCCTGTCCAGCCACCATCTGAATCATTGCTACCATGGCTTTTCCCTCGAGAAAGTGAGTGTATCCTAGCAGCCCTTCCAGAGAAATCATTTAACGGTACTCGCCTAGGTTCTCAAGAGTGCGTACATGCTACCTTAGAACCCCTCGTTCTAACGCAGAACACCACAGCCCTGATCTCTTCGTATTGGGCTTTCAAGAACTCGTACCTCTCAATGCACAGCAAATTTTACAAACAGATCCCGAAAAAAAGTATGCTCTTAGAAGTTGTTTGTGTCTCACGCTGACGAGCGAGTCTTCAGGAAGATGTGGGAACGAGTAATACTCGACACTTTAGCACGGCGCCGAAACAAAAAGTCCGAGTATATCGTCCTGCGGAGCGAGCAGCTCGTAGGCACCGCACTCATCATCTTAGTTCGAACGGATATAACTGGTGCTATTCGGAAGGTCGAAGTAGCCACCCGAAAAGTATGTACTATCTTCCATCATACAACCTGTCCCCATTTCCCTCGTTCATCCAACTGTTTTATCAGACCGGCCTTCGGGGAATGTCGGGGAATAAGGGAGCCGTTGGCATAAGATTAGAATATCACGACACTAATTTCTGTTTCGTCACGGCGCACCTGGCCGCTGGCCACATCAATGTAGAAGAGCGCAACAACGACTACAGAACAATTGTAAGCGGCCTACATTTCCTCAAGGGCAAAACGATTGGGAGTCATGAGTACGTACCACCTTCCAAACTGATCAGTTGCTAACGGAAGGTGTAGGAACGTGGTCTGGATCGCGGACACAAATTACAGGGTCGATTTAGATAACGAGACTGTACGGTATATGGCGGAGAATGATGACTTGGATGCACTGGTTGCTTCTGATCAGGCAAGTCGTCGAGCTCTTCATACTTCGTCTGACCCCCCTGATTTCTTCCCTCATAAAGCTCAAGAACGCGATGGACTCTGGTGTTGCGTTTGTTGGATACGAAGAAGGACCACTTCTCTTCCGACCGACCTATCGATATGACGTTGGAACAGACGTATATGACACGAGCGAGAAGATGCGGATTCCAGCTTGGACCGGTATGTATTCGAGAACAGCGAAATGCTTCATGACCTTTACCTCGCTTTTCTTTAGACCGTATTCTCTATCGCGGGAGTCAGTTGGATTTGAGCGTTTACTCGCGTGCCGAGTTGAAGGGTTCAGATCACCGCCCAGTCTTTGCGGTGTGTCGCACCCACGCATACTCCACAGCCTTTATGACAACGTCCCCATGCAGATCTTCCGCGCCGAAGTTCGCATTGTCGATCAGGTGAAGAAAGCAGCGCTTTCAAAGATGTTACTTCAGGGTGTATCATCCACCCTACCCGATGAGAAGCTCGATGAGAAGCTGGTGGCCTTAACATTCCACGACCCGTCTGCAAACCGTACGTGATAGTGCTCGCTCCCTGTTTCGTATCTTAGTACCTTGGTAGTGCCACCTCCGAGCTCCGATGACCAAGCTTGGTGGGACTCCGCAGAACATCCAGGAGGGGTTTTTGAGGTTCCACCTCCGAGCAAGAGTTCTGGAAACACTGGCTCGACGAACCCCTTCGACTATGACTCGTCGCCGCATTCTCTATCCTCCTCTCCGAGTTCTTCAGACGACGAGCTGTACAAGAGTGCAGCTACCGCTGTGCTGACACCGAAACTTCCGCCTCCACCTCCTCCCAGCCGAGCCACAAAACCCTCGGTGCTTGCTGCCAGCCAGACCAGCGTGACCCCGCCAGGTCCTTCCATAGACTGAAGGCCATTGACACAATCGATGGATAGTATCAATGTTTATTTTGCTGTACCGCCGCCACAAACTAGCAATCTAGACTACTGGTGCTTGTAAACGGAATATATTATTAACTAGCGCCTTCCCTTCGAGTCCCTTCGAGTAGTTGAGGCGACCTATGCTCTACCTGAGACGCGGCCTCCGACCGAGTCGGTTCACCTTGAATACCTGCCTTGTGCCTTCGTCTGATTCGGTTCGAAAGCGGGGACTAGTTTGCAAGGAGTCCCGGACAGCCACAGCGTGACAATGTGTCCAATTCAATTACGATTGCGACAGTTGGGAGACACGGTAATCGATCCTTGTTTATGCGTCGAGATCCAGACAACGCGGATGGTGGAATCGTGGCAGAATAGTGTTTGACTGCCCGAGAAATACCGCACGTATTGATGCTACGGTCATAGATATATTGTAAAGGGGCTGTAGGGTATACCTTACCTCGTGCTTGTACTCTCTCCCTTTAAGTCGATAACGTTGACAGAATCGTGCATATATTCAGACGACGGGCCTACGCAATCACCTTCTGGTCAGTTGTTGTAGGTATCTCGCATCATTACTCACGACAACTTACAATACAGCAACTGCAAGCCCCCCCAACCAACCTTGAGGGTCAGGAGGTCAGTACAAAACCAGTGGGGCTCTCACAAAAATCAGTCACTGTATGGTTAAGGCCATTCGTCAGCAGACGTCATCAGGAAGAGAGGATACAAATAGTCGGGAAGGGGACGCACATTCGACTCTAAATCAACTCCGCAGCGTTGACGGGCATTTCGTCGATTTGGGTCGAGTAGAACTCTGGGAAAGAAATAATTGGTTTAGGGTTTGGAGGAGTAAAGGAGACGTACGTTCGATATCACGGAGGATACGGACGTCCTCTACGGTTACAAACTATACATGGCACTTCAGTATGGACATAATAAGAGCGTGAAATGAGTGGCACTCACGTTGATAGCTACGCCCTTGCGCCCAAAACGACCCGAACGACCGATACGATGAATATAGTTTTCACGATTGCTTATTTGCAACACGTATCAGCACAAAACTCAGGAGTAGTCTCACGAGAAGGACATACGCGGGCAAATCGTAGTTGATGACCAATGAGACTTGTTGCACATCGATACCACGAGCCCACACGTCAGTGGTGATCAGGACGCGACTAAACACGGATCAGAACCTTTGCATGAAGAGAAAAGTAGAAGACACGTACGTGTTTCCTTGACGGAACTCGCCCATGATCGCATCCCGCTCCTTTTGGGGCATATCACCATGCATTGAGGAAACAGTAAAGTTGGCTCCACGCATTTTCTCTGTCAACCAGTCGACCTTCCGCTTGGTATTGCAGAAGATGACGGCTTGGGTAATCGTAAGCGTGTCGTAAAGATCACACAGTGTGTCGAATTTCCACTCTTCCTTCTCAACAGCGACGAAGAATTGCTTGATACCCTCGAGGGTAAGTTCATCACGCTTTACAAGGATGCGCACAGGGTCGGTCATGAACTTTGTAGTCATCTCGAGCACGTCGTATGGAAGCGTTGCGCTGAGAAGGACAACCTGCGTAGCTGGGGGCAGGTAACGGTAGACGTCGTAAATTTGGTCTTTGAAACCCTTGTTGAGTAGCTCATCCGCCTCGTCAAGGACGAGCATCTTGATGTTCCGCGTGCGCAGGTTCCGGCGCCTGATCATGTCGAAGACACGACCGGGGGTGCCAGAAACAACGTGGACGCCATGGTCAAGTTTTCGGATATCCTCGCCAATGGACGTGCCCCCGATGCATGCGTGGCACTGGACATTCATGTAGTCTCCAAGGGCAAGGACGACCGACTGAATCTGAGTTGCCAACTCGCGAGTAGGGGAAAGTACAAGAGCCTGGGTTTCTCTGAGGGTCGTGTCGATAGACTGGAGGATAGAAATCGAGAAAGTCGCGGTTTTACCCGTGCCAGACTGAGCTTGGGCAATCACGTCGCGGCCCTTCACAATAGGTAAAATGGCTCGCTGTTGGATCGCTGAAGGTCGTTCGAAATCTGTAGAGTGCATGAGCAAGAGCAGAAGGGACGATGCAGAAGAGGCAACTCACTGTAGGCGTAGATGCCGCGAAGGAGATCCTCTTTCAGCCCGAGTTCGTCGAAGGTGGGAACGACTGAGACTGCCTCAGATGACTCGAAGACGAGCCGCTCATCGCCCGTGTTGATACCAGACATTTGGGAGAAAAAAGTGCGGAGAAGTTGGGAACAAGAACCAGGGACAAATAAAATCCATAGTTGACCGCCTTCACGTTGTGTGCGGCGACCAGAAAATACTCTACAAATTGTCCGGCGTTGAAGATAGTCTTCCAGCAGTTGGTTGAGAGGTACGTAGTCCTCTGCCTAACGCGTCTTCCACTCAGCGCTGACCTTGGGCGATTCATTCCCAGCACTATGGACTCTATCATCGAAGTACAGCGCCAGACACACTCGGAACTTGAGCGCCTTGAGGCGGCTCTTTCCACACTCCTCGCAACCCAGCACAAAACGCACAAGGACCACCTGTCCGCCGAGCACAAGGCGAGTGATATCTTGGACCGCATCGTAGCGCGCTCCGTTACTCTTCAGGAACAATTTCAAGATATTGACGGGTGCGCCTTTTCTCCTACGACTCTTCCACATTTCTGACGAGTATTCACTTCTGTAGAGCACGTAAAGCAGAAATTGAACTCTTAACTGCTCCTTCTCACGTGGAAAAGGAATTGGACGAGTTTTATTCGCGTTTGAAACGCGTCAAAGACTTCCACCACCGATATCCCAACCGCCCCGTCGATGGCTTTGACCTGGAGCTTAGAGGTATCGTGGGGGACCTTGAAGATGAGGATATAGATGTCGAGATGGAGGATCGTGAGTGTTCCCTATTAGGCTTACTTCTTGGACTGATGTGTACTAGCCATGAGTTCTCTTTTCTCTGGCGAGGAGCGCTATGGTCTATGTCTTGACCTCTACACTAGCCATACCCAGTATAACAATCTTAAGCACATCAAGAAGCGATTACAGTATCTGCAATACTTGGATGTGTTGGCCACTGTGCAGAATGGCTTGCACGCGGAATTACTGAACGAAACGCGGCACGGGAGAGACTATGAGGCGTACATATCATTTGTGCATTTCCCTATGTGCCTTTGATGCTGACATAAGCCGCCTAGTTATCTTTCTGGACTTTACAGCTACCTGCTCTCATTTACGAAACGAACCCAACCGCTCATAGACGTTGATGCTACTCAATTACATGTAGAAGAAGAGTTCAACAGACTCTGGGAAGAAGGAAAGATCGATGGGTGGACGAACGGTCCAGCAAATGGAAGTGGTGCAGTTGAGGGAATTTGGTGTCCAGCATGTTCGCCCTCGTCTTTCTCTCTAAGCCGTGAGCTCACCTTTATTACAGGCCAAAGATCCTATGCCAAACAAACAGTATATGACGCGCACCTCTCCTCAAAGAAGCATCTCAAGGCCGCTGCGAAAGCCTCTGGAGCACCAGCTTCTTCCGCGCCCACCAACGGAAACGGTCAAGCTTCATCCTCGACCTCGTCTTCGACGAAGTTGCGCTCCCCTGCGCGGCTGACCTACCTCATCACTGCCCTCCTTGTCCCGCTACAATCTACCCTCGCAGAAACCAAAGCGAACGTCGAACGTCGGTTCTCCCTCACGGCGCGCGAACGTGAAACTGAGCTCGT
>Ga0307515_10021077_pt1 | contig 11576 bp, 9 predicted proteins | sample 17_EM_MG_FD_194513 | JGI IMG/M metagenome (GOLD analysis project Ga0307515, IMG submission 194513) | Populus trichocarpa ectomycorrhiza microbial communities from riparian zone in the Pacific Northwest, United States - 17_EM | ecosystem: Host-associated > Plants > Roots > Unclassified | place... | reverse complement strand
CGTGCTGGGCTCACCCCTCACGCGCAGATACTCGGGTGATGCGACCATGATCACGACGAAGGGATCCACGAGCCGCACCGTCACCATGTCCTGCTGGACTGCCTCGCCCAGGCGGATGCCGGCGTCATAGCCCTCGGCGACGATGTCGACGAAGGCTTCACTGGTGTGCACTTCGATGACCAGGCGCGGCTGCGTCAGGGCGAGTTTCGCGATCAAGTGTGCCAGGCCCATCGCAAACGCGGTATGCGGCGCGTTGATTTTCAATGTGCCGGCGACCGTGCCACGCGCGGCGGTCATCGTCTCCAGCGCCGCATCGATGTCCTCGAGCGCTGCGCCTACGGTGGAGAGCAGCTGCGCGCCCGATTCCGTCAGCGACATGCTGCGGGTGGTGCGCGCAAACAGCGGTTCGCCGAGCCGGTCTTCGACCACCTTCACCGCGTGACTCACCGCGGAGGCACTCATATTCAAGGCGGCGGCCGCAGCCGCAAACCCCTTGTGGCGCGCTACGGCCACGACCACGGGCAGGTGAGCCAGCAATTCCCGCTGCATTCATGCACCTCATCGCATACTCCATGCGACCAAGCCCTGTTTATCTCATATCTCGCGGTAATTAGCCTGCTCACCAACGCGGAACCCCGCGAACGACAGACCCGAGGAGAAAGACATGAGCAACACCCCCCGCACCCCGAAGACCTGGTTCATCTCCGGCGCCTCGTCCGGCTTCGGCATGGCCTTCGCCCAGTGCGCGCTGGAGCGTGGCGACAATGTGGTCGCCACGGCGCGCAGCCCGGCGAAGCTCGAGGCATTGCTGGCGCAGGCACTGGAGCGGGTGCTGCCCCTGAAGCTCGACGTCACGAACGCCGCCGACATCCAGCCAGCCGTGGACGCCGCCCTGCAGCGCTTCGGCCGCATCGACTACCTGTTCAACAACGCGGGCTATGGCGTGGTCGGTGCGGTGGAAGAAACCCCCGATGCGGAACTGCGTGCGCAGCTCGACACCAACTTCTTCGGCGCGGTCGCGGTGACGAAAGCCGTGCTGCCGGTGATGCGTGCGCAGCGCTCCGGCGCCATCGTGAATATCTCGTCGATGGGCGGAGCGATGTCCTATGGCGGATTCGGCGCGTACTCCGCATCCAAGTTCGCGCTGGAAGGGTTGTCCGAGGCCCTGGCACAGGAAGTGGCCGCCTTCGGCATCAAGGTGCTCATCGTCGAACCCGGTGCGTTCCGCACGGAGTTCGGTGCGCAGGCGCTGCGGCAAATGCCGGTGATGTCTCCCTACAAGGATGTGCTCGCCGGAATCCGCGGTGCGATGCGCGATCTCGACGGTGCGCAGCCCGGCGACCCGGCGAAGGCCGCGCAGGCGGTGGTGCGTGCGCTCGAAGCGGAGGCGACGCCGCTGCGGTTGCAGCTGGGCGCTGACTCCATCACCGCCGTGCGCCTGCACGCGGAACAGCTGTTGAAGGATCTCGCGGCCTGGGAGCAGGTTGGGCTCGACACGGCAATCGAGACCCCCAGGTAGCTAGTCGTTCGATGCCGGCGTGGATGCCGCGATGGCCTGCAGGCCGAAGACATAACTGTCCTCGGCTTTCGGCTTGTGGCAGGCGAGGCAGCGCGCATAGTTGGAATCTCGCCGCACCTGCTTGTCATCGAACAACGCATAGCTCCAGTCGCCATTGCGCAGCAGTTCGGGAACGCCGTCACCCCAGCCGGGCGCGGATGCCATTCCCGCGTACGACACCACCTTGTCCGCAACCAGGGAACCCGCCGTGGCGCCGGGCTTGGTCGAATAGTTCAGGTTGATGATGGCTGATCCCGGCGGCAATGGCTTTCCCGCTCGGGCCGCATCGACGGCAAGCCTGTTGGCGTAGGAACGTTGCGCGGACTTGCTCTCCGCATTGATGGTCTCCGCGTACATCACGAAATTACCTGGGAAGTCCTTCGGGAATTCCATCCGTGACTTGCGGAACTCCGCGGCCGGATCGGCGGCGCCGTGGGCGTCGGCGGCGCCGCCGACGGGCATGCTGCTCCAGAACGCCGCGAGGTCCGCGATCTCCTCGTCCTTGAGCTGCGCTGCCAACGCGTTCATCAGTTCGTGCTTGCGGTCGCCGGAGCGAAACGCCGTGAGCTGTGCAGCGAGATAACGCTCCTTCTGTCCGGCGAGATTCGGAATGTCTGGCGCCGTGCCCAGGCCGGCGGCGCCGTGACAGGCCTGGCAGGCGATGCTCAAGTGGCGTCCCTGCCCGGGACTGGCTGCGTTGGCCGCCATCGCGGCACCCAACACGAAACTCAATGCAGCGAAGCGCGCGAACATGAGGAACTCCTCCCGTGGGGCTGGTGGCCGACGGCTATGCCCGTGCCTCAGTGGCTGCCGCCCAGGGATTTTACGGCCTGGATCATCGCCACCATCACCTTCTGGGCATCGCCGTAGACCAGGCTGCAGTTCTCCGCGAAGAACAGTTCGTTCTCCACGCCCGAGTAGCCCTTGCCCTGGCCGCGCTTGACCACGTAGGCCTGGCGCGCCTGGTCGACGTTGAGGATGGGCATGCCGAAGATCGGGCTGGCCTTGTTGGTGCGGGCCGCGGGGTTCACCGTGTCGTTCGCGCCGATCACCAGCGCGACGTCCGCCTCGCGGAACTCGCTGTTGATGTCTTCCATGTCGAAGATGATGTCGTAAGGCACGCCGGCCTCGGCCAGCAGCACGTTCATGTGGCCGGGCATGCGTCCGGCCACCGGATGGATGGCGAACTTCACCTCCACGCCGGCCTCCTGCAGCAGCTTCACGAATTCGTAGAGCTTGTGCTGCGCCTGGGCCACGGCGAGCCCATAGCCCGGCGCGATGATGACCTTGGAGGCATAGCGCATGGCGATCGCCGCGTCGCCTGCGTCGCTGGACTTCATCGTGCCCTGCACGCCCGCGCCGGCATCGCCCGCGGTGGCGCCGAAGTTGGAGAACAGCACGTTGGCCACGGAGCGGTTCATCGCGCGTGCCATCAGCAGCGTCAGCAGCGTGCCCGCGGAGCCCACCACCATGCCCGCTATCATCAGCGCGGGATTGTTCAGCACGTAGCCCTCGAAGCCGACGGCCAGTCCCGTGAAAGCGTTGTACAGCGAGATCACCACCGGCATGTCGGCGCCACCGATGGGCATGGTCATCATCACGCCATAGACCAGCGCCAGCGCGAAGAAGGCCCCGAGCAGCAGCGCGGCATGCGCGCCTGGGTGAAAAAGCAGCAGGGTGCCGATGACCAGGAGCGCGAGCAGCAGCGATGCATTGATCAGCTGCAGGCCGCGCAGCCGCAGCGTGCGCTCGATGTAGCCGCTGAGCTTGGCCCAGGCAATGAGGCTGCCGGACAGCGACACCGCGCCGATGAGCCCGCCAAGTGCGGCGAGCACGGGTGTCAGGCCGCCGTGCGCCGCATTGCCGAGCAGTTCAACTGCGGCGATGGCCGCGGCGGCGCCGCCACCCATGCCGTTGTACAGCGCGACCATCTGCGGCATCGCCGTCATCGCGACGCGCTTGCCGCTCCACCAGGCCCAGCCCGCGCCGAGCAGCAATGCGAGCAGCGCGAGCATGAGGTTCCACTGCAGCAGCGGGCGCGCGGCTTCGCGCACGTCCAGCGCGTAGAGGAAGCTCACGGCCACGGCAAGCAGCATGCCGAAGCCCGCCACGACGATGCCGGAGCGCGCCGTCACCGGCGAGGACATGCGCTTCAGCCCGAAGATGAACAGGAATGCCGCGACCAGGTAGCTCGCGTCGATGACGAGGGCGGCCATGGTCAGCCTTTACCCGATGGCTTGAACATCTGCAGCATCCGTTCGGTGACCACGTAGCCACCGGCGGCGTTGGCGGCGCCGAGCAGCACGCCAGCGAACCCGATCACCTGTTCCAGCATCGAACTGGCATTGAGCAGCGCCCACATCGCACCCACCACCACGATGCCGTGCACGAAGTTCGATCCCGACATCAGCGGGGTATGCAGGATGGAAGGCACCCGGCCGATGATCTCGAAGCCGGTGAAGGCCGCCAGCATCACGATGTACAGCGCGACGAATCCGGTCAGCGTCATGGTGACGTAGTCCATCAGCCTGCCTCCAGTGCCTTGCGGGCCGCTTCGTTCCTGATCTCGCCGGCATGCGTCAGCACGCTGCGCGCCAGCACCTCGTCGGTCCAGTCGGGCGCGATGGCGCCGTCCTTCACGAACAGTTCCAGCAGGTTGAGCTGGTTCTTGGAATACAGCTCGGAGGCATGCTCGGCGAGCAGCGATGGCACGTTCAGCGGCGCCACTATCGTGACTTGCCCGACCTGCGTGGTCTCACCCGGCACGGTGCACTCGCAGTTGCCGCCGCCTTCGGCCGCAAGGTCCACGATGACCGCGCCGTGCTTCATGCCTTGAACCTGCGCGCGGCTGATCAGCTTCGGCGACGGACGCCCCGGTATGGCGGCCGTGGTGATCACCAGATCCGCCTGCTGGATATGCTGCGTGAGTACCGCAGCCACTTTGGTCTTCTCTTCCGCGCTGAGTTCCCGGGCATAGCCACCTTCACCACGCGCATCGATGCCCGTGTCGACGAACTTCGCGCCGAGGCTTTCTGCCTGCTCGCGCGTCTCCGGCCGTACGTCGTAACCGAAGGTCACGGCGCCGAGGCGGCGTGCCGTCGCCAGCGCCTGCAAACCTGCAACCCCGAGGCCCATCACCAGGCAACGTGCCGGACGGATGGAGCCCACTGCCGTGGTCATCATCGGCAGGATGCGCGCGAGGTTGGTGGCGCCGAGCAGTGCTGCGTAATAACCGGCCAGCGCCGCCTGCGAGGAGAGGGCGTCCATCGCCTGCGCACGGGTGATGCGTGGCACGAGCTCCATGGCAAGACAGGTGATGCCGCGATCGCGGAGCAATGCGGTGATGCGCGGTTCCTTGTGCGCGTAGACGAAGCACACCAGCATCGCGCCGGGCCTGAGCGCAGCGACCACCGCTTCCTCCGGCAGTTGCACGGCCAGCACGATGTCCGCGTCCGCCACCACCTCGCGCGCAGCATCGATGAGCGTGACGCCTGCGAATGATTCATCCGGTATGCGGCTGGCGGCTCCGGCGCCCCGTTGCAGGCGGATCTCGCAGCCGCGCCGCAGTAGCTTCTCCGCTACCGCCGGAACCAGTGCTACGCGCCGCTCATGCGCGCGGATCTCCTTCAGAACGCCGACCTTGACCGTCATCCTGTACCCCCCATGGTCGATGCCCCCATCATGCACCTTCCACGGGTTTATGGCGCGCCTCCGGTCCGCCTCAGGCGCGATCGACCCGGGCGGCGAAGCACCCCCACTTGGCGTAGTGCGCGTGCAGGTAAGCCGCCTCGCGGTTCGCGAACATGCGCTCTATGAGCGTGGACAACTGCTCACCGGGCGCAATGTCCGCATCGATCATCAGGTGCTGCGCATCGAATGCGCGCAGCGAGATCAGGCGTCGCGCCAGCGCGGGAGGAATCGCGTCGAGGCGGTCCCAGCGCTGTGGAGCCCGTTCCCATACGTAGATGGCATGCGAGGCGCGGAACGGCGTGTCGGCCCCCTGGTGTTCGTGATGCACGAGCAGCACGGGTTCGCCAACTGGCACATCATCGAGCGTGATGCGGTCGGGGTATCCCGGCGCCGAATCGACCACGCGCCGCATGGCGCGATGCCGCTGCAGGACTGCATCGGGCTGCCCGACCAGTGCGTGGAATGTGTGCTGTGACAGGCCCTGGATGCGGAAGGACATGCGTCTGTTCTCCGGAAAAGCGTGGGCTGTATGAAAGCCCATCCGGCACACCCGACGCCTCCCGGAACTTGCGATGTAACCGTTTACGGCGCGGCGAGCCGCGCCAGGATCAGTGCCGCCAGTTCTTCATATGCACCATCGAAGTGATGACCGCCCGGCAATTTCCGGGCAGTGACGCTGCCGGCAGGCAGCTCGGGGCACAATGACCCTTGTTCCTCCGCGCCATACAGACACAGCGTAGTGCCGGCCTGCAGCTTGCGCGCCTCGGGCAGGATGGGGACCACATCAGCCGGACTGGACAGCCAGTTGCCCACGTGGAACTCCCATGCCGCATTCCGTTCCAGCCCCATCAGCACGGTCTGGCCCAGCATGGCGCGCGTCGCGGCCGGCAACCGGTTCACGGCTGCAGGCAGCACGTTGGCACCCTGCGAATAACCCAGCAGCAGCACCCGCCCGCGTTGCCACTGCGCCGCGTAGTAGCGCACGACGCGATCCAGGTCGGCGGCGAGGCCTTCGGGCGTGCGCTTGCTCCAGAAATAGCGCAGCGAATCGAGACCTACCACCGGAACTCCCTTCGCAGCCAGGGCGGCGGCGAGCTCCTTGTCGATGCCGGCCCAGCCACCGTCACCCGACAGCAGTACGGCGAAGGTTCCTGCAAGCCTGGCATCGACAGGTGGCGCAGTGGCCTTCAGCTCGACCAACGGCAGGTCCGCCAGCGATTGCGGTGGCGCCTGCAGCTGCGTGGCGCGAGCGGTAGCCATGCGCTGATAAGCCTCACCCAGCGGCGCCTGCCAATCTGCACCAGGTGGCATGCGGACGAGCTTTGCGCCTGGCACCGCCGCGATGAATGGTCCCGGCGGATTCGCGCCGCAAGGTTGTGCGTTTGAATCCTGCACGGCGGTCCATTCCTGGCGCTTGCGTGCCGGCAGCAGCTGCACGCCAGGTGCACGGCGCACGCGGTGGAAATGCTCGCCATTTCCACGGCACAGCGGTTTTTCCAGTGCCAGCGTGGGACAGAAATCCAGCGTGACCAGCCCCGCGAAGATGTCGGGCGCCGCCTGAGCCTGGATGGTGTACGCCAGGCTCGCGCCCGCGGAATCACCGGCCAGCAGCGGCGTGTGGTAAGCGCCAAGGCGTGCATAGCCCTGCAGGTAGTGGGAGAGATTCTCCAGATCCCCATCCGGGAACACGCAGCTGTCGGGGCGATGCTCCAGTGTGTCCAGCAATCGAGGGGTATCGATGCCGGCAACCATGGCGCCGCGATTGGCGAGGCCGCGCGCCAATGCGGTGGAGCGTGCATCCCAGCCCTGCTTGCCCGACAGGAACAGCACGAAGCCGTTGGGCTCCCCGGCGGGCCGGTACAAGGTGACTTCATCGAACAGCCCGTGCGAGATGCGCTCCTCCGCAGCGTGGCCGCTGGCTGCGCCCAGCAGCGCGCCGGCAATGCACACGGCATGCAGCGCCTTCATCATCGCGAGATCACTCCGCGCAGGCTGCCGCTGATCAGCGCCGTGATATCCGCCAGCGCGAACAGCGGGCCGATGCCGCCGCTGGGAGTGGCGAGATAGCGGGCTTCCCACTCGGGCGCGAATTTCTCCTTGAACGAGCGCAGGCCGCGGAAGTTGTAGAAGTTCTCGCCATGCGCGAACAGCAGGCTGCCGAGCCGGTGCCAGCGCGGCGCCAGCGGATGCCTCGCCATGCCGGACAGCGGCGCCATGCCCAGCCCGAAGCTCTGGTAGCCCTCGCGCTGGAAGTGCAGCAGCAACTGCGCGAAGAGATAGTCCATGGTGCCATTGGGCGCCTCGGCGACCTGGCGCATGAGATCCACGCTGGCCTCGATCCTCTGCCCGGTGGTGCGCAGTGTCGCGAACGCGATGGCGCGGCCTTCGCGCCGCACGACGGCCACGGGCTGTCCGGCCACGTAGGCATCGCTGAACGCACCCAGCGAAAATCCCTTCTCAGCCGCGCGATGTTCGAGCAGCCATGCATCGGAGATGGCCCGCAGCTGCTCCAGCTGTACGTCATCCAGCGGCGGCGCCAGCACCTCCACGCTCATTCCTTCGCGCTCGCCGCGGCTGATGGCCTGGCGCGGCACGGCGCGCGCCTTGCCCTGCAGGGAGAAATCCGCCAGCGCTACCGATGCGTATTCCCCGAGCTTGTAGACCCTGAGGCCTGCGTCCAGGTACACGGGCAGGGTCTGCGGCCGCACCTGGTAGAACGAGGGCCGTCCTCCCTGCGAGCGCGCCAGTTCGATGAAGCGCCACACCAGGTCCGGCCATTCGCTGCGCGGGCCGACGGGATCGAACAGGCCCACCCACGAGCGTCCGCGGCGCGCAAACATCAGGAAGCACTTGCCGGAGGCGGAGAACAGGAACTGCTTGTCACCCATGAGTGCGGCTGCGGCATCGGAGGTTCCCTGTGCATCGATGATCTGCCGCGCTTGCTCGATCTCCGCCGCACTGGGCGGCGCGAGCGGGGTTTCGGGCTGGCGCAGCAGCTGCCGCAGCGACAGCGCGCCGGCAACCAGGGCCACCGCGACCAGCGCCCGCAACGAACGCGGGGCATCGCCATCGAACTCGAATTGCCACCACAGCTGGCTGGTATAGGGCACGTCGCGATAGACGAAGAACAGCATGCCCACCAGCCCGCCGACGATGGCGAGCATGCAGATGATCCAGCCGATGGTGAAGGGCTGCGCCAGCAGCGAGGCCTTGCGCACGAACTGCTTCCTGGACAGCGCCAGCGCCAGCACCAGGAAGGCGAGCAGCGCCATCTCCGAGATCGCAAGGCCTTTGGGGATCGCCAGGAACACGCTGGCCATGCCGATCAAGAGGCCGGCCCACCACGCCACATCGAGCCGCTGCATCATGCCGCGCGCCACGATCACCAGCCCAAGGCCGGCGATGCTGCCGATGAAATGCGAGGCTTCCACCAATGGCAGCGGCACGTGGTTACGCAGCAGGTTGATGGCTTCGGTCGTCGCGGGTGTGACACCCGACACCAGCAGCACCACGCCCACGATCAGCGTGTAGGCCGCCAGCAGCAGTGGTGCAAGGCTTTCGGCCGCGCGGCCGATGGCGTTGGCCGTGCCATGCCGCAGCTCATGCGCCACCAGCAGTGCAAGCGCCAGCAGCAGCGGCAGCAGGTAGTAGATGACCCGGTACAGCACCAGTGCCGCAGCCAATGCTTCTGCCTGCACGCGATCGCGCAGCGCCAGCAGCATGACGGCCTCGAATACACCGAGGCCACCGGGCAGGTGGCTCAGCACGCCGAGGACGATGGCGATGGCGAAGAACCCGACGAACTCGGAGAAACCGATGGCGCCGGCGGGGAGCAGGAACCACAGCACCGCTGCCGTCGCGGCGATATCCACCGCGGAGAACAGCAGCTGCTGGAGTGCGAGCCCCATGGATGGCAGGCGCACACGGAACAAGCCGAATAAACGCCGCTCGCGACCATCGCGACACAGCACGATCAACACCGCGGCGCCCAGCACCACAAGTCCGGCGCCCAGTCGCAGCCATCCTGGTGACACGTGGACCGCGGGCCCCACCGCATCCGCACCCCAGACCAGCGCGACCGCGCCCACGACGGAAATGCCGAGCCCGAACGCCGCCGCATTGAATGCGATGGCCCTGGAGATGAGCCCGCTCTCCACGCCGGCAGCGCCATACAGGCGCATGCGGACGGCGCCGCCAGTCAGTACGCCGAGGCCGATGGTGTTGGACAGCGCATAGGCAATGAACGAAGTCTCGGCCGATACGCGGTAAGGCACGCGCGCGCCCACATACTGCATCGAGGTGTGGTCGTAGCCGGTCAGCGAGACGAAGCTTATGGCTGTCGCGGCAATCGCCAGCAGCAGCGCCTGCCAGGGCGTGGCGCGCATCGCCTGCACCAGGTCGTGGTAGGTGAACTGGCGCAGCAGGTCGCGCAGGGCGAATGCCAGCATGGCCGCGATCAGCAGGAAGACGAGCGCCACCGCCACCGGCTTCCACCGCTGCAGCCGAGTGACGAGGTTCAGCTTGTCCGGGTTGGTTGTCATTCGCGCAGTGATCGCCCGGTAGTCTAGCGCTGGACCTTGCCATCCGCGTGGCGTAATGGTCGAAGCGGAAGGGATAATCGCCGCACAACAGGGGGAAGCGCATGGGCCACAAGAACTTGCCGCCGGGCAGCCTCGACCACGCGATCCGCGACATGCAGGCCGCGCTTGGCGGCGCGAATGTGATCATCGACGGGCCGGGCATGGCTGACCACGGCGATCCCTTCGCGCCACCCGGTGACTGGTATCGCCCCGGTGCCGTGCTGCTGCCTTCCAGCGTGGAAGAAGTGCAGGCCATCCTGCGCATCGCCAACCAGCATCGCACGCCGGTCTGGACCACGAGCCAGGGTCGCAACAAGGGATATGGCGGTGGCGCGCCGCGTGTTTCGGGAAGCTTTGCGCTCTCCCTGCGGCGCATGAACCGCGTGCTCGATGTGGATGAGCGCAACTGCGTGGCACTGGTCGAGCCGGGTGTGCGCTTCTTCGACTTGTACGACCACCTGCGCAGCATCGGCTCGAAGCTGTGGATGTCCGTGCCGGACCTGGGCGGCGGCAGCGTGATCGGCAATGCACTGGAGCATGGCGTGGGCTATACCCCGATTGGCGATCATTTCGGCCAGCACTGCGGCATGGAGGTGGTGCTGCCCGACGGCGATGTGCTGCGCACCGGCATGGGTGGCATGGGCAATCCCCACAACTGGCTGATCTATCCGCACAGCTGCGGGCCGACCTGGGACGGCATGTTCACCCAGTCGAACTTCGGCATCGTGACCAAGATGGGTGTGGCGCTGATGAATCCGCCGGAGGTGTACGCACCGGGCTGGTTCATGCTCGACAACGAGGCGCATTTCGGCACGTTCCTGGAAGTGCTGCGCCCGCTGATGATCAACGGCACGATCTCCAACCAGCCCATGATCATCAACGCGGTGTGCGCGGCGAGCGCCTTCTGGGATCGCAAGGATTTCTACACCGGGCAGGATGCGATCCCCGAAGAGGTGATCGACAGGATCGCTGCCAACAAGGGCTTCGGGCGCTGGGTGATGCGCTTCGTCGTGCAGGGCGATGCGCCGGTGGTAAAGCACAACCGCGCGAAGATCGAGGCGGCGTTTGCCACCATCCCCGGGGCTTCGGTGGTGTTCGAGGAATTCGACGGTCACAAGTTGCCCGAATTCGAGAACCCGCATCATCGCGTGCAGGCGGGAATCCCTTCCATGGCGCTGGACCGCATGACGCGCTGGTATGGCGGTGAGTCAGGCGGCCACATCGGCTTCTCCTGTGCCATGCCCATCGCAGGCCCGGACGGCATCGCCATCCGCGACCTGGCGCGCCGCGTGCTGAACGAACACTGCCTCGATTACTCGGCGGCAATTATTGTGGGCAGGCGCAGCATGATCCATGTCGCGCTGGTGGTCTTCGACACCAGCAACGAAACGCAGGCGCGCGGCGCCTATGCGGCGACCAAGGCCATGCTCCAGCCGGCGGCCAGGCTGGGGTACGGCGAATATCGAAGCCACATCGACTTCATGGACGAAGTGGCCGGGTTGTACGACTTCAACAACAATGCCCAGCGCCGCTTCGCCGAACTCATCAAGGATGCGGTCGATCCCAACGGCATCCTCTCGCCTGGCAAGCAGGGCATCTGGCCCAGGGGCTGGCGGATGTAGTGGGCCAGCGGCTCATCCGCCCACCGGGCGCGTCACGCCCGGTGCGGCAGGACGTCGCCCTACTTGTCGTCCACCGCCGCGACGTTGCGGTACTTGATCAGCCACTGGCCATCGACCTTGACCAGG
>Ga0307515_10021076_pt1 | contig 11576 bp, 12 predicted proteins | sample 17_EM_MG_FD_194513 | JGI IMG/M metagenome (GOLD analysis project Ga0307515, IMG submission 194513) | Populus trichocarpa ectomycorrhiza microbial communities from riparian zone in the Pacific Northwest, United States - 17_EM | ecosystem: Host-associated > Plants > Roots > Unclassified | place... | reverse complement strand
CCCGTCCGGGTCCGGGTGCAGCTCCACCACCCCATCCCCCCGCGTGTACAGCTGGATGTCGACGTCGCCGCCCAGGTCACCGCCGTCGACCTCCAGGTAGCAGAAGTCGTCGGCGGCCTCGCTGTCGACGTACTCCCATCGGCCGTGGAAGTCGAGGGGGTCGGCGTCGTCGCTCAGCGTCGCCTCGGCCGCCGAGACGTCCGTGGCGGAGAAGGTCCCGTCGGCCTCCAGCACGATTTCGCCGCCGGTCTCGTCGTTGCGGTACACGCCGGGGAGCTCGGCGGGGTCGACCGGGCTCGCACACCCTGACAGCATTACCGCCGCTGCGGGCAGTACGGCGGCGGCAGCAGCGGCGGCGAGCCACCGTCCGGCCGCCCTCTTGATCATCACGGCGCACAGCGTAGCGGCGGGACACCACGGAGGGCGGCCCACCAGGACCGCCCTCCGCGTTACCCGACCTCATTCACTCGCCGGCACCCGCCGCGGCGGGTGCGGCAAGTCCTACGAGTCGCCGCCCGTCTCGCCCGCGTCGGCGGCCGTGACGTCGGTGATCGCGTACTTCTTCGCCGCCTGCACGGCGGCCTCGGCGGGCACGACACCGGCCCGCGCCAGCTGCTGTAGCGCCGCCACCGTGATCGACTCGCCGTCGACGTTGAAGTGCCTGCGCAGCGCCCCACGCGTGTCGGACTGGCCGAACCCGTCCGTACCCAGCGACAGGTACGGCGCGGGCACCCACGGCGCGATCAGGTCCTGCACGGCGCGCATGAAGTCGCTGACCGCGACGACGGGTGCGTCGCTGTCCGACAGTCGCTGCGCCACGTACGGGACCTTCGCGTCGAGGTCGGGGTGGCGGAGGTTGTGCTCCTCACACTCGACGGCGTCACGGCGGAGCTCGGTCCAGGAGGTCACCGACCAGATGTCGGCGGCCACACCCCAGTCGGCGGCGAGCAGTTCCTGCGCCTTCAGCGCCCACTGCATGCCCGTCCCGGACGCGAGCAGACGTACTCGCGGCAGGTTCGGGTGCCCCTTGGCCGGCGCGTAGAGGTGCATGCCTCGCAGGATGCCCTCGACGTCGGTGCCCTCGGGCTCGGCCGGCTGGAAGATCGGCTCGTTGTACACCGTCATGTAGTAGTAGACGTTCTCCTGCTTGTCGCCGTACATGCGCTTGAGGCCGTCTTCGACGATGTGCGCGATCTCGAACCCGAACGACGGGTCGTAGGCGACCACGGCCGGGTTCGTCGCCGCGATGAGCAGCGAGTGCCCGTCCTCGTGCTGGAGGCCCTCACCGTTCAGCGTGGTCCGTCCGGCGGTGGCGCCGAGCAGGAAACCGCGCGTCATCTGGTCGGAGGCCGCCCACAGCGAGTCCGCGGTGCGCTGGAACCCGAACATCGAGTAGAAGATGTACATCGGGATCATCGGCTCGGCGTGCGTCGCGTACGACGTGCCCGCCGCGGTGAACGCCGCGGTCGACCCGGCCTCGTTGATGCCGAGGTGCAGGATCTGCCCCTTCTCGGCCTCCTTGTACGACAGGAACAGGTCCCGGTCGACCGACAGGTAGTTCTGGCCGTGCGGGGAGTAGATCTTCGCCGTCGGGAACATCGCGTCCATACCGAACGTGCGCGCCTCGTCGGGGATGATCGGCACCCACCGCTGCCCGGTCTCCTTGTCCTTCATGAGGTCCTTGAGGAGCCGCACGAAGGCCATGGTGGTGGCGACCTTCTGCTTGCCCGAACCGCGCTTGAGGACGTCGTAGACGCTCGTCGGGGGCAGGTTCAGCGGGATCACCGTGGTGTTGCGCGCCGGGACCGACCCGCCGAGCGCGTTGCGGCGCTCCATGGCGTACTGGTACTCGTCGGAGTCGGTTCCCGGGTGGTAGTACGGCGGGAGGTACGGGTCGGCGAGCTCCGAGTCCGGGATCGGCATGTACAGCCGGTCGCGGAAGGTCTTGATGTCGTCGGCCGTGAGCTTCTTCATCTGGTGCGTGGCGTTGCGGCCCTCGAAGTGCGAGCCGAGCGTCCAGCCCTTGATGGTCTTGGCGAGGATGACCGTCGGCTGACCGGTGTGCTCGGTGGCCGCCTTGTAGGCCGCGAAGAGCTTGCGGTAGTCGTGGCCGCCGCGCTTGAGACCCCAGACCTCGTCGTCGGAGTAGTTCTCGACCATCTTCTTCGTGCGCGGGTCGCGGCCGAAGAAGTTCTCGCGGACGAAGCCGCCCGACTCGGCCTTGTAGGTCTGGTAGTCGCCGTCGGGCGTGGTGTTCATGAGGTTCACCAGCGCGCCGTCGGTGTCGGCGGCCAGGAGCGAGTCCCATTCGCGGCCCCAGACGACCTTGATGACGTTCCAGCCCGCGCCGCGGAAGATCGACTCCAGCTCCTGGATGATCTTGCCGTTGCCGCGCACCGGGCCGTCGAGGCGCTGCAGGTTGCAGTTGACGACGAACGTCAGGTTGTCGAGCTCCTCGCGCGCGGCGAGGCTGATCGCGCCGAGCGACTCGACCTCGTCCATCTCGCCGTCACCGAGGAAGGCCCACACGCGCTGCTGCGAGGTGTCCTTGATGCCGCGGTGGTGCAGGTAGCGGTTGAACTGCGCCTGGTAGATCGCCGACAGCGGGCCGAGGCCCATCGACACCGTCGGGAACTCCCAGAAGTCGGGCATCAGGCGCGGGTGCGGATACGACGGGAGACCGCCGCCCGGGTGCGACAGCTCCTGGCGGAAACCGTCCAGCTGGTGCTCGGTCAGGCGGCCCTCAAGGTAGGCGCGGGCGTAGATGCCCGGCGAGCCGTGCCCCTGGATGAAGATCTGGTCGCCGCCGCCGGGATGCTGCTTGCCGCGGAAGAAATGGTTGAAACCGACCTCGTACAGGCTCGCCGAGGACGCATAGGTCGAAATGTGACCGCCCACACCGACGCCGGGGCGCTGCGCGCGGTGCACCATCATGGCCGCGTTCCAGCGGATGAAGGCACGGATCCGGCGCTCAATGTGCTCGTCCCCGGGGAACCAGGGCTCGCGTTCCGGCGGGATCGTGTTGATGTAATCGGTGCTGGTCAGAGCCGGGACGCCGACCTGACGCTCCCGGGCACGCTCCAGCAGCCGCAGCATGACGTACCGTGCTCGCTGCCGGCCCCGCTCGTCGAGCAGGCCGTCCAGGGATTCCAGCCATTCGGCGGTCTCCGCTGGGTCGATGTCGGGCAGCTGGCTTGGCAGACCGTCGCTGATAACCGGGCGCTTACGTTCGGTGGACACGGGCGTTCCCTCATTACTCGACGATGTGGACTACGGTGTCGCTCCCCATCCTGCCTCTTGCGGCCGCGACCGGTAGCGTGAGGACCCGATCTACTGGGACGGCGACCACACGTCGGGCTGGCGGGCATTCCTCAACCACGCACGGGCGGTCTTTCGCTATTCTCAGGGCGCGCGATGACCGATGAACCCATGCGTACGTGAAGGAGGCACCACACTGTGAGCGCGACGGCTGGCCAGGCGGGCGAAGTCCAGAGCCTGGCGGACCGGCTCAACATCGAGCCGGGACAGGTCGTTATGGAGGTCGGCTACGACGATGACGTGGCCGAAGACCTCCGCGACGCGATCATCGAACGGGTCGAGGAGCTCGTCGATGAGGACACCGACGAGGTCTGTGACGCCGTGCTCCTGTGGTGGCGTGACGAGGACGGCGACCTCGTGGACGTGCTGGTAGACGTCCGCACGCCGCTCGCCGAGACCGGCGTCGTGTGGCTGCTGGTCCCGAAGGCGGGACGCGACGGCCACATCGAACCCAGCGACATCGCCGAGGCGGCGCAGACCGTAGGACTGCAGCAGACCTCGAACGTCAACGCGGGCAAGGACTGGATCGCGACGCGACTGGTGAGCCCGAAGGGCGGACGGCGCTGAGGGGCGGCGGACGTAGGCTCCCTCGTGACCGACGACTGAATCCCCCAGAGGAGTAGGCATGCCGACGATCGAGGTGGGCGCGAACGCCCCGGGCTTCACGCTGAAGGACCAGAACAACCAGGAAGTGAGCCTCGCCGACTACCGCGGCGAGAAGAACGTCCTGCTGGTCTTCTACCCGCTCGCCTTCACCGGTGTGTGCGAGGGCGAGCTGTGCGGAGTCCGGGACAACCTCGCGGCTTACCAGAGCGACGATGTGGCGGTGCTCACCGTCAGCGTCGACTCGCCGTTCACGCACAAGGTCTGGGCGGAGCGCGAAGGATTCGACTTCCCGCTGCTGTCCGACTTCTGGCCGCACGGCGAGGTCGCCACGGAGTACGGCGTCTTCAATGACGAGAAGGGCTTCGCCAACCGGGGCACCTTCGTGATCGACAAGGAAGGCGTCGTCCGCTTCGCCGAGATGAACCTCCCCGGCGAGCCCCGCGACCAGAGCGCCTGGACCAAGGCCCTGGGCGAGCTCACGGGCTGAACGGTTCGGCACCCACCGGCTCCCAGGCGGCGACGCCCGGGGGCCGGTGGGTAGGCTTGTCCGACCCCGCGCGCGTAGCTCAGTGGGAGAGCATCCGCCTTACAAGCGGAGGGTCGCAGGTTCGAAACCTGCCGCGCGCACGTTCGGGAGGCCCTGAACCGGCGTGAGCCGGGGAGGGGTCTTTTGGGTTTGGGGCGGGGGACTTCGGCGGTTGCCGCCGGGAGCCGTGAGCGGCCGACGGGATCGGGCAGCGCGGACGGCGGTCCCCGCGGGCCGCCCTAACCATATTCAGGCGAGCCCGTGCCAGTTCGAATCCGCCGGGAGAAGCTCGCGGATGTCGTCGGTCCAGCCGGGCGACGACTCGGGGGCGCCTTGGGGAGGTTCGGCGCCGTCGTACTTCCACTGGTCGTTCGGCGGGCGGGATGCCCCGATCGCGAAGCACCAGCCGGTGACGGTCCTGCGCCAGGCGTGCCAGGACCGGCCGTCTTCGGCGACGATGAGCGTGAGGTCCGACACCGTCGCGATTCCGTCCATCGAGAAGTCCGCCGGGTGAGCGGCCACGAGATGCGGGTCGTAGCGACCGCCATTCCGGTGATGCCCGAGCTGGCGCATGGCGAGCAGGCTCAGGATCCGCTTGGTGCGCTCGAACTCACGGCGGTCGAGACGTCGCCCGCGGTCGTCCACCGCACGGTTTCCCGCGTGACGCTGGAGGCCGACGCGCCGGATGCGCCGTTCACGCCGCTTCCGAGCTTCGGCCGCGTTGAACTTGTTGACGACCGCCATGGCACCCGCCCAGGTGGGCGTCAGCCCGAGTTCGCGCGCCATCGAGCGACCGAAAGCCTCGATCCGCCGGAGCATGAAGTTGTACCGAACGATGAGGGCCAGTTTGACGGTGAGTGGAAGGCTCGCCAGCTCGTTCGCGGTCCTGGCGACGGCGAACGTCGCCGTGTACGCCGACTGAACGGCGAGAACCAGGATCAACGGCAGCAGAAGCAGGCTCAGCCAGACCGGCAGGAAGAACTGCCGGGTGGTGATGCCCCAGTCCATGTTCGCCCAGCGTGACTTGAGTTCGAGCACCGAATAGACGGCCATCACGAGAGGAACCAGCAGTGAACCGATCCGCCTGCGGCCTCACAGGGCCCCGGGTCCTCTAACCTCTCCCCGCGCAAGTCCTGTGGCCGGCGTTCTCGGCCAGCCCTTCGGGCAGCCTCACAACCCCGGCACCACCAACACCAAAACCACCACCAACGCCGCCGCCGCGCCCCACGCGAGCAGCCTCGGGTGCAGCAGGCACTGGTCGCGTAGCCGAAACGCCGCGAACGCGGCCACCCGCGCCGCCTCGTGGACGGCCGCGAGGTGCTCCTCGTCCTCCCAGCGTTCGGGCGGGGCCGTGGCGAGGGTGCCCAGGTCGTCGAGGACGGCGCGGAGGTCGTCGTCCGTGTACTTCCCGCGTGCCAGGCGCAGGGTTACCAGGCCGGCCGGTTCCGCCTCGCGGGTGCTCAGTCTTTGCGCGTCGGCGGCGACGGCCATCGCGTCGGCACCCAGTTCGCCGAGTCGGAGGTAGCCGCCGCGGACACGCCGGCTCAGTTCGGCGGCGGTGACGGCGAGGCCCTCCAGGGCCGCGCGGCGGCCGACATCGTGCATGGGGCCGAGGCTAGCCGCCGAACAACCCCGTCCGGAAGGCGCACGCGACGGCGTGGGCGCGGTCGCGGGCACCCAGCTTGCGGTAGATGCGCCGCGCGTGGGTCTTGACGGTGTCCTCGCTGACGAAGAGGCGGCGGCCGATCTCGGCGTTGCTGAACCCGAGGCTCATCGCGCTCAGCACCTCCAGCTCGCGCGGGGTCATCGCCGCCGGGATCCGGCGCCGGCGGGGGATGTCGGCTTCCCCGGTCCTGAGCAGGCCGAGCACGCACGCCGACAGCAGCCGGTCGCCGTTGCCGTCGGCGCGAAGCACGCCCGTCGCCCCCGCGGCCACCGCCGTCGCCACCATGCGCGGGTCGTCCAGACCGACCAGCACGATCGACGCCCGCGGGCGGAGCTGGTGCACCTGCCGGACGAAGTTGACGTGGTCGGCGGCGACCACGGAGCCGTTGACCAGGACCACGTCGGCGGGGTTCTCCCCGAGCCGCGTGAGCGTTTCCCCCGCCGTCGTCGTCGTGCGCACGTCGTCGGCGAAGCCGAGCCGGGCGGCCTGTGCGGTCGTCGACCGGGCCGCCGTCACGGACTGGAAGCATGCGAGTACGGATGGCAAGGCGCTTTCCCTCGAACGGGGACGATCACCGATCGTCCTCAGTGTTCTGTGTCATTTAGACTGACGAGTCTCGCTCGCATCGGTCGTTGGCCCGCCACACAGAGTTTGGGACCCCGCATTGTTCCCGAGCACACTCCCCGATCCGCTCGCCTCGACCGTCCGGGAGATCCTCGACCGGCTCGGGCCGAAGCTCCCCGCGCTCTACGACCGGATGACCGAGCGCCGGTTCGCGGTCATCCCGACCTACGCCGCCGGCGCGGCGGGCAGCGTCGCCGACGTGCGAGCGTCGATGGAGTCCAACACCGTCGATGCCTTCGATCGCCTTCTCGGCGAGAACGACGACCTCGCGGCGGCGGTCTTCGTCGGTCGCAAACGGGCCAAGCAGGGCGTGCCGCTCGCCGACATCCTCACGTCGTTCCGGCTCGGCTACGACGAGGTGTGGGAGGCCATGGTCGCCGAGACCCGCGCCGACCCGCGGCTCGACCCCGATGACGTCGTCGCCCTGTCCACATACTGGTTCCGGCTGCACAACATCGTCGGCGACACCCTCATCCACGCCTATCGGGAGGAGTCGCAGCACCTCCTGCTCACCCGCGAGCGCGAGCGCGTCGCCCTCATCAACGCCCTGATGTCGCACGACGTCGACGTGGCGACGGTGGTCGAGATCGCCGGGATGCTGCGGCTGCCGCTGGAGGGCGACTTCGTGGTCGTGGCCGCGGCGGCGGAGTTCGGCGAGGACCCTCTGCCGGGGATCGACTCGTACCTGTCGGCCGTCGAGGTGTCCTCGATATGGCACCTCAAGCCGGACGCCCTCGTCGGGGTGCTGTCGCTCGGCCAGGCCGTGCGCAACGCCGCCGTCCTCGACGTTCTGGGCCGGCACGCGTCCGGACCGATCGGGGTCAGTTCGGTGTACAGGTCGCTGCGGCGGACGGCCTGGGCGCTCGGCCTGGCCAGGCTCGTACTCGAACGGCACGGCGGCGGGAAACCCGTCGAGCAGTTCCAGGACACGCCGATGAACGTGCTCGTCGCCTCGGCGCCCGGTGCCGCGCAGGAGACGTCCCGCGTGGTCCTCGGGACACTGCTCGAACTGCCCGCCGACCGGCGGGACATGCTGCTGCGGACCTTCAACACGTGGGTGGAGACCGCCGGTTCGGTGCGCGACACCGGCGAGGCCCTGAACTGCCATCCGAACACCGTCCGCCACCGTCTGCACCGCATCGAGCTGGTGACCGGCCGCAGTCTCACCCGGCCGCGCGACGTCGCCGAGCTGGTGGCGGCGTGCGACGCCTGGACCCAGCTCCCGGCCGCGCGCGGACAGCGTTAACCCAGCGCCACCAGCCCGACCGTGTACGCCGTGGGCCGCTCCACCAGAAACTCGACGTCAGGACCTGCCCACCGTCGTAGCCGACGGCGCTGCCGCCACCGAAGCCGCGCACCAGGCCCGTCGTCAGGTCGACCGCGGAGATCCAGCGGGTCGCCTTCTGCTCGACACCGAGGCGTCCGTCGAGGACGAGCCACTTCCCGTCGGCGTCCCCGACGACGGTGGCGAGGCCGACGGCCGCGTCCCGGTCCGAGCCCGCGTCGAAACGCGAGGAGATGAGTTCTTCGAGCCCGCGCCGCCACTTCACCGCGCCCGTGGCGCGGTCGTAGGCGATGAGCCCGCGCTGCGCGGTGATGAGCACGGTGTCGTCGCCGAACTGGGCCACGTGGGGTTACCCGAGAGCCGTGGCGACGGCCGCCGTCCACAGTGGAGCGGGGGCACGTCGAGGTCGATGAGGGCATGCGGGCATCGTGAATCCCGGCGGCCGGTCCGGTGGGCCGCCGGAACCGCGAGGACCCGCTCAGGCGAGCGGGTACTCCACGTACGCGAAACGCCGCGAGTCCGGAGCCCAGCTGTTCACGTTCAGCGTCCCCTGCCCGCCGAAGAGCTCCACCACGTCGCGCGGCTCCTCACCGGCCGGCCCCATCACGCGCAGCACCACGTCGACGTCGGCGGGGTGCCCGAGGGTTCCAGGCGGGAAACTCACGTAGAGCACGTGCCGCCCGTCGGGGGAGAGGTGCGGGAACCAGTTGACGCGCTCGTCGAAGGTCAGCTGTTCGAGCCCGGAGCCGTCCGGCCGCATCCGGAAGATCTGCGCGTGCCCGGCGACCCGCGAGCCGTGTTCGGAGTTGAAGTAGATCCACTCGCCGTCCGGGCTGTACTCCGGCCCGTCGGCGGGCGCGGGGGAGTCGGTGAGCCGCACGTCGGCGCCGCCCGCGGCGGGGATCGTGAAGACGTTGCGGTAGCCCCACTCGTCGCCCTCGAACGGCTCCACGCCCACGTAGGCGAGCGTGGAACCGTCGGGGGAGACGCCGTGCAGGAAGTGCCGGAACGGGCCCGGCACGTGGTCGTTGGTGACCCGGCGGGGTTCGCCGCCCGTGAAAGGCACGGCGTGGATGTGCCCGTCGCCCGCCGACAGGTAGACGGTGGCCCCGTCGGGGGAGAGGACGTGGTCGTTGTTGGCGTCGGTGATGCCGCCGGTGTCGATCGGCTCGGGCGCGCCCGAGCCGTCGGCGGCCACCCGGTACAGGAGCCCGTCGTGGTTGTAGACGAGCCACCTCCCGTCCGGCGACCAGTTCGGCGCCTCGATCGCGCTCACGGCGCTCTCGTGGACGAGCCGCGGGGGGCCGCCGTCGACGTCGCCGACGAGGAGGCGGGCCCGCTGGCCGGGACGGAGGGGGCGGATGTTCGTTCCGGTCGTCACGCCGACGACCTTAGGGCGTGTAGAACTCCACCGTCTTCTCGCCCGCCGCGCGCGCCTTCTCCGGGTCCCGGCCGTGGGCGATGGCCGCCTCGACCCACGCGTCGCTGGAGAGCCTCGTGAAGCGCTTGCCCTCGTCGGTGCCGGCCCAGGCCATCGCCTCCGCAGGGTCGCTCGACGCCCCGGTGGCCAGGTGGATGCCGAGCCCCATGACCATCCCGTCCCAGCCGACGCCGACCGCGCCCGGTCCGTAGGCGTCCCACAGGTCCTCGTCGACCTTCGCGATGTGGACGAGCGTGAATCGGCTCCCGGAGCCCTCGGGGGCGACGGTGACCTCGATCCAGCTGACCCCGCCGCCGAACTCCCAGGTCGCGCTGAACGAGTGCGGCGGGTCGCACTTGTCGACCGTGCCGCCCGCGTTGCCCTCCAGCTGGTACTTCCCGCCGAGCCTCAGGTCTCCGCTCACCGGCAGGAACCACCGCGGGATGCGCTCGATGTTCGTCACGCAGTCCCACAGGTCCGCGGCGTCGGTGTCGTAGGCCTGGCTGATGGTCATCTCCAGCAGCTCGCCGTCCTCGCCGGGCCGGTCGCCGAGCTTGCGGGCGACCGCGTTGATCTGCTTGTCGACGTCGATCTTCATGCCGAATCCCTTTCGTCGTCCTGTGTGTGAGTGACTTCCTCTTCGGCGGCGAGCCGCCGCCGTCGCCTCCCCCTGGCGACCTCGGTGGCCAGCGCGGCCAGCGGAGGGGCCCAGAAGCTCCGGAACCGGTCCAGCCACGCGTCGACGTCGCGGAGGGCGTCGGGCCTGACCGCGTACAGCCGGCGCGTGCCCTGCGGCCGGACCGTGGCGAAACCGTTGTCGCGCAGGACCCGCAGGTGCTGCGAGACGGCGGGCTGGGAGATCCCGAACTCCTCCCGGATCACCTCGCACACCGCTCCCGAACTGAGCTCGCCGTCGGCGAGGAGTTCGAGGATGCGGCGCCGGACCGGGTCGCCGAGCACATCGAAGGCGTGCATGCGAGCGACTATATCACTAGCCACTTATATAAGCGTCAACTATAAATTCGAGCCGCTGGCGGGTGGCATTTACACTCTGCGTGACGAATGGGGACGACATGTCGGAGAAGCGCGCAACGAAGCTGTGGGGCTGCCTGTTCCCGCTGGTCGCGGTGGTCGTGATCGGCGCGGCCTTCGCGGTCTACCTGCTGATGCAGCGGGATGCCGAGCGCGACCATCCGGCCGCGGCCGCGCCCGACCTCTGCGTCGTGCTGGGCGACCTGCCCGCGCGCGTCGTGCCGCACGGCGAGCAGGAGAAGGAGGCGACCTACATGTCGGGTTCCGACGCCTCCTGCGTCTATTCGACCGCGGACGGGCGCCCTGCCGGTTCGGAGGACTACGGCTTCCTGCGCACGAGGCTGCTGCGCTACGGGCAGATCGGCTCCGCGTCGGGCCCCGACCGGGCCGCCGAGACCTTCGAGCGCGAGTGCGCGGCCGGGTTCACGGCCGGCCCGAGCGGTGCCGTCTCCGGTCTGGGTGACGCCGCCTGCGCGGCCTACAGCGATGAGGGCGAGGGCGGGACGGCTGACGGATCGATGGTCGTGCGGAGAGGCGCGGATCTGTTCTGGGTCGACTACTACGTGCACCCGGAGCTGGCGGCCAAGGCCGAGGAGGTCATCGGCGAGACCGCTCGGACCCTCCTCGACGGTGTGGCGTAGCTCCTTCGGCGGTCCCCCGGACCGGTGACATCGGGCACAGATGTTCATCTATGTTTCGGGTCCCGAGGCAGCCTCCGGAAGTTGACCTTGGAAAGTCCCTGACCTGCGAAGACGTCGGCAACCGAGACGGAGTCGAAGATCCGTTTTGTCGGCAAGTACCGGGTCTGGCGGGGGAGGCGGCCTCCACCGCACGGCCTGCGGATGTCGCAGGTCGGCGGTACGTTGGCGCTGAACGAAGGGGGCCGAGTCTTGAAGGTCAAGAAGTGGTGGGCCGTGGTCGCCGGAGCCGTGCTCGGCACCGCTGCCGTCGGCACCGGCGCGTACGTCGCCAAGCACCGGAAGAGCCGTAAGAAGTCGCCGCGTGCCGAGAAGGCCATCGGTGAGAAGCTGCGCATGACGCCGCCGACGCCGCTGGACGCGGTGCCGCCGGCGCCTGAACCGGTCAGCCGGGACGAGCG
>Ga0307515_10021075_pt1 | contig 11576 bp, 9 predicted proteins | sample 17_EM_MG_FD_194513 | JGI IMG/M metagenome (GOLD analysis project Ga0307515, IMG submission 194513) | Populus trichocarpa ectomycorrhiza microbial communities from riparian zone in the Pacific Northwest, United States - 17_EM | ecosystem: Host-associated > Plants > Roots > Unclassified | place... | reverse complement strand
GCCGGCGAGCTCAAGGGCGAGGCGATCCACGGCACGGCTGCGGCCGTCGAGAAGGGCTCGGCCACGATCACCGTCCGGCCGTTCTGGGCGCCGCCGCGCGTCGTGCCGGTGCCGGGCCGCTCCCGCGACGGCCACGGCGGCGCCGACGCCCGGATGACCGCCGTGCTGCTGGGCGGGCAGACCGACCCGATGGCGCGCTCGGCCACCGCCCGCGACGGGGCGCTGGCGCTGCTGACCGGGCTCGCCGCCAACCGCTCGATGGCCTCCGGCGCCCCGGTGCGCATCGCCGACCTTGTTGATCTCAGCACCGACCCGAGCTGACCCCGAGCCGGGCTGACCCCAGCCCGAGCCGATCCCGACCCGAGGTGACCGTGAGCGACCTGTTGTTCGGCACCGAGGCCCGCGCGCGCGACATCGCCCGCGAGCTGCACACCCTCGTCCAGGACCTGCCGCTGATCTGCCCGCACGGGCATGTCGACCCCGGCATCCTGGCCGACGACGTGCCGTTCCCCGATCCGGCCCAGTTGCTGATCGTGCCCGACCACTACGTGACCCGGATGCTGCTCAGCCAGGGCATCGCGCCGGCCCGGCTCGGCGTGCCCGGCCGCACCGGCGAGCCGGTGGAGACCGACGGCCGGCGGATCTGGCGGCTCTTCGCCGACAACTGGCACCTGTTCCGCGGCACCCCGTCGCGGCTGTGGCTGGAGCGCACCTTCGAGACCGTGTTCGGCCTCGGCACGCCGCTGCGCCCCGGCACCGCCGACGAGGTCTACGACGCCATCGCGGCCCGGCTCGCCGAGCCGGCGTTCCGGCCGCGGGCGCTGTTCGAGAAGTTCAGCATCGAGGTGCTCGCCACCACCGAGTCGCCGCTGGACGACCTGTCCCGGCACGCCAAGCTGGCCGCGGACGGCTGGGGCGGGCCGGGTGGCCGGGTGATCACCACGTTCCGGCCGGACAACGTGGTGGACATGGAGTTCGCGGGCTGGGCCGGCGCGGTCGAGCGGCTCGGCGAGATCACCGGCGCGGACACCGGCGGCTACGACGGCTATCTCGATGCATTGCGTACGCAACGGCAGGCCTTCATCGCGGCCGGCGCGACGTCGTCCGACCACGGCCACCCCACCGCCCGGACCGTCGCGCTCAGCCCGGCCGAGGCCGCCGAGCTGTACTCGCGGGGCCTGCTCGGCACGGCGACGGCCGCGGACGCCGAGCAGTTCCGGGCCCACATGCTGCTCGAGTTCGCCCGGATGTCGATCGACGACGGCCTGGTCATGCAGCTGCACCCTGGTTCGGTGCGCAACCACAACCGGTGGCTGCACGAGGCGCACGGCCGAGACGTGGGCGGCGACATCCCGCAGGCCACCGACTACGTGCACGCGCTCGCGCCGCTGCTGGACGCGCACGGCAACGACCCGCGGCTGCGGGTGGTGCTCTACACGCTGGACGAATACACGTACACCCGCGAGCTGGCCCCGCTGGCCGGCGGCTACGCCGCGCTGTATCTCGGCGCGCCCTGGTGGTTCCTCGACTCCCCGGACGGGTTGCGCCGGTTCCGGGAGGCGGTGACGGACACGGCCGGCTTCTACAACACCGCCGGCTTCGTCGACGACACCCGGGCGTTCTGCTCGATCCCGGTCCGGCACGACATCGCCCGGCGGGTCGACGCCGGCTACCTGGCCGATCTGGTGACCCAGGGCCGGCTGCCGTTCGACGAGGCGGCCGAGACCATCGCCGACCTGGCGTACCGGCTGCCGAAGAAGATCTTCCGGCTGGATGGAGGACGGGACTCGTGACGCGGATCGTCTCGGTACAGGTGCACGACGTCCGGTTCCCCACCGCGGCGGCCGGCGACGGCTCGGACGCGATCAACCGTGGCGACTACTCGGCCACCTATGTGGAGTTGCTGACCGACGGCCCGCTGACGGGAACGGGCTTCACCTTCACCAACGGCCGGGGCAACGAGCTGACCTGCGCCGCGGTCCGGGCGCTCGCGCACCACCTCGAGGGCCGCACGCTCGACGAGCTGATCGCCGACCCGGTCGGCTTCTCCCGCTCGCTCAGCGCCGACGTGCAACTGCGCTGGCTGGGCCCGGAGAAGGGGGTGATCCACATGGCCACCGGGGCGCTGGTGAACGCGGTCTGGGACCTGCGCGCCCGGCGGGCCGGTAAACCGCTCTGGCGGCTGCTCGCCGACCTGCCGACCGAGGAGCTGGTGGCCTGCGTCGACTTCCACCACATCAGCGACGCGCTGACCCCGGGCGACGCGGCGGCGATTCTCGACAAGGGGCTGGCCGGCCTCGACGAGCGGCTCGCCGAGCTGAGCCGGGACGGCTTCCCGTCGTACACCACGAGTGTGGGCTGGCTCGGCTATCCCGACGACAAGGTGCGGGCGCTGGCCCGCGAGGCGTACCGCGACGGGTGGCGGGCGATGAAGATGAAGGTCGGCGGCGACATCGACGACGACGTCCGCCGGGCCGGGATCATCCGCGCCGAGATCGGCGATGACGCGCTGCTGATGATGGACGCGAACCAGGTCTGGGACGTCGACGAGGCGATCGCCAACATGGCCCGGCTGGCCGCGGCCCGGCCGTACTGGATCGAGGAGCCCACCCACCCCGACGACATCCTCGGCCATGCCCGGATCCAGCGCGCGGTCGCGCCGATCCTGGTGGCGACCGGCGAGGTGGCCGCCAACCGGGTGATCTTCAAGCAGCTGCTGCAGGCCGAGGCGATCGGCGTGCTGCAGATCGACGCGTGCCGGGTCGCCGGGGTGCCGGAGGTGCTGGCGGAGCTGCTGCTCGCGGCGAAGTTCGGCGTCCCGGTCTGCCCGCACGCCGGCGGCGTCGGCCTGTGCGAGCTGGTGCAGCATCTGGCCGTCTTCGACTACCTGCGGGTGGGCACCTCACTGGACGGCCGGATGGTCGAATACGTCGACCACCTGCACGAGCACTTCCTCGATCCGGTACGCACCCGCAACGGCCGCTATCTGCTGCCGGAACAGCCCGGCTACAGCTCCGCCCTGCGCGCCGAGTCGATCGCCGAGTTCTCCTTCCCCGACGGGCCGGCCTGGCGGTGACCGCGATCCCCCTGCTCGGGCTCGCCAGCCTGCACCGCGTGCCCGAGCCCAGCCGCCCGCTGCTGCTGCCCGGCGCGGTGCCGACCGGGATCGTCCATCTCGGAGTCGGCGCGTTCCACCGGGCCCATCAGGCCGTCTACACCGAGGACGCGGTGGCCGCCGGGGGCGGCGACTGGGGCATCGTCGGGGTGGCTCCCCGCTCGGCCGCCGTGGTCGCCGCCCTGCAGGCGCAGGACCGGCTGTTCAGCGTGACCACGCTGTCCGGCGCGGGCAGCAGCACCCGGGTGCTCGGCGTGTTCTCCGGGCTGCGGCACGCGGCGGCCGACCCGGCCGGGGTGGTGGCGCTGCTGGCCGACCCGGCCGTACGGGTGGTGACGCTGACGGTGACCGAGAAGGCGTACCGGCTCGACCCCGTGACCGGCCGGCTGCTGGCCGACGACGAACTGCTGGCGGACCTGAGCACCGAACGGCCCCCGGTCACCGTCCCGGGCCTGCTGGTCCGCGGGCTGCTCGCGCGGTGCCGCGCCGACGCCGGCCCGCTGGCCCTGGTCAGCTGCGACAACCTGCCGGCCAACGGGCGCCGCCTGCACGGGCTCGTCGACCGGGCGCTGCGCCAGGTGCGGCCGCAAGCCGGTCCCGCGGTCCTGGCCTGGGTCGCCGGCAACGTGACGTTCCCCGGCACGATGGTCGACCGGATCGTGCCGGCCAGCACCCCGCAGACACTGGCCCTGGCGGCCGAGGCCCTCAACGCCCGGGACCTGGCCGCGGTCTACGGCGAGCCGTACCGGCAGTGGGTCATCGAGGACGACTTCCCGGCGGGCCGGCCGGCGTGGGAGCGGGCCGGTGCCGTGCTGACCACCGACGCCCAGCCCTGGGAGCGGCTGAAACTACGTACGCTCAACGGGGTGCACTCCGCCATCGCCTACCTCGGCGCGCTCGCCGGGCGCGAGACCATCGCGGCTGCGCTCGAGATTCCCGGAATGCGCTGCGCGATGCGCAGCTTCATCGCCGACGACGTCGCGGCGAGCCTGGTCGCACCGGACGGCGTCTCGGTCGTGGAGTACGGCGAGGAGGTGCTGGAGCGCTTCGCGAACCCGGCGATCGGCCACCGCACCGTGCAGGTGGCGATGGACGGCTCGCAGAAGCTCCCGCAGCGGGTGCTGCACACGATCATCGACCGGCGCGCGGCCGGCGCCGAGCCCCGCTGGGGGGCGCTGGTGGTGGCGGCCTGGATGCGTTACACGCAGGGCGTCACGGACGACGGCCGGCCGCTGCCGCTCGACGACCCGCTGGCCGACACGATCCGCGCCCGGCTCGCCGCGGCGCCGGCCACTCCGGACGGGACGGCGGACGCGCTGCTCGGGCTGGACACGGTCGTGCCCGCCGAGCTGGCGGCCGACGAGACCGTGCGGGCGCTGATCGTCGAGTGGCTCACGGCGTTCGACAAGCACGGCGTCGAAGCGACCCTGGCCGGGCTCCGATGACCCCGGCCGTCGCTATGTCCACGCCTGGCGGTCTCCGGTGACCCCGGCCGTGGCGCTGATCGGCGCCAACGGGCACGGCCGGTGGCATCGGCGGCGGATCGCCGCCCTCCAGTCCGCCGGGGTGCTGCGGCTGGTCGCCCTGGCCGACGTGCATCCGATCGAACCCGACCCCGACGCTCCGGCCACCGATGTCCCGGCGTTCACCGACCACCGGGAGCTGCTCGCGGCGACCCGGCCGGACGCCGTGGTGATCTGCACTCCCCCGCACACCCACCTGCCGATCGCCCTGGACGCGCTGGCCGCGGGCTGCGACGTGCTGCTGGAGAAGCCGCCGGTGCCGACCCTCGGCGACCACCACGCGCTGCTCGCCGCGGTGCGGGCCGGCGGGCGCGCCTGCCAGGTCGGCTTCCAGGCGCTGGGCTCCACGGCCTCCGCGCTGCTGACCGAGGCGATCGCCGGGCACGCGCTGGGCCCGGTCACCCGCATCGCGACAGTCGCGTCCTGGCGCCGCGACGACGCCTACTATGCCCGGTCGCAATGGGCCGGCCGGCGCAGCCTCGGCGGCCGCCCGGTCGTCGACGGGGTCCTGGTCAATCCGCTGGCGCACGCGCTGATGCAGTGCCTCGTCGCGGCCGCGGCCGCCGGGGCCGGCGCACCGGAACGGATCGAGATCGAGCGCTACCGGACCCGGCCGATCGAGGTGGACGACACGGCGTTCGCCCGGATCACCTTCGCCGGCGGCCTGCGGGTGACGGCGGCGGTGACGCTCGCGGGCGAGGACTTCATCGCGGGCGAGGTGCTCGTCGGCGGCACCGCGGGCCGGGCCGAACTGGAGTATCCGACCGACCGGCTGGCCCTGCCCGGTGACGCCGAGCGCCGGGCGGTGCCGGGCCGGGTGGACCTGCTGGAGAACCTGCTGGCGCACCGCGCGGACCCGGCCGGGGTGGCGCTGCTGGTCCCGCTGGACGCCACGGCCGCGTTCACCGCTGTGCTGGCGGCGCTGACCCGGCCCGGCCAGCCGCTGCCGACGCTGGTCGACGACGCGCACGTGATCTCGGTCGGCGAGGGACCCGGCCGGATCCGGGTGATCCGGGGGATCAACGCGGTCCTGCGGCAGGCGGCCGGGGCGGCGGCCCTGCCGTCGGAGTTCGGCGTCGAGTGGGCGGCGCCGCCCCGCACGATCGAGATCGAATCCGGCGTTTCGTCTTATTCCTGATAGTTCCGGACGAGGGGCAGGAAAAGCTCGTCGACGATCGACTGGATACGGGCGGGCTCGACGGGCTTGAGGTCCATCAGCATGTCGTGTCGCACCAGGTCGAACGGCATGGCCAGCACGGCTGACGGGACGCGCGCGAGGTCGAGTTCACCGCGGTCCTGGGCGCGCTGGTAGATGACCCGGACGCGCGGCAACTGCTGGGCGTCCACGATCTGGTCGCGGGCCTGCGCGGGGGTGCGGCCGGTGTCGGCCAGCAGCCCCGAGAAGGCGGCGGCCGCGGCGATGGCGTAGAAGCCGGCCAGGGTTTCGCTCACGGCCGTCAGGTAGGCGAGCAGGTCGCCGCGCAAGGCGCCGGTGTCGGGGACCGCGACCGGGTTGGCCTTGCGGTGGTGCTCCATCGCGGCGAGCACGAGCTGGTCCCTGTTGGCCCAGCGGCGGTAGAGCACAGGCTCGCTGGTGCGAGCGCGCACGGCGACCGACTCCATCGTCAGCCGGGCGTATCCGACCTCGACCAGTTCGTCCCATCCGGCGACGAGCAGCGCGGACTCGAGCTGCTCGCCGTGGCGGCGACGGCGGACGGGTTTGGACACCTCGGTAACCACCGTCACACGATAGAAAGGCTTTCCTTTCTTGGCAAGGGTCCCTAGTTTGGTTAGAAAGAGATTCCTTTCTTGTACGGGGGGATGAAATGACCGAGACCACGAAGCCGCCGAACACGCTGATCGTCGGGGCCGGCCCGACCGGGCTGACGCTGGCCTGCGAGCTCGCCCGCCGCGGCGTCTCGTTCCGCCTGATCGAGGCCGCTCCCGGCCCGCAGCCCGGATCGCGCGGCAAGGGCATCCAGCCGCGCTCCCTCGAGGTGTTCGAGGATCTGGGGATCGTCGATCGCGTGCTCGCCAACGGCCGGACGGCGATGCCGATGCATTCGACCGCACCCGACGGCCAGGTGACGCGGGGCGGCACCGTGCCCGAGCCGTTGCTGAATCGCCCCGACATCCCTTATCCGGCGAGCCTGATCACGCCCGAATGGCGGATCGAGGAAGCGCTGCGGCTGCGGCTGGCGGAGCTCGGCGGCGCGGTCGAGTTCGGCACCGCGCTCGGCAGCTTCGAGCAGTCGGATCAGTCCGTGTCGGCAGTGGTCCTCAAGGGCGGCGGGGCCGAGACGGTCGCCGCACGCTGGCTGGTCGGCTGCGACGGCGGCCACAGCATCGTCCGCAGGCAGGCCGGTATCGCTTTCCAAGGCGAGACCCTCGAGGCGCTGCGGATGATCGTCGCCGATGTCGAGGCCGACGGCCTCGATCGCGGTGCCTGGCACATCTGGCGACATGCGGAGGGCTTCTTCAGCCTCTGCCCGCTACCCTCGACCAACGCGTTCCAATACCAGGCCAGCATCGCGCCGGGGCAGGAGAGCGAGCTCAGCCTCGCCAACATGCAGGCGATCCTCGAGCGGCGCAGCGGCCGCACCGACATCCGGCTCCACGAGCCGCAGTGGTCGTCGCTGTGGCGCGCCAACATCCGCCTCGTCGACCGCTATCGCGCGGGTCGCGTGTTCCTGGCCGGCGACGCGGCGCACATCCACTCGCCCGCCGGCGGCCAGGGGATGAACACCGGCATCCAGGACGCGCACAACCTCGGCTGGAAGCTCGCGGCGGTCGCCAACGGCGATGCCTCGCCGGCGCTGCTCGACAGCTACGAGGCCGAGCGGCGACCCGTCGCGGTCGGCGTGCTCGCGCTCTCGAACGCGCGCCTCCAGCAGGCGATCGAGCTCAACGGCATCCCCACCCGCCGCGATGCGAGCACGATCCAGCTCGACGTGGGCTATCGCGGCTCCGCCTTGGCGCACGACGACCGCGACGAGACCGCCGCGCTCCGCGCCGGCGACCGTGCCCCCGACGCGACCAAGCTGACGACGGTGGACGGCGAACGCCGGCTGTTCGACCTGACCCGCGGCGGGCGCTTCACGTTGCTGAGCTTCGGGGCCACGCCCGCGGTCGAAGCCGCCGACCTCAGAACTCTGCATGTCGTCGGACGACCGACCGGCCCCGGCGACATCGCCGACACCGAAGGCCACCTTGCCGACGCCTATGGCGCGGCCGACCGCACCCTCGTGCTGATCCGTCCCGACGGCTATGTCGCCCTGATCTCCGACGCCGGCGACCTTTCGGCGGTGTCCGGCTATCTCGCCGGGCTCAGCTCGCGTTGAGCGCGGCCCGGATCCGGTCGCGGGTGAGCACGCCGTCGGCCACCAGCACGCTCAGCCGCCGCTCCAGGGTGCCGCCGGCCGGGATGGTCTGCGGCTCACTGAAGGCCAGCGCCGCGCACACCCCGACATAGTCGCCGGTCCGCACGAACCAGCGGTCCTCGCCCGCCAACCCCCGGAACACCAGCGTGTACGCATCGGCCACGGTCACCGCCAGCCACGGCTCGGCGCTGCCGTTGGCCTTCTCCTCGCCGTCCTGGAGCTCGGTGAAGGCGTGCGCCGGGCCGGCCGTCGCCCGCCAGAAGAAGCCGCCATACCCGGCTCCGCCCGGCCGGCCGTTCGTGGCCGGGCTGCCCAGCGTCACGTCGCCGGCCGCGGTCAGGGCGTACCCGAACGACAGTTGCCAGCCCTCCGGCGCCGGCGCCGCGGCGACGGTCCGGCGTTCGGTCAGCAGGGTGTCGCCCCTGGGGCCGAGCCAGGTGAGCTCCTCGGCGAAGCCGTCGGCGGCCGGCAGCCAGCCGGTGTGCACGATCCGCCCGTGATCGTCCCGCCAGGTGTAGCCCACGTCCCGCACGTACGTGCGGCCGCCCCAGAGGTTGACGTCGTTGACGTCGGCCATCGCCACCGAGACGCCCAGATGCCACGGATGGTCCTGCGGCAGGGTGTCGGTGACCGGGACGCCGCCGAGGGTGCGCACCGGGTGCAGGTACGGCCGCGGGCCCACCCGGACGTCCAGCTCGGGCTCCGCCTCGTAGGACGCCACCTCGACGTCGCCGACCCGCAGCCGCATCACGGCCGCCCCGGCACCACGTGGGCCTGGAAGCCCGCGATGGCGTCGGCCAGCACCTCGGCGCCCGGCCGGGCCCAGACGTCGGCGTGGAACACCTCCACCTCGACGAAGCCGTCGTAGCCGGTCGCCGCCACCGCCTCGGCGAACCGGCGCAGCTCGATGCACCCCGTGCCGGGCAGGCCCCGGCCCAGCAGGACGCCCTCCGGCAGCGGCGTCAGCCAGTCCGCGACCTGGAAGCTGGCGATCCGCCCTTCGCGGCCGGCCCGCTCGATCTGCGTCCACACCTGGTCATCCCACCACAGGTGGTACGTGTCGATCGCGACGCCCACCGCGGCGGCCGGGTACGGCGCCGCCAGGTCGAGCGCCTGGCCGAGGCTCGACACCACGCAGCGGTCGGAGCAGAACATCGGGTGCAGCGCCTCGATGGCCAGCCGCACCCCCACCTGCTCGGCGTGCGGCACGAGCTGACCGAGGGCCGCCCCGACGTGCGCGCGGGCGGCGTCGATGTCCCGGCTGCCGTCGCCCAGGCCGCCGGAGACCAGCACCAGGCACGGTGCGCCCAGCTCGGCCGCCTCGTCGAGGGCCCGGCGGTTCTCGTCGTACCAATCGGGCTTGTCGAAGAAACCGCCCCGGCACAGCGAACTGACCGCGAGCCCGGCGTCGCGGACGAGCCCGGCCGCCTTCTGCAGGCCGTACTCCTGAACGTCCTCCCGCCAGAGGCCGACCGCCCGGACCCCGGCCTCGGCGCAGCCGGGCACCAACTCGTCGAGCGGCCAGTGCTTGGTGGTGGCCTGGTTGAGTGCGAACCGGTCCCTCATCGGCCCAGCCCCACCGTGGTCAGCCAGGCCCGCGCCCGGTGCGCGGCCAGCTCGGCGTCGGGCAGCACACCGGCCGCGTCGGCGCGGCGCAGCAACTCGGCGAGGTGCCGCGGCGACCGCCCGCTCTGCAGCCCGCCCACCATCGTGAAGTGGTCCTGGTGCCCGGCGATCCAGTTGAGGAACGTGATGCCGGTCTTGTAGTAGTAGGTCGGCGCGGCGAAGGTGTGCCGGGCCAGCGGCACGGTCGGCGCGAGGATCCGGTCGTACGCCGCGAAGTCGCCGTTGTCCAGCGCCCGCAACGCGGCACCGGCGCTCGGCGCGATCACCGCGAAGACGCCCAGCAGGGCGTGCGAGAAGCCGTGCTCGTCACCCTTGATCAGCTCCGGATAATGGAAGTCGTCGCCGGTGTACATCCGCACCCCGGCCGGCAGCCGCCGGCGCAGGCCGATCTCCATCGCCGCGTCGAGCAGCGACACCTTGATCCCGGCGACCCGGGAGCGGTGCGCCTCGATCAGCGCGACCACGGTGTCGGTCGCCGTGGCGACGTCGGTGCTGCCCCAGTAGCCGGCCAGCGCCGGGTCGAACGACTCGCCCAGCCAGTGCAGGATCACCGGCTGGTCGGCCTGGCTCAGCAACTCGCCGTAGACGGCCAGGTAGTCGTCGGCCGAGCGGGCCGCCGCGGCCAGGTGCCGGCTGCACATGAGCACGGGTGTCGCGCCGGTCTCCTGGACGTCGTGCAGTTGCTCGGCGTACGCCTTGCGGACGTCGTCGAGGCCGGCCGGCCCGGCCGGCAGCTGGTCGGTGGCGACGCCGGCGACCACGCCGTGCCCGTCCCGGCGGGCCTCCGCGGCGGTACGCCGGATCAGCTCCCGGGTGCTCGGGTAGTCCAGGCCCATCCCCCGCTGCGCGGTGTCCATCGCCTCGGCGACCCCGAAGCCGTGCGACCAGAGCTGCCGCCGCAGCCGCAGCGTCGCCTCCCAGTCGACGACGGCCGGCGCGCCGGGCACGTTCTCACCGAGCGGGTCGGCGACCACCGGCGCGGCCGCGTACGCGGTCCGGGAGACGAACTGCGGTCCCGGCGTGACGTACTCGGCGCCGGTGCCGGTGAAGGTGAACGGCCCGTCCGGCAGCAGGATGGTGGCGGTCACCGGCGCAGCTCCGGCACCTCGAGGCGGCGGCCCTCGCGCGAGGAGCGCAGCCCGAGCTCGGCGAGCTGGACCCCGCGGGCGCCGGCCCACAAATCCCACGTGTACGGCACGCCCTCGACGACGTGCCGCAGGAACAGCTCCCACTGGGCCTTGAAGCCGTTGTCGAACTCCGCGTTGTCGGGCACTTCCTGCCACTGCTCGCGGAATCGGTCGCTGGTCGCGAGGTCCGGGTTCCAGACCGGTTTCGGGGTGGCGGCGCGTGGCTGGATGCGGCAGTGGTGCAGCCCGGCGACCGCGCTGCCGTGGGTGCCGTCGACCTGGAACTCGACCAGTTCGTCGCGGTTCACCCGCACGGCCCAGGAGGAGTTGATCGCCGCGATGATGGTCGAGTCGGGGCCGGCCACCTCGAACAGCCCGTACGCCGCGTCGTCGGCCGTCGCGTCGTAGGGCTCGCCGTCCTCGTCCCAGCGCTGCTCGATGTGCGTCGCCACCCGCGCGGTCACCGCCGTCACCGGGCCGAAGATCTGCTCGAGTACGTAGTGCCAGTGCGGGAACATGTCGGCCGTGATGCCGCCGCCGTCGGCCGACCGGTAGTTCCAGGACGGCCGCTGCGCCGCCTGCCAGTCGCCCTCGAAAACCCAGTAGCCGAATTCCCCTCGAATGGAGAGAATCCGGCCGAAGAACCCGCTGCGCACCAGCCGGTCGAGCTTGCGCAGGCCGGGCAGGAACAGCTTGTCCTGTACGACGCCGTGCTTGATGCCGGCGTTGTCGGCGAGCTCGGCCAGCTCGACCGCGGCAGTGAGGTCCTCGGCGATGGGCTTCTCGGTGTACACGTGCGTGCCCG
>Ga0307515_10021074_pt1 | contig 11576 bp, 10 predicted proteins | sample 17_EM_MG_FD_194513 | JGI IMG/M metagenome (GOLD analysis project Ga0307515, IMG submission 194513) | Populus trichocarpa ectomycorrhiza microbial communities from riparian zone in the Pacific Northwest, United States - 17_EM | ecosystem: Host-associated > Plants > Roots > Unclassified | place... | reverse complement strand
CTAATACCAACGTATCAGTGACGGCAAACCATCATAGTCTCACTATTGGTCTTTCAGCAAGAAGAACACTGATGGACCCGATATAGCCCATCTTCCTCGTACCATACTGCATATACCCTACATTTGGCTAAGCGCGCTACACATCTCATAATGGATACGTCCACAGCCCGTTCCTAGTTGACTTGTGACTGAATTCGTCTTCTATCACTATCCCCCAATCTGTTGTTCCATATGTGTATTTTGTACCGCATTGCAGATCACGTCCGCACTTGTGTCATTCTCATTAGTCTGCAAATAAATAGTTTATTGGTCCCTGAAGCTCCACATTTTTCGATCGTGTTCCTCTCCCCCCTGCTTCGGAATTGATCGTCTTCAGTAAGTTCAGTTACGCTTGTTAAGCTTTTCCTTTTTGGATAGTCGTTCATTTCGTTCAGTTTTAATGTTATTCATGACTTCGCAGCCGAGCGGAGCCGCCGGGCACTCGCTTGTCGTTGGTCGTCGCTTGCTTTGCCTTGCCTTTGCCTTGCCCTAGCCCCAAACGAATGGCTCATTTGAGTTTAGAGATAGATGATAGATGATTAAATGGATGGATGGGAGGACCATATGGACTCATGACAGGGACGCCTGTATATTCGATGCGATGCGATTCGATTCGATTGCGAATTGGCGAATTGGCGCCCCTTTCTCTTTCCTTTCTCTTTGGGGGGGAGCGTCTACCGTTCCTTGGGATACTTGTGCTCGACGTGCTCGGCGTGTTCGACTGCCCCTACCGCCCATTGCCCATTGCCAACCCCCTACCGCCTACCCGCCTACCACCTACCGCTCACCCGTCTAACCCGTCCACCTGTCCACCCTACCACCCACCGCTATTTGGGCACAGCATCGGCCGACCGTGTCCAATCATAGGCGAACCGAACCGCGTTCTGCGGGGAAGACCCGGGTAGAGGAACGTAGAAGGGGTAGAAGGAAGTAGAAGGTTGCAGGTCCGCGGGCGGCAGGTTTTTTTTTTTGAGTAGGATCGTAAAACAACATTATATAATGAGGCAAATAAAGGGGAGGGGCTGTTTCATCGGTTTCGTCGGTTTCGATCGTTTCATCAGGGCACCATGTCAATGATGGCGTTGCAGTCCCATGCGGTCGTTCCGTGATTTGCGTGTGACCCGGTATTTACCGTTTCCCCCTCCATATGGAGTTTTAGCTTTGCCTTGCCAGCCCACGGCGTAAGGAATAGCAGTTCCTGGGAGGTGACACAGCTATAGCCCCCTTTTCTCACGAATTCTGGGTTATGTATGCGTATGCGTCGGAGGCGGGTGAGATTGGGATTGAGATTTGGGATTGTTTGATTGCAGGTATGGGTTAGAATAAGGGCTTGATAGATGGGTAGATAGATGAGTAGTAGGTAGATAGGTAGGTAGATAGGTAAATAGGTAGATGATAGATGGGTAGAGCCTTTGGCGGCCCTGGTGACCCGCCCGAGCCCGCCGATTGAACGAACTTCGCCGCCTTGCAACTGATCCGAGAACCGGGCGTTGACGATCATTATTCCACGTGGTGTCCCCCAAGCAAGAATCGGTTGGGTAGAAGGGTGGAAGAAGAACGTGTGGGAGTAAGTGGTAAGTACGTAGTAGTAAGCAGTTAGTACTTAGCAGTTAGTACTTAATACTTCATACTTAGTAGTAAGCTCACCTTAGACTTTAGGCTTAGGGACGCCAGCACAAAGCTTGGGCCACTTTCACTCCTGCCACTCTCCGTCTGCTCAAGTCTAGCGACGTATCCAGCTCCTCGTCACCGTCTCCCGCAACGAGGACACGCCTTGGCAGTGTACCTTGTCGGGCGCACTCGCAGCCGCTCTCCGCACTGTAACCCTCCACCTCGCAAATCTGCTCTCCTCCAACTCCCACCTCCACGTCCACCTCGTCCGCCTCAGCGCCTCCCTCCCTTGTATCACCAGCTTCTTCTTCATATCAACTTAGACTCGCATTCCAATTCTGCTCTTTCAATATCCTCCAGGCAACACAACCCGTCTCTCTCTCTCTCTGCGGTTTCGCCGCCGTAACCGCTAACCGCCAGAACACACCCCGCCCCCCTCGTCCGCCATGCACTCCGTTTCCGATCTCACCACATTCGCTCGGAAGACTAAGGGAGATGTCCCTCCGCCACTTGTCGTGCGTCTTCCGTTCCCCACCATCCCACCCAACGAATAAAATATCGAGCCGGGCTGACTCACTCCCTCATCATCCAGGGCGCGTCTACCACCGTACTTGGCAACAAAATGTATCTCTTCGTATGTCCCCCTTCAAACTTATCCCTTGAAAGCTTTGTGTGTGTGTATTCAACGGTGATCCCCCCTCCCAAATATAGGGCGGCCGATTAGTATCGCTTCGCAAAATGGTGTCTGATATGTATATTTTTGATCTCCAAACATTCATTTGGACAAAGGTCGAGCCAAAACCCGACGATCCAGTCCCAGGGCCCCGTTACTTTCACAGCGCTGACGCCTGTGAGTCTTCTCTCCAATCAATTCCTCTGGCCTCGGAGGGCATCTCCATCTCGACCACCCGTCGTGATGCTCTCGATGTCACCCCCCGACGTCTTTCATTCCACCTGACACACCGCTTTAGGGGACGACCACCTTGTTATCTTCGGTGGAATGGGGTATGCAGACCCGACCTCTGAGGAACTTTGCGTCCTATCCGACGTTCGCCTCTTCTCTCTCTCCACCCTCTCTTGGCTCCCCGTCGCGCCTGTTCAAACCGCCTCAGACGACCCCGCCAACCCAGTTCCCACCCCCCGGGCCCGATATGCCCACCTGTCATCCGTCACCGCCTCGAAACTCTTCATCATCGGAGGTCAAGACCTCTCCAATGTCTGGCTCGATGACATACATGTCTATGATCTCCCAAGCGCAACATGGGTCATGTGGAGGGCATATCCCCGACATTGTGGCACGTACAGAAGCGTTGCCGTCTGTGCTGCACGGCGTGTGCGTGCACCTATGGATGAACTCAAGGCGGGCAACGGCTCCGGCAGCCCCCCACCGCAGGGCTACCAATTCCTTGGCCCAGTAGGCGCCCGCTTCGCGTCAGGCTCAAACGTAGTACGAGCTGGAAATACTGCTGCTATTGATACCGCCCCCGATGGTCCAACCCCCACAAAAGAGCTCGTGCATCTGCCGTACTCTTGCGAACCTACCGACGAATTTCCAAATGATATCTATCTGTACTCAAACTACAATGTGCGTAGTCTCCCTAGTCTCCCTTTTCTTTCAGACGCTTTCCCTCACATTGATTTTTGTGACAGTTCACAGATGTCAAGCGTGAACTTGAAGTCATTGGGCCCCTCCCGAATGACTTTACAATCACAGATTGTTCTGGTTCCATGTCAGGTTCGGCTCTACCCCCCGGTCTACGCTTCCCAACTGGCGCAATACTTGGGCAACACCTCGTCATCGCCGGCACATATCTCGCACATTCTTATCAAAGCTTCTCCATCTGGGCACTCGACCTTGTCAACATGACCTGGTCACGAATAGACCCTGGAGCGACACTGGCCTCTGGGTCCTGGTCTCGTGGTGTACTCTGGGAGCGTGGCAATCGTTTCCTTATCTTTGGAAACCGAGAGGGCAACCTTGTAGAAGACTACAACCGGCGGTTACTTTCCTGGGACCATGTCGCGTATATCGACTTGGAGGCGTTCGGAATATACCAACCCCCAGAGCTAACGCTCAGCCTGGCTGCGCAAGAGATGGGTCTCGCCGCACTCGAGGAAGGCGTTTGTGCCGACTTTGAAGTCGTTTGTGAGGATGGAAGGAGGATCGCGTGTTCGAGGAGGCTGCTCGAAGAGCGATGGGAGTGGTTTCGGGACAAGCGGAGAGAGTTCCAGGAGAACGTAAACCATGTCTTCAATGGGATGGGACCCGGCATTCGGGTGCGCGGAGATGTCGCCCTCCCCGATCTCCCCGGCGTTTTGGTAGAAGGCGATCGAGAGGCGGGAGGTAGGCCCGACCCACGGTTGACCTCTCGCACGCTGCAGCTATCAGAGCCGTACCCCATCACCCTCGCCTTCCTGCAGTGGATCTACACCCAAGGCCTCATTACCCGACTACAGCATGCTCCCGCGGTGCTAAGTGCCTTGCTTCTGCTCGGCACTACCTATAACCTCAAGGAGCTCGAAATACAAGTCAAGCATGCTATGCACCGCGCTCTCACGCATACAACATCTGTTGGTGTGTACGAGGTCGCGACGTTGTGCGACTGTCAAAGCCTGCAGATCCGTGCTCTCAAGGTGGTCATGGTAAGCACAAAATGATCGCACTTAAGGTGCTGTCGAATTTTTTGCCGACTGACTGTCCTTTGGTAGTCTTCTAGCAAGCAACGATCCAGCGCCCGCGCACGCCCAGCAGTAGGTCCCGGACCTGGGCCAGACGACGGAGGAGCGCGTCCCCGGGGGATGTCAGACGCACCCCAAAGGCCTGCTAGACCTAGCGATGGCCCGTCTATGAGAACGACATATGGCTCCGCACCGGCTCCTAGCTCAGTACTGAGCGCTTCAACAAGTGAGCGCTTCTGATCAAATGTCATGTTGGTACACTTAATTGAGACATCTTGAATTCCTTTCCCCCAATGTTTGCCCCTTCTAGATGGATATAGCCGCCAAGCTGTCGCTGGACCGCACCTTACAGAGCCCCACCCACAACAAGAATATGAGGCTGATATGTCGAATACGTTTGCCGTGACAACGCCCTATGCCGACGGTGCTGGGGCTGGCTACTTCGAGACATATGGGGCACTTGAGTTCTCACCCAATTCAGTCGCCGATCCCAATGCTCCCACCATCAACTTGCAACTAGCCCAGCGGCTGCAGCAACGGAGACAAACCTTCGATACACTGCCGCAGACGAAAAAAGTGGCCCCTCGAGGGGTCCGGAGCGCAAGCGCCCGACCCTCGGCGGGTGAGAGTGGTGGACCCGCGAGACCTGGGGTTCAATCGATGCAACCGAGCAAGAACAGGCCTCAGCACCAGTCCGATAACCACCAGATTGTCAGGGCCGACTATGATGAGATGCTTGGAGTTCGAGACGACTCGGATCCGGAAGCTAGGATGCAGCGGCTCCTCAACCAGCTTGAATTCACGGGACTGGACAACCGGAAGCTCCACCACGAAGGAGGTTGGGCGTCTTCACCGTCTCTGGGCTACAGGCGAGGTCCTCCTCCTTCATACGAGAACGGCCAAAGACCTTCCGCGTTGACTCGCGGGGCTTTCGCCAGGCAACTGGAAGATTCGACCACACCTCGCTATCCAGCTCCATCGTATGATAACGAACGTGTTCTTCCGCAGGATAGCGGTGGTATGGACTCTTACACCGAGGCAGGATCACGTTTTTCGGCCTTTGGCCAGATTCCGCAGTTCCCCAACCCCCCAGAGAACACCACCGCGAGGTCACCTCTTCCTCGATACAAGAGTGCCCCTTCGATACCAAGTACCATTGCTATTTCTCCTCCGCCACCGCGAAGTCCACTACGATCCGCCACTGCTGGTACTGAGGCAAACTACGCTCCCGGTCGCAAACCAAATTTGTTTCGTGATCGACATGGTGGTAGTGAACAGAGCCTGCAGGACCTTTCGAGGCAGACCTCGCGCCCTGCCCAACTTGGGCAAGGGTACGGACAACATTCGAACCCTGGCGGAAATCTCTTTTTGAGTCCGCTAGTTACTCCCACTAGCCCTAGTACAGTGCCCCCCAGCTTGATTTCGGACAGTATGTCACGATCCAGTTCGTTCGGCAGCACCCAAACCCGACTCGTTACGCCGACAGACTCCATAGCACCAGTCCACGTCCACTCTGGAGGAGCACCCCATGCTTTGGGTCGGATCGACGAGAAGTTTTCACTGGATTACAAGCATGAGATCGAGGCTGCCAAACATCATCGCGACGCGGTCTTATTCAAGTCACCTTCTCACACTTCCAGTGAACTACAGGAAAGGAGGGAAGGAGTGATGGAGAAGACACCTGGGGTCAGATTGGCCAATCTATTGCCTTCCTCTGGTTGGCAACCACCAACGCCCGGGGGCCATTCATCCGGAAAGTATGCTCGCTCTGTTGCTACTACGCCTGCAACATCCTTTTTCGATACGGGCAGCATAACGGGCGGTTCGTCCATCGGTGGCGGTCATGGTGGACATGGTGGACATGGTGGAGGTGGTGGATTGAGTGGATCGGGTAGTCTACAACGCTCATACTCTCGCAGTGGAGGTAGCGAAATCAGTTCATTTAACGACACCGTAAGCCGAACAAGCGGGGGGATGACAAACTCGACGAAAGAGAGAGGATCGTCACCTACAGTCTTAGCTGCCACATCGTTTGCTAACAGCGGTACAATGCCCACTGGTGCGGCTCTCAGCAAGGCGGAGAAGGCGGCAGAAAAGGCGCGTCAAAAGGCTGAAAGGGCGGCGAAGAAAGCAGAGGCTGCGCTCTTCAAGGTCGAGCTGGAGCGCGAGTCGAGAGCACAGACGGAAGAGAGTAAGCGGGCTGCTGCTGAGATCAAGAAGGAAGCGAAGAAGCGAGAAAAGGAAGAGCGCCAGAAACAGGCTGACTTGACTATGACTAGACTTGTGCTCTTTAGCACATAACCTGGAGGCGCTGAAGGGAATTACGGTTTTTAGGGGTTATCCTTATTATGGAATTGGATAGAGTGGATATGTTTATTTCTTGCACCACCAAACGTCTCCGTTCGGCACTCATCTCATGTTGTTACCCATTTCTAGCTACAGTAGTGCTTATTGTCGCGATTTATGTATATATCCCACTGCTGCAGATCAAGAAACACAGCCGAAGTACATCAATAATTATCGGAACCTGTAACTAACCTAACAATGGGTCCATTCTCGAGAAGACCTCGAACACGGTGACAATTACTTCGAAACAGAGGTCGTCCCCTTCTTTACCCTCGGTCATTTCCGCCTTGACCCGCTTGGACCAACGCGAGAATAAGTTCATTGGATGTCGGACCTGAACCGCCAGTCCAACACCACGTCGCGTTGGCCCACCTGAGGAGCCCAAACCCAGTGGCCAGATACAGAATTCGTCGAGGAGCTCGTCGGATCGGTTGGAGGCCGCCTCTCGTTAGTCATAACCTAGACGAATCAGGGCATTGTCAAGAACGGATGCCGCGTAGGCAGCACATACAAGAGAATCCGCTCTGGTAATGGGAAACTCGGTGGCTGCATCAGTCTTGGAAGAGTGGAGGGCGGCAGGGGGAATCGATGTTGTGCGGGCAGTGAGAACCGCAACAACCCTCGACATGATTGACTCCTTTATCTAATGAAGGGATCAATGGATACTCGAAGGATTATACATCAGCGACTCACATTTGGGTCTGCGGCCAGGTGCGTGGCCATATCAAAGACGAGGAAATTCCTTTTCTCAGAGTGAAGAACACCTTTGTCAACAAGACCTTTTGCAAGCCGCTCGCGGAGTTGTTTTAGTTGGTAGTCGATTTTAAGGACGTTCCATGTCTCCCCTGAGAAGTTAATGAGACAGATAGGGCACAACCTCGGGTCACATACAACTCATCAGATCAACCCAGCTCCCTACACCCATCTTTTCTCTCTGGACGCTTCCTGGGCCATCTTGTTGACTCTTCATTAACCGCAAGGCTTCATCAAGGATACTCTCCCTAGTCTGGCGGTCTGACAAGACTTCGATGGGTCTGATGATGGTGGGTAGGCCGTACTCTGATTGTCCCGTAGAAAAACCTGGCTGTGGAAGTCGCCTCCTTACTGGATCCTTCACCACTGCTATGCGTCGACGTAAGGCCAATTCAAGGACGGTACACCCCCGCAGCGCATATGATATATTGTCGTGCGAAAAGGAGAGATACCTCTATCCTCTGTCCATCCTCCTATGCCAATCGGATAGGCTAATCGCTTCCGATTGCTGAAAGCCACCAGAGAGTCGTGCTACAGGCGCTCGCACTCTCCTCTTCTTCGGGAACCAAGTCGACCGTGTTCGCTACGAGGAGGTTCGGGTCGGCGTGTGCACGGACGTCTTCGAGCCATTCTTCTGCGTGCAGGAAAGGCGCGCGTGAGGTTACGTCGTAAACGATGAGCGCGTGATTGAGCGAGAGTATTCCGTTCCTGCTGTGTCCTAGCCTAGAGTGCCATCAATACAGTCAGATTGGATATTCGTAAGGAAACGACCAGCCCACGGCTAGAAATTAACAGACGAGGTGGAGATCAAACACTCACATTGTAGTTTGACAGTCTTGTCTTCGTCCTAAATTTATCAATTTGCTTCCAAATTCCACACCGGGCGATCAAGGCGCCGATAACCCATCTTTGAGTGGAGAGAATGCCGACCATGGGGGGGTTGACATATTGTATAGAATATTCGACAGTATGTGTCGCTGCGGTGTACGGTATTGTCACAGCGCGGTCAAGTGATGTTGTCAAGACCAATGGTCTTTGTTTCGTCCTTGTGCCTTCTCTGCGTTGACCAATTACGTTGAATGCCACTCTTTCACCAATCAAAACAATCGACTTAGTCTATAAGACGCCGTGGCATCTGCACCCACCGAACACTTGTCTCTTTTGCCCTAGCTGTTGCTGTCCTTGCCGTTACAGTATGTACCACCCGGAGCATCACTTCTAGGGCCTGTGATATCGAGTTTCGCGTTGCAGTTGTGCAGCAAATGTATTGATACATGAGAGGGTGAGGCAAAACACTGACCCCCTCCGCTCCTCGGGGCCTGATAAATATTTTATGGGCCTCTTAAGACATCCCACGTCCTCCCCTACAGTGCTGGAATATTGGGGGTGACCCGTGCTGGCTGGTATCCTTCTTGCCTCAACAACGACCATTCCAGTGCTGCGGATACCCCCGCCCCTTCAGGTATATCTCAAGAGCGTCACGTCAGACGCGTCGTGGGGAAAGGACTCGTTGTGGGTCGTAACCACAGGTGCGCAGCTACGGCCAGAGGAAGAGGCGAGAGGTGTAAGGCGAACGAACTCCGAGCGGAGGTCTGCGCTCGGAGTCGCAACAAGGCTATAGCGGGGTCAAGAGTTTAAGCATCTAAGTTTTCAAGGTCGGAGCCACTCGACCAAGCGGTCAAAACTTGAACTAGTGGCTGGGTCTGAAGGGCCAATACAAGGGAAATCAAATGAGTACTCGGGGACGACTACAACAAGTCGGAAGCACCAGAAGCCTTCAAAATATCGCGCAAGCTGTGTATGGGAGAAATGCAGGACATCCGCGAGCGGGAGGGTATCAAGCTTCACGCGTCGGTACGATGATGCAATCCGGAATCGAACCGGGTAGTTGAATGAGACTCCAGCCTCCAGCTCAATGAAGCGACGTGCGTGCGCAGTAGGATAGCAACGAAGGCATTAGGCGGTCATTGAGGAAGCTTTATGATAGCAGAAGGTTCAAGATGTGAACCGATGCGGGATGTGCAAGTTTCATGCACGGGGGCGGCAAAGTTTATGGGTTAGGGTTATAACTACTGGGTTAATATAGCTTCTGTGTGATATATGATATAGCTTATAGGCCGTGTCACGCGCTGGGCATTTAGCCGCGCGAAGCGCCAACCGCAAGTCCGCACCGATCCCACATTTCTCTTTCCTTCTCCTCCCAGACCTCAAAGTGATCAAACATGGCCACTCAAGCACCCAGGACAGAGAACCTGTGAGCGATGGCTATACCGCGCGGCATTATCATGGTGGCTGACGATCAATCTAAGCCTCGTTCTAGACAGTGCGGCCCTTCGCTTCCGTTTTGGTCCATCCCCGCTGACTTTGGGCAACATGCAGATATCACACTTCAAGACACCCTGCATCGGGACCATGAGCTTAGGTTGTATATAGACAATCAGGAGCTAAAGTTGCAGACACAGGATAACCGTACCTGGACACCAACCCAACGCCCGTATGTCCCTTATTTTCCCGCTACGCACACTCACCGATGAATGTACATGTGTAGAGGTATTTCTCCGACATCCGAGATGCGGGCTGAGATCGAAATGAGGAGCGGTCATTCAATTTGGACCAAAATTCGACGGCCGAGCGAGCCGATCGACCTTCAAGCGCTTTTCAATGACTATAGGAGCACCATCAAGCATGTATTCACAGTACCGAGTCAGTCATGATCACCGACTGTACGCTCGTATTTAATGGCGATGCGCAGAGGACATTATTTTCGTTGGGAAGCACCACCAGTATCATTGGTCTCTAGAATTACAATTCTCTGCGATCACTATCGTTCGTCTCTTGCAACTGCCCGTACTGCCCCGCTAATAATCTTCGCATAGCGGGAATCTCTCCGTTCTTCACTCAATGAACTCGAAATTTGTTTAAAGGATTACACTCCGCTGATGAGTGGATCGACCGAGAGGGCTATGGAGAGCACTATTAAATATGGGGCTGTATTCGCCGAGGTCCGTTTTTTGATGTAGAGACTAGCAGAACATTGACACATTATAGTTGAACCCAATCACAAAGGCTGTCCTTGGTGTTGCCAAGGTTACGTTTGAGGTTCGTGTTTCGCTACTGGCGTATCAGGCAGGAGATAACGCTCGATCATTTAGCTCTTGAAGGTACAAAACGAGTACGACCAGATACCATCCATCCTTCTGGACCGATTGAAGCGCATTCTGCATTTCGCGGACAAAATAGTCGCTGACAAAATAGTCTGCGAAGAGACGGATCTCTTGGAGGGGATCATCCCGCGAATGTATGAGGTGATGCACAGAGTCGCGAAAGTTTCGTACGACTACGTCACACATGGTGGGTTGTCAACTGGTCATTTTGGCGAGTACTAATAATTGCAGCGAGAACGGCGGGCGGGCCGGCCTACCAAGAGGCGATCAAAGAAATAGAGAGTGAGTTGACGAGGGTCGTCGAAGACTTCGACCGTGCAGTAAATGTTGAAACTCTCTTCCGGACCAAGGAGACTGGTGAGCACTCGTTCGCTCCATCTCTCGATAGATTATTCTCAACAGTTCCATGTAGAGCAGCACCTTTTGCTTAGTCGTCTCAAAGATGTCAAGACCGGCTATGACCGGGATCTCTGCTGTATGGATGGCACCCGCAAATCCATCCTCGAACAAACCATCTCTTGGGCGTCCAATGGATTGGAGCAGACAGACGGGAGAAACACATACTGGATTTACGGCTTACCTGGCATCGGTAAAACGTCGTTAGCACATTCGATCTGCTCGAGCCTTCACGATAAAGAGCAGCTCGCCGGAGCGTTTTTCTGCCGGAGGGATGACCAGGAATTGAAAGAGCCCAGAAATATCCTTCCGACTCTCATCCACAAACTCGCGATACTCTTCCCCCCTTTTCGAAGTGTTGTCGCAGAGTGTCTTCGTAACGATCCAAACGTGAGACCAGAATCAATGCGACCCACTCTCTTCCTTGACTTCATCCGGAAACTTCCTCGCCTCCCAACAAAGACTCTCGTGTTTGTCATTGACGCACTTGATGAGTGCGGCAGCCCTGAGAGTCGTCCAGGCGTTCTTCAGGCCCTGGCGGACGCAACCGCATGCGCTCCGTGGCTCAAGGTTATCGTCACGAGTAGA
>Ga0307515_10021073_pt1 | contig 11578 bp, 13 predicted proteins | sample 17_EM_MG_FD_194513 | JGI IMG/M metagenome (GOLD analysis project Ga0307515, IMG submission 194513) | Populus trichocarpa ectomycorrhiza microbial communities from riparian zone in the Pacific Northwest, United States - 17_EM | ecosystem: Host-associated > Plants > Roots > Unclassified | place... | reverse complement strand
TTATACTTAAGGTAGTAAATGTTAAAGGAAAAGAAAAAAAAAAAAAACTTTAAGGAAATATTGAATCTGAGAAAATTGTGATTTATGAAAACTTATCTTATTTACCTAATGATCCAAGATATTAAAATTTTTTAATGATCTTTGTTATATCAGCTCATCTTGGGAGATAAAGAGTTCCACGATAATTAATTTATGAAAACATTAGTGTATTTTCACTTCATTGGTGGATGGATGGGTGATTATCAATTATATATTGGCGAGAAAAACAATTGGTCGGGAAAGGAGATGCCTAATGTGGTGCATGTTTTACTTTCAACCATTGACTAGAAAAAAAAATATACTTATAGAAAATATATTAGTTAATCCTGAAAAATATTTAATGCACACAGTGCAACGTCATGTTATGATTCCTCAAAAATAAAAAAATAAAAAACACATTGAGATATACATGGAAGCAAGGAATTTTGTATTGTACTAGATCGGGACCAAAAACCTGAGACACCAGGAGAGAAACGAGGTGCTGTCCCCGCTCGGGTTGTCAACCCAAGCGAGGTGGCTTCGGCCAGTATCATGGTGGCAGTGGTCAGGTGGAAGGGAAGATTCAGCATATTCTGCTGGTCATCTTGAAGATATTGAGTAACAACAAAGTCTCACACCCATGATGGGTTCCTTTTTCTTCTTTAATTTATTCCGAGATCTTTGTTTTTTTTTTTTTTCCTTTTGATGTTTATAGTAATCAATAAACAGCAATTGTGAAAATCGGATTATGGAGCAAAGTATTCTGATTAACAATTTTAATTCATCATAGAATGGATTAGCCTTTAACTATAATAAGAGAACTGTGAGGAGACAAATGTACACCATGCCTGACCTAAAACAGCAGGCAAGCCTATAAATTTTATTAAGCTCAGAGCATGTCAAAAAAAAAAAATTACATTTTTTCTTTTGGCAAAAAAAAATCACAAATTACAAATTCTGTATGACTGTAAGATCCCCGGGCATGGGATAGGGTTAGAGCTCCTTGTGGAGAAACAATGGCTGATGTGTTTGTATCCTAATTCATGAACTTCCGGCAATTTGGAGCTTTACATAAACAGGGAACTTTGAATTCATCAGGCTCATCAGGATCGAACAAGTAATCGTACCTGCCACATGCAACTAAATTTAGTGAGCGATTGAACAGTTGAAAATTTATGAACTCTGACTGACAGGGAAGATGTATACGTTAGCTCATCGCCAGCAGGTACATTTGTCTTCGCAATAAGGACTATACGACTTTCATTATCGCCCACACTCATGATCCTTGCATAGCAATTTGGCATACACTGGAACACAGGCAAATAGAATATACATCATGATAAGGAGAAAAGTAACACTATACTTCGAGCATAGAAGAGATAAAACATGTTAGAATTGAAAAATTGTAAATGCAGAAACAAAAGTTCAACTTGGATGCGACTCACAGAATGGTTTATTAAGCGCGCTATGTTTCCTTTATCCGTGGCATCTACCACTACCTCTTCGCTGATCTTGAAAAGCTGCAAAAGAAAATTAGACCACAGTTTAGCTCAAAAAAAGATGAAGGTAGAGGAACAAGGGGGAAAAAAGGAACAAAAGCAAGGAAGGTGGGGAAAGCATGTTCAGCTTATAAAACTTCTTTGAATTTATTGGGAACCGGTATGATCGTAAGCAGAGGCTAGGGTGGTTACTACCACATAGTTTGCATCATCTTTTACTTAATACAAAGAGTAAAAGAAGAAGATAACTTACATAGCAGTCTTTGCCTTCTAATCGATAGCGCACCTCCCTCAGATCCGCAATACTGCCTCTCACTTGCTCACCCCGATACTCAAGAACCTGGAGACAATCATGTATCAGCGATGGATTGTATTTCAGTTTTGGTGATTACACGCACATGGAATTCACATCTGAAAATCACATTTCAAGGTTTTTTCATTCATGAAAAAATCATATATACCATTTCTCCTTCTTGAATGTTTCTTCGTGCAAAGAGGCCCCATCCATGTATTCCAGATCTCCCAAAGCAAACTCGGTCATTTTCAGTTCTCTGTGATCATATGTACATCCAAGAGATACTTAGAAGGCAATCTAGAAAGTAATATTATTAACAGAAAGATGGAGACCTACCTGTAAGTGGTAAAGCCTTTCCCTGAAAGAAGAAAAACTTTTCGGCTCCTCTACTACCTGTCGAAGAATAAAACCAGGCACATTACCGCTTGCTTTGTTTCTCTTAGTTTTCATGTCAAAAAAGTTGAGAAGATAAAAAAAATATGATATAATACTGAAAGGTAGGAAAAAGAAACTTTACTCTGAATGCATTCAAACTCTGTATCTCTAGGAAAGGATGATGACAAGGTCTTGTCAATCGATGGTAAATAGCTTCTTCTTCTGTTCGCTGGAAAATAAAATAAATAAATAAATAAGGGGAGGATATATTTGATCTGAAGAGCTAGGAACTTCTATTGTGGTTGGATTTGGAAAATTCACAAGAAAAGGTTTTGTGAAGTACATGTATCATATGTATACTAGGTATATCAATTCTGTTGCTATTCAAGGGAAAATTGTAGCAAGTTAAAATGGCTGTGTAATATGGACAGTTAAATAAATCAGTGAATGAACAGCCCGCGGCTAGTAAGACTACAGCTTAATTCACATTTTCGTTTGATTATCTAAACTCTATAGTCTAAACAGCTATTGATGATAATAGCAAATTTCAGATCCATATAAAATGCCCACAGGTTAGGGAATATAATATGCTAACCTGCAACTCCTAACTATACCTGTTCATAGAGCCCCAACATTTATTTCAAGCACAAATTTGATATTGATCAATTCAACCAAGTAACAATACCACAATATGTTTCCATAATTACATCCATCGTTTATTCATTCTTTTTAACAGCAACAGAGCACTTTGTTAGCCATATATACATGATGAATTTGGCTCCATAACTTCGTGAATTTTTTTTAAAGGCAACAAATCTAGCCAATTTTCTCTTGCTCAACTGGTTGGTCTTGTGATTTTTTTCATGTCATAGATCTTGTTTGTGCTTTGTTCCTTGTATGATCCCCTTCATAAGAAGTTTACCACCATGTCTACTTCTTAAAAGTAGGGGTAAAAGAGCATGAAATGGAGCTTCCCAGTCCACAGGATTGGATTAATCAATTATCAGCCCAGCAAGCAACTCTTAGAATTTCTAGACAATCCTCCCCAACCCCACAAACCCCCCCCCCCCTATAAAGTACCCAGAATATGCTATAGCTGGACCAGCTACAATATCATGTTCAGTTGACCTAACCCTCTTGTGTTTTATAAATGCATCGCAATCCCTGTGAAAAAAGTAGGAAAGAAAAAAAGAAGATATATCCACACACACAAGAAGAGATAGGCAGGGAAACAATTGTTTAGGTACCTTCTTGTTGCTGTTCACTCTTTTGAAGACCCGACACCTCGCAGCAGAGTGTGGCTCAGACTTAGTAGCTTCTTCCATTGACTCCTCTTCAAGTTTTATTCTATTAGATGAAATTAGCCTTGTACCAGCCCTTTTCTTATTTTGAACAAGGCTTTTGGCAGAAAACACTCCTGCAGGAGTCTGTATGATCAAAACCGTGTCCGGATTTGGAGCCCTGCATCATGAAAGAAAACAATAAATTATTATAATATAGCTATAAATGATGTATATGTTTCTTGACAAATGTGAAGGTCAACAGAGGCTTTAATGTGCAAATTAACTCTAAACATCAAAGTATAGGAAAAGGAATGCTATTGGTTTAATCATAAAACATAAGGAATCTGTACCTGTGACATGCACAATATGAAATCATTCTTGTTGTCTGTCTCCCATTTTTCTCCAAGCAGTGCAACTGCGATTTAGAAGGAAGATAATTTAATAACAAAGAGAGGATAATTGAGAGAGAGAGAATCCGATCCATGCCAATTGAAAGCTCAATAACTTGAACTTGTGAAAGAATTTTGCCAGGTGAAAAATGGTATGCATGCATTTTGCATGACTGGTAAAACAGGTGCATACAGCAAGTATTCCAACCCAAACCATTTAGGAGCATGAGCAACTCACCTCCATGCGATATCCTGCCCTCGAAGCACACATTGCATGGTAATAAGTGGAACACTTGCAACATTGAGTACACGAACCATGAATTTGTTGACAAATAACACAAATCTGGAGTTCCAAAAAAAGCACAATCAGAATTCATCAGCTACGTTTACAGATGCACCAAAGAGCTCACAAATCATAATTCATTGGCATATAGTCATTGATTAAAATCAGTAAGCAGAAAATTAAAGCAGGTTCAAAGCTGAATACAACAGCAAAAAATGCAAAAAAATTAAATGTAAAACGACCAACTTCCAACTTATTCGCCACATGGTTCATTGAGTAAAGTAGGATGATGCTTTAAAACCACCAGTCCTCACATGATGCTAATTGAAGTTCTACAGATTCCCGGGTTAAGTATGAGATGCATAAGATTTTACAAGTTAAACTAGAGCAGCTCCAATGCAGTTTTTATGAGAATGAATATTCTACCTTTACAAAAGAATTTGAAGGGATGCTTAAAATTCCAAGAGCAGGTTCCATCTTTTCATCACTTGCAAATGAGACTTCGGGTTGAAACCAAGCACATGTAACATGAACCCATAATGACTCAACATCAGTTGGCTTTAGAGCACCACCTACGAAAAATTGGGAAAATAGATATAAGCTTAATGAAAAAAAAATCACAGCCTACATGAAAAGCAACTAAAGAAATTCTCATATGAGTGTAATAAACCTATTAGTACATAGCAAAAAGTTTTTGGACAAATAACAGAGAGAAACTCGTTATAAACCACTTTATGCAGAAGCAATCTATTTGTAACTGGCTCAAACCCAAGATGGAAAAAGAGAGATTCACTGCGGGATGACCAAAAAACAAACCTTTAACAGGACAAAGGCAACACTCCCTCCTAACATCTGGTGTTTCACATGCTTTGCAAACCCAAGAAGTAAAATCCTGCACGTTTCGTGCTCCATAACATTCTTGATGAACAGCTATCTGACATCTGACAGATGGATAGAATAACAAGTGATACTAAACATTACTATGAAATCTCCAGCCAACAAAAAAATTCCTTGCTCTAATTAGCAGATATATAAGCAGGACATTGTTATCCTCTCTTTTGGGTTCATTTATTCAGCAGACTGCATCAAATTGTAGCTGAAAGCAGATGATTGCAACAAGAAAGAACTCTAATGACTTCATAATATTTAAATTATTCTCCATAAAGTTCTTTTCTTGTTAAGATAGCTTTGTTGCTTTAGACGTCATTTCTCCAAGTGTCGGAAACATGTCTAAAATACAGTTCAAAATTGGCTGAAGTGTCTTTAGCACCAAACATTTCCACCAGCACATAGTATTATGTGCACAGTAATTAGAATCCCTATTTAAACAGTCACAATACCTGTTGCAGATAATAATCTTGTTGTAGTCCCAATCTTCTACCCATCTACAAACTGCACAACGTTCTGTTGTCCACTTTGTAAAAACAGGATCGTATCTCACTGTCATGACAATGGTAATAAAAAGCTCATTGAACAGAGCGAGAAATTCAGACAGTGTAGCTCAAGATAACATACTGATCAGGTTGTATCTATGCTAGAAAAGAAACATGCCTTGTAAGAAAGCAAGCAGCTTCTGCTTCCGCTCTTTAATGGAAGGTCGTTTTTGAGGTTTAGTAGATGAGGCATGCGCATGGTACTCTGCTAACTGCATCATCTGCAAAGTCCAAGAGCAGCTCTAATGTTCGAATTGAAAATGATTGTAAGAAACTAAGTTTCATGATCTTTCTTTCTAAAAGCAAGTAATAAACTTTTAGAGGTACAGCACCATGTAACCATCAAGAGACACAAACTTGTAAAAGAAAAAAGAAATATTCACCAGATTCGGATAGATGCTCAGAAGATTTTGTACAAACCCAAAATTGTAAAAGAAATAAGAAGTATCCACAGGATAAGGAAAGAAGCTCTAAAGATTTGGTACAGAACCAAACTTGTAAAAGAAATAAGTATCCTCAAGATAAGAAAAGAAGCTCAAAAGATTTGGAACAAACCCATTGCTCTAGCAGTAGCATGGAATCTTTCACCCTAATACTGATCCTCCAATTCTTAATTTTGGAACCTGTGTGCTGTTCCCATTCACTAAGGGCTTGCTTTTCTGAACCACAGAACCCACATTTGCAAACAACCCTAAAAGAAGAGAGACAAAATCTGTAAATAAACTTGACAAAAACACAGGAACCAAGGAAAAGGGAATTTCCCAGAAAGTGCAAGTGCTCAATATTCATGCACTTGTGAAGCTGTATTCCTTCTTACATGTGTAGACTTGGGAAATATGTGCCTTCCATTCCTGAGCAGATAACAGTAACCTTATTAGGTAGCGCTGGTTGACCCTTAATTTTGTTTGATCTGTGCCAAAGGCTCTAAGATATTAGATATAAACCCTTCAACTAAATTGTGAATAGAAAATTCAAAACCTTTTGTTTCTTAATAAAAAACAACATCAAAAGGAACCTACTTGCATTTCAGCTGCGATTTTTCTGAATCTGACAATTCAAAATTAAATTTTGCTTTGCAAGTAGGGCAGTAGTAATCAATGCCCCCCAGATCCTTCAAGCAAGAAAATTGACAAGGAAAGTCAGAAACTTCCATCTATGTTCTCATTATGCAGGTAGAAAAGAAAGTACAAGTACGGACAGACCTTAAAACGATTGCTGGAAATCCTGTCACACTCTGCATGGATCCAAACTTTACAACCATCACAACGTGCCTGATTCAGAGAGAACAGGAAGACCAATTTGATAAGAAATAAACATTAGTTATGAGCAGAAAAAAATCACAACTCTAATATAAGTTGTAGGTTGACTCACCCAGCTCCCACTGTCTGAATGATTCCAAACCTTCTTGCATATGCCACAAAAATGTTTTGATTTTGTTAGCTGCAATACCAATTATGCAGATGTAAAAATTACAAATAGCCAACACACATATGAGTTAGACTATAGAGACAGGAGTTATTGCATAAAACACTGAAGAAAATACAGGTGGTACCAACCCTAGCACATTTTTTACATAAGAACTGGCCACCAGGGTTTGAACACTTCATTTTCTTTGCAGTTTTTAAAGAAAGGCTCGTGCCACAACCTTCACAGGGTCCCTTGTCTTTATTCTTCCAAATCATGTCCTGCATCAGAGAATCCAAATTTTATGAGATTCAGAAAATGGAAGGACAAACTAGCGCTTCCTATTTTCTTCTTTGTTTTTATAAAAATAGAAACCTTCATTTGAATCAAAACCTGAAGAAAACTGAGGAAAGCTAAAATTAATGTGAAAACATATAGTTCGGTATCTCAGGTTCCATCACAGGAAAGAACCAGTGTAAAGAAAAGTAACAGCTGTTTCAAATGATAAGCTTCCTCGCTAAACTCCCAATCAAGGAGTTGTACAAATCACAAAAAATTGAGCATGTTTTGGTTTATTTTGTAAAATGGTAATCACAAAATCTTTCCAAGAAAAGTGGAGGGCAAGAAATGTACAATTATACTGCGTTTTGGTATCTGTTCTTCTCAGTGCAAAAGAGACTCAGAATGTAGGGCTTTAGGAATGGTATTCCAAGTTCCCTAACTTGCCAAACTGTTTTCATGTTTCTAAAACTCCAAGAACTAAAAGGGAAATTACAGTTTAGAAAACAGAACAGCTCTGCTGCTGAAAGCTGGGAGCTGGGGACCACATCCAGATTCCAGATCAACACTCCCCTAAAATCCTTCCAGAGGCGATAACACTAGAATGGCCCCCTAATCATTACGAGCAATCAAATCAAGCAAGCCTACACTCATGTGATAAAACATCCAAATTCTGATGCAAACCTACTTTTGACGGCCACAATATTGAGAGATCTGGCCCCCATATCTGTATAATTCATACATTTTCTGAGCCTGCTAACTTGGTAAATCTCAAGGTATTGATTGTACCAGGTGCCAGGGATCAAAATTCCATTTACACCTAGGAGTTTAAGACTTTGAAGCCTAAGCACAGGACTAGAAAGAATGAAAATAACAGACAAGGGAGTTTCAAAGAAAAGAACTTAAGAACTACACCATGAAACTTGCCTGGTTTGGAGAATGAAAGTCCTGATCCTGGTTTGAGCCAGTAGCCTCCTGAAGGCACCTATACACAGATTCATCATAAATCGGATTCCCAGCTGCTGTGTTCATATCTTGTATCAACTTCTCGGTGAACCCCTGTTCAGCCAGAAATGCCTCCTCAAACGCCATCTGGAAATCACCATTGAAGTCATCCAATTCAGACTGTTCCTGGAACCTAAGCCAAGAAATAAAATTCACTTAAACAGAAAACTCAAATCCCAAGTTACCAACCTATACGACAACAAAAACAATGACAAGTAACACACCTGTCAAGAAAATCCATAAACGGAAAGATCATCCCTCTCTGAACCCAAGCATAATCCTGGTCATGATCATTCAACTTACCATAATTAGCAATCACATCCATCCAAAAGATAAAAACACAAGAGGACCATATATCCAAAGTAACCTCTCTTTACATAGCAAGTAATTCATAAATTTAAAATCCACACATACCCTTTGATTCCCATCATTTCCAGAGCAACCAAAAAACATCACACAAGCTGCATCAGCAATACAAGACCTCAAAACCAACTCGGGTGCTTGTGTCATTGGATCAATAACAATAGCTGGCCAAAATGGATATTTGTTTCCCGACTTCGCCCACACTATATCCCCCGAATAAAAATCCTCCGGCCCAAACAACTCATCTTCTTTCCTCTCCCCACTACTTGAATCCAAAACCCCACCACACTCAGTATCATCCACCACCAGATTCTCATGCACCGAAGTAAGCGTGCTACGTGAACAACTCGAATAATACTTCTTCATATCAAAACCACCCTTAAACTTCACTTCATCATCCTCTTTCTCCTCCTCTTCCTCACACGTATCCACATACTTGCCAGCACAATGCCTGCTTTGTTTCTTCGTTTTACTAACATTTCTGCCCATTCTACGCAATCCGAAACCCATTTTCACTTTCACTTTAACCTTTCTACTACTATTACTATTAAATTGAATATCATAATCAACATCGTCATCATCGTCATCAACAACATCTTCGTCATTATCATTATCATTATCACCAAAGCTATAATCATGCAAATTAGTCTTACTTTCTTTTCTCCAAATTTCAATAACTGAATCATTAAACCTCGAAGGCAATACCTGAACTCTCCCTCTCGATGTCCGCACTAGCGGTGGTCGCGAAACCTCCACCGTCCGATTACTATTACAATTACCATTGTCATTCACCGCTCTCCTCTTCGTTGAATCTCGGGCATTGGATTCAGGTGGCGAGCATGATACCTCCGTACACCAAGAAGCAGCAGCAGCGAATCCATTCAACGACTTCAAACTCACCGGAATCACACCGGCGGCGACCTCGCGGAGCAGATTGAGAGGATAATAACCACTACTTCCGTGGTGGCTGTTGCTCTTAAGCTTGCGTTTCTTCCTCCGAGATAAAGGTGAGTTGTCGTCTTCTTCACAAGCTGAGTTGTCGCCGAGTTTGTTACACCGTTTTAAACTCGGCATTTGAGATTTCAAGTTCCGCTTAATTATCATCGTCAAAGAATCAAAACCAAAACCAAAATTGATTTCAATTAAGCACCGGAAACCCTAATTTCGAAGGTCAAATTCGGCGAAAACGAATTGAAAAGGCGCAGCATAGAAGGCTGTAGACCAAACGAGCGAACGAGCTATAGAGAGAGGGGCAATTCTGTCAGTAAAAAAAAGAAAGGAAGAAGAAATAGAAGGAGATAATGAACAGAGATCTGAAATAGAGAGAGAGAGAGAGAGAAGGAGCTTTGTGTTTCTCTCTCTTGTTTTGGTTGTTTTTCTTGTTCTTCTTCTTTTTTCTCTCTCTCTACAGTTAGAGAGATACAGTGTAGAAAAAGGATAGAGGATTATTATATATAAAAATAAAAAATAAGAATAATTTTGTAATAATAATAATGTGGAAAATTGGAAGAAATTGGGGATCGGATTTGTAGAGAGAGAGGGAGGGAGGGAGATGGGGTTTACGTGGTGGTGGAGGAGGTGATTATAATAGGCTAACCCACGGGGTTTTTTTTTGTATAATAAAGTTACAAAGATATAGATTTCTTGTATTTTTCTTCTTAAAATTCTGAAATTGTGAGGAAATTCTTGACAATGGTGACAGTGTTTTTATAGTTAGCTCCAAGAATTTTGGAATTCGATTTATCTATTTATTTATTTATTTATTGTGATTTTGGGAAATTAGTTTCATAAATTTGATTGAACGAGTCACTGAATTTAACACAATTCAACGAGCTTAATTAAGTTTCAATCGGCCAACGCAAGGAATTAAGATTTCCCTCTGTATTATTTTTTTATGGTTTTGGTCACAGAGATGGAGATGATGACATGAAGGGAAAGTTTCTGAGACACACGGAGGTGGAGTATGGTGGAGGAGAGTCTGTGAGTGAAAATGGGGTGGCGGCCAGTATTGAGAAAATGTGACCCCATTTTGGTGGTGGTGCTGGGAAGGGAGATGGGGGAGCTGGTGTTTTTCATGGTGGTTCTCTGGTAAAATTGGTTCGTATTGTAGAATGGGATTTGAATTTTTTTTGGGTATATGGAGTGTAAGTGTGTAACCATGGCAAACACGAATTTTCCCACCATTTTTCTTGGAGGGTATTTTGGGTAGTTTGTTTGTATATTAATGAGCTGCCTGGACATTTTAGTTGTATAAACACTGTTTAGTTTCAATTTCAATTAATTAATTAATTAATTTTGATTAAAAGTTGGTTTATTTTCAGATGATTTTAGGGTTGATCGGTAAAAGATTATGCTAAAAAAGGATGATAATTTGAGGGATCAGCAATAATAAAAAAAAAAATTGGTCTGCAAATTTAGGCAGGAAGATGGCAACTTGAGTACTCCTGTGTATCCCTACAAGAACAACCCAAGAGGGAGGAGGAGCCTGCCCTGGTCGGACCAGGGAGGATGGCCAAGGACAAGGCCTACCATCTGCTTTTGTGCTACAACAATCGTGGAGGGTGGCTTTTTTTATTTTTTATTTTTTTTTAATGGACGGGTTTTGATGGGGACAAGATTATGAATTTTAGTTGGGGAAATTTTAGAATAAGATTGTATCAAAAAAATTTGATGGATTGAGATGAGCTTATCTGGGTAAGAACATTGGTAAATGAGTTGTTTGTTGATGAATTTTATTTTTTTTTTGATGAATTTTAATTAGGGTTGTTGATGCTAGCTAGCTACCATTTTTCCCATGATTTGGCAGCTGGTAGATCAATATACATACACATAGATCTTCAGAAGAGTGTTTTTGCCATATATTTTTGAAGATTTTGGAGAGATCTTGCCGGATATCATGATTACAGAGATTCTGAAGAGGTAAAAGGCGGTAACTAATAGAAAAATGGGTAG
>Ga0307515_10021072_pt1 | contig 11579 bp, 10 predicted proteins | sample 17_EM_MG_FD_194513 | JGI IMG/M metagenome (GOLD analysis project Ga0307515, IMG submission 194513) | Populus trichocarpa ectomycorrhiza microbial communities from riparian zone in the Pacific Northwest, United States - 17_EM | ecosystem: Host-associated > Plants > Roots > Unclassified | place... | reverse complement strand
AAGTCTAAAATTTAGCAAAGGGTTAGTTCGGTTTTATTATTAGGCGGTTATAATTATACTAAGCATCCCGCACTTTATTTAGGTTAACATAGATAGCCACTAGGTGCCATATTATCTCATTAATAGATATAAATTAGACAGGGAACTTATCCTTAAACTTAGCTTAAAGGTGCCATTAGGCGTCGCCAGTAGTTTAACTAAAGAGGTAGAATATTTTAGCTTCTTTAAAAAGGAAATAGTTATAGTTAATACGGAGCTTTCCTTATACTTAAATCCTCTAATTCTTAAAGGTAGGGTCTATCCTATTAAATAGTGGTTAGGGGTTAGAAAGCTTAACGGACTTTAATTACTTTATTATTATATCCGTACTCCCTAGTATATTATATTTAGTAAAGTAAATAGGTCGGCTAGGGCTTTAAGAAAGGGAAGCTAAGCTACCTTATAAGCTTTTAATACTTCTTAGAATCCGCTCTAAGGTATCTTATATATTTTAGGCCTTAAGACGGTCGGCCGCCTAGTTAGCTATAAGGGCGCGAATCTACTTACGGACGTCTACAGCGTTATTATTATCTTCAATTTCTAATCCTAACTGGATCTTAGGTTCCTCTTAGGTAGAGGCAGCTCTCTTAAATAAGCTTACTTTAGGTGCTATCCTTAGCTTCCTAAGGTTTATTAATATTATATACTTTAGTTTTAATTCCGGGGGTATAGGTCTAGTCCTATCTAGCTTATAAGATGGGATATTATTAAGGCCTTCCCAGGCAGTATAGAGTTATTTTAGTATCTAAGTATAGCGTATTAACGCGTCGTTACAGACAAAGTTTCTTTTAGGGTGGGATATTATTAAGGCCTTCCCAGGCAGTATAGGGTGAGCTTAGTATAATATTACGGCTTATATAAATGCCTCTAAACTAAAGCTTGTAGAATACTATATTACAAAGATACTAAGCTAAAGAGAAAGGAAAAGGGGTTACTAGGACCAATGTAAACAAATATGTAGGGGCAGCCGCCAAGGCGTTAGCAGTAGGCGAGCCAATCGCAGGTTGGCAGAATATGGCAGAATTTAGCAGGTAGCGTGCCGCAGCGCCGTCACAAGCCGGAGAGACGCGCAAGCCTGTACGATTGGATTGTCTATAAACGAGGATCTAAAGCTAGAGAAAGGAAAGAGCAGCGCCGGTCGAAGTAGGGTTCTTTTATGCGGTCCTCTAGTCACGTAACCGCAAAGTTTTGCCAAGTTCTGCTAACCAAGTTCTGCCATTTTCTACTAGTGCCGTGGGACAGACTAGGGTGTCCTACTATTCTTATTAAACCCTTTTTAACTAGCCTAATAGCGTTTAACCTAGAGGAAATCCCTTAGCCTAGGTAATAGTCTCCTATAATAACCTAGTAAGTTACCTATATATTATATATTATTTCGCTAGCACTAACTTTATATAGAGTCTCGTGCTATAGTAAGAGGTAGTAGTAGCTACCTTAGCTAAAACAGCGTTTATGGAACACCCCCCTAAGTTACGAGTTAATTTTATAAAAAAGGGACGCCTTTATATAATTAGTTAACTTAGGGGTAAGTCCCTACTAGTAATAAGGACTATACCCTTAATAATTAAGGGCTTCTAAAGTGAAATAATAAAGTCTAGGTACTAAATTATATACTACTATAATAGGAGATCTTTAAGCGAAATTATAATAACCTTATAGGTAGCTACTATAGATTTAACTATACCTGTAAGGTAATTTCGCGGAAGGCGGAGCGCGTAAGACTAGCTGGAAGGTTATACCTAGGTTTTTCCTTTACTAGGGATTTTTCCTGTAAATAGAAGGTAGAAGCCTACATAGACCTAGAAAAGGGACCGAATCGGGCAATAAATTGAACAATATAATGTGTATATAATTAGTAGCAATACGGTAAGTAACCTAGGCTTATAACTGTCGAACAGGACGATTAAGAATAAGAACTCTGGTTTATTGCGAGAGGCTCCAGAGCCTTATTAAATACATGAAGTGGGTGGGTTAAAGGTACCCCTAAACTAAGCTTGATATAGTAGTGATCGACGCCAGGCCAAGCTCCCCCGTTGTGTTCGTGAAAGCCTTTAGAAAAGCCTTATTCAAGAAGCTCATCCATGTGCTTGCTGTAACGCTATTTGCAGATTGTTCCCTGCGATGCCAGTTGGATGGACTGTGCTGTTGCGAAAATAGCATCCGACGCTATGGGCTTGGGAACTTTTCTGGACGCTTTTCCAGTCGGTCAGGCACTCCCAGCAAAATTCATGGTTACAAAACCGGCCTGTAAATTACGGCAATTAGATGTATACTTTATGGTGGCGGCTTATGTGTTGGTTAAATATACGTTATGATCAGAAAGGCGTGGGTAAAGTCATTTTGACATCAAAAGGTATCTTACATGTCATGTGAAAGCAACCGTTCCCCTTTGTAATCCTGACTCCACATTCTGGACACCCTTTGGTGGTTCCCAATATACATTTCTGTGTCTGTGCATAATTCGGATCGCCAGACAAGCGTGAATTATCAAATTCAGTGCAAGTAATATCCGTATGCCAGGGCTGTTGATGCGTAAAGCACATCATAAACCCACACTCCTCACAGCGTACTACTGCAAAAGAAGGATCGATGTTATCATACACTTGGCCATTTTCGCATGTACTCGATAAGCACCAGCGAAAATTCGGCTCGGCAGAGAGAGCTCGCCGAAGGAGGATTTTATCGTATCTACGGCGCGTATTAGCATAGGTAATTTAGCGCTAGATTCTGTTAATATATTTCGTGACCTTTCGAAAGTTTCGGGCTCTGTGAGGTTCCGGATCTCCTCGTAGTTCAGAAGTCTGTTACACTGAGCACATGTCACCTGGTTGGCGTCACCGCTTTCAAGCGATGTAGAAATATGTCGAGCAGTACAGGCTCGACAGACATCGAAATCGTGATCGCAACTTTGTATCGCACTATTAGGATACTCTAACATACTCCACATCCACGGTCCAGTGTATCCAGCGCAATCTTGCTCCCATTGTTCTAATGTTCCATAATCCATCTCACACTTCTCTTCAACGCACACTATGCATTCCTTCGGAATATGCTGCCGTTCGAAAAGCCCCGAGAAGATGGGAATTGTTAAATTATTGATCTTGCTTAGGATGATAGGGCCAGGATTAAATTCAGGTACTTTTTCGAATTCAGATATTGGTCGGCCGATCGTGATATCGAAGAAGTTGCTCATGTAACGTTTCTTGATGAGGTGCGCGTGAAGTTTTGCAGCCACATCTAGCGCTTTTGAATCCGGCCGTGGATCAAGATCTCGAAGTGCTTGCCGATATTTGCGAGCTTTTTTGAAGCTAGGACAGTGAGCTTCATACGCAAGAGGAAGATAGCAAACGGCATACTTCTTTACATATTCATCTTCATCATTTACGTCCCGACACCCAAGGTAATTCAAGACTTCCTCTAGATCCTCGTCGGTGAAAATCCAAGAAAACCAATTTTGATCCCAGCCATGCTTTAGCCACGTCATATTCCCTAGGTCATACCACCAGTCACGCCAAATAGCTTCAAGAAGAGTTTCGAGACCGCATGCTGAGCATATGTCTCCAAGGCGCACGTTACATGGCTTGGGATATTCGTCCAGGTCATGAAAAAGAGCAAAAGTATTGGACTTTCTAACCTGCAATCGGGGTTTGAAACACTTCGTGCATGTCTGAACGTAAATTTCACTGTAAAAGCCGCCATACGTCGCCCCATCCGGAAGAAATTGTCCGAGTTGGTGAGCCTGATTTGGAGTTAAAGTAATATCGAGTGCACCAGCGGGAATTGGGGGGACACCTTCCAGTGGAGGAACAAGAGAGTTCTTGCTACTGTTTAGAGTGGATCCTCCGAAGTTAGCTTCCATGATTCGCATCATGAGAATCATTCGCAGGGTCACTGGCCATGCCGTACTACCGATAACCATATTGGGCTTTTGGCGTAACTCCACAATTTCTTGAGAGAGCTTATGGTTCTCGGATTGGAGGCCTCGCACAGAAGTAGCGACCTCTCTTATTAGTGCTTTCCCATTTCGGAGCTCTTCTTCAAGGCCATTGTTGTGGGTCTTATATTTTGCGGACCAGGAACCGAGTCTCTTGGTTGATCTGCGAAGCCTCTCAGCTGCTGCGCTTTGAGTTCTGAACCCTCTTGAACCTATTATATGAGGTTCAGCAATCCTGCAAGTATCGAAATTGGAGCTGGTAGGTCTCTTATCGTGGTTAATAGTTTGTCTACAATCCTTTTTCAGCTCGTTCCGGAGCACTTTTTCATCTTTTGATGTTAGGCTAAGAGCTCCGTCTTTATAATCCAATACACTAAAAACTCACATAACGCATTAATGAGGCCCTCTAGATAGACTTGTGCGTCTACCCTTGAACGAAATTTCTGCATGGGAGTCCTGGACCACAGCCTTCCATCGTCTTCTTGGTTAGCAACGGTTTGTCCATTACGAAACATGCGAGACATTTCCCTGGTAATCTCAATCTGATTTTGGAAGGCGGTCAATATTCTTGAGTCTAGTAATAGCTGCTAGGAATTATATTCCAAAACTATAGTACACTTAGGTTGGGATGGAAAAAGTAGTAACACTGTGAAGAGGTGCGGGGCGCAGTTAGGGCCGCTTTGAAGCATGAGCTGGCAAACTTTGCCAAGATAAGTTATTCTCGCTTGCAAAAGTACCCAGAAAAATTGGGGGCTTGGCGCCCACCAAAAAAAAAGTCGCATGCGACCAATTTGACGACTACCTAATATAGACCCACCACGAAGCCTTTGGTAAGCCTAAATATTGCCTATAAAGTATATATTTATCAATTATATAGTGTTGCAGGTCCATTTTTGCCGTTCCTTTCCGCTTTCACCATGCTACCGTAGGCTCCTACCCATATTATCGCCATGCAGGTACCTAGTATTCTATATCAGCTTCCTCCTAAATTAAGTACCTTATTAGGGCCCTTACCAAGATTAAGCATTAAGCGTCTTCTTAAACTCATTAATATGCGCATATATTAAAGCTCAAGTCCCCTTTTTCTCTACCATACCAATTAAAGTGTCCTCGCAGTTGTCTTTATTCCTCTTTACATATAGCGCCTGCCAGGTATATACCTCTTCCGCAAAGCCTTCCTTTGCTGCATCAAAAAGCTCAACATACCTAGGGTACCGTATTGAGAGCCAATCCATATATTAATCAATAAGAGGCGGGAGATCTGGATCCTCAGTAATCGGGCTGCTTTTACAAGGAGCAGTAGATTGCGGTATAGGAAATTGAGACTGCTGATTTAGCTGTAGGGCCTGCGGAGCCTGCGGGGGTTGATGGTAGTATGCATAAGGTGGTGGCGGAAAGGGGGGGTGGTTCCACTGAGGCTGATACTGCGGCTGTGGTGGTAGTAGTTGCTCCTGCTGCTCCTGCTGCTCCTGCTACTCTACCTCCTTCCTCCCCCCCTTCTTTTTCCCATTCTTCGCATCACCTAATGCACGGACCGTTACGGCGTTTAGAACCTCTGCAGGAACTTTATCAGCGCTGGCGGTACCAGCTACTACCATATTACACCATTCTTGAAGCTCTAATCGATCAAGCTCCCAGTAGCCGCCTGCCCAATTAATGCACCTCTTTGATACGTTCTTGCACCCGGGCTTGCGGCAGGCTGTAGTTTAGGCAATAAGCATATACGTCATCTGCTTAGTAACCTCTCCTTCCTTTATAAGCCGTGCCTCTACGCGGGCCTCTGCATATGTCGTCTTTTTAGGCGTAGTAGCAGGTGGCAATTCAGGCGCAGGAGTAATCGTCGGCGTAGGCTCCAGAGCCTGCGAGGCTTGATTTAGTTCCTTAATTGGTCCTATAGCCAATCGGGAGTATACTGATTAAACCGTTACGGTAGTACTACGCCTTCCTAAGCCCTCCCACCGATATACGATCATATCTAAGGCTTCCTGCCAGTCGCCATGCGTCGATATATAAGGCCGTTCGGACGTTGTCTTAATCGCTCGAAGACCTGGGCCATCTGGAGCCTTAATTAAGATCGTCCTTTCAATAAAATGCGTATCAAAGCCTTGCGATCTGGCGTACTTCTCTGCTCCTTCCTGCTCATTAATTGTAATTAAGCCAAATAGTAAGTTATCTAACTTCTTTACTGAGCTTGATATAAGTAGCTTCTTATTATTAAATAGAACAACAATATTCATTAGAAAGGTAGCAATGGCTAGTGCTGGCGAGGAATCAAGCTCCTTCCTACGACGCTTGCTAGCCTTGGTAGGAGTCTTTTTAAGCTCTCTTATGCTGTCGTCGGAGGCCTTAATATCAGATGTAGAAGGCTCTAGGGGCCTGCTTTTCCTAGCGGCAGATTTTGATGCATTTGACGGCCTTTTTGACGTTGATTTATGCGTGTTCTGATTTCCTATTTTGGAAGCTCTATGCGGCTTTAATTGAGAGATTGCCTTTAGTGTCTTTTTAGTTAATCTGCCAGAGCTCCTTGGTGGACCACCCCCCCCATATATCACTTTGGGTCTGCTCCTTTTTAGATTAGGAAGTTCTTCTACCTCGTCCTCATCGTCCTCATCGTCCTCATCGTCCTTATTATCCTCAGCCTCAGCAGGAAGCTCCTGATTATACGAGGGTAACTCAGGGCTCGACCGGAGCTGTATACCGAGCGCGTCTTCCTCACCCAAGTCGTAATCCATAGAATTAGAGCTTGTAACTCTAATTGGTAGCTGCGCAGTAGAGCCTTCGGCAATAGGGGCGGTATTAGGAAGCTGTTTGGTGGTAATATAAGAGGTAATATTAGGTGGGCTGCTGGGGGGGATCTGCAGTGATCTTATTGGACTGGACTGGAGTGGATTTAACCCCCAAATCCACTCCATATACTGAGGAGGTGGTGGAGCTCCAGGACTCCAATATAAATCCAGATCAAATATATACTATAAATAGTAAGTCTTGGCAGAAGGTAAGGAAAAAGGTAAGGAAGGAAGAACGTATTAAATTAACCCTAAATTATAAAGCCTCTATATAGGAAGCTTTATAATCTTCTACCTCAATCGCCTCCTTAAAGACAGCATATGCACCCTTATTGTCGCTCTTAGTCTCGTCATCATCTGGCTCTATAACCACTGGCTTACCTGGCCCACCTGGCTCCCCCGGGGGTGCCTCTGCCACCGCATTTGCCGCTGTATTTGCTGCTGCCTCTGCTGCTGCCTTTACGGCTTCCTCCATAGCTTCCTTATACGCGGCAACTCGAGCCTTTAAGGCCTCCTTTGGTGATACTATTTGTGGTGTAGGCTCTTCCTCTGTAACTCTAACGTTCGTATTATTAAACGTGCCCTTGCGCGGAGGCCCGTACCAGTGGCGGAGGCACTTATTGGCCTTAATAATATCTATTTATAAGTGAGAGCGACGGTCCTTTAGGAGAATCTTATAGCTGCTAAAGAGCCGCTCGCACTTATCTGATATAGGCGGTATTGCAAGTATATTAAGGGCAAACTAAGCAAGATTGGGCTGGCTCTCGTAGTGATCTACCCAGTATTGTATAACGTTAAAATCGTCTAAGTTGCCTACGCGGAGGCAGTTCGTTTCTAAATATTCCTGGAGGCAATCGGCGATAGTAATAGGCATAGTGGTAGCGTTGTTAGGGTGCACCGTTTTAAGGCGCTTGTGATTACGAGCAGAAGTATAAGTCTTTGGCTTCGGTAGTGGCTGTATAGAATCTTGTATATTTACTAAAGGCGCACCTTATAGCTTGCCTTTGTATTTAAGCCAGAGCTCTCTTATAAGAGCTTTAACTTTTGGAATCCAAACCTTCTTATCTTCGTGCTCCCCCTAGTTGTCCTAAAACCACTGCATCTTAAGTATTAGGTTAAGAACGATCGCCGCGTAATAGGTACTGGTATCATCTGCCTTATAGTAGTACTTCTTATACTTCTGCTAAGCAGCCTCTAAGCAACTAGCTAATTGCTTGTAGTTTTGTGACTCTGCAGTGCGACGTCTTTAGGTGGCAAGCTTAGTAAACTTTTGCTGCGTTTTTTTAACCTTTAGTAGAAGCCAATTAAGAGTTTAGAAGTGATCTGTAAGGCCCGTATACTTACCTTCTACTATAATAGTGGCCTTATAAAAAACTTTAAGGTAATTGTGTAGATGCTTAAGCTCCTTCTAATGGCGCGTAGAGAGTAGGTTATCTTTACTAAGTGCTTTCACGCCTGAGCCCGGTGTGTACTCTTAGTAGAACTTTGTGATACGTTCTCTATAATTAAGGGAGCGAGATATAGCTAAAAATAAGGAATTCTAACGCGTTTAATTGTTTTGAATAAGCTGGTAGGTATTAGTATTAATTTTATAAAGCTATTTAAATATTTAGATAAAGGGAAATTTTTTTAATTTTTTTCTGGCGAATTAATAATCTATGGCCGAGCCAATTAAACCCTTATCTTTTAACGTTATATACAAAATCAAACTCGAATCTTAACACTAAAGCTCTATATAGGATCTTAGCATATACCTCTAAGCCATCGAACTCAGCTAAAGCACCTCTAATTTTAATCCTTTTAAATACTGCACGGCGCTAGGGGGTTATTTGAATATATTGTATAAGATTATAGAGTAATCCGATAGCTCCGCGCTTTTTCTAAAGTACCTCTATCCTCTTAAAATCCTGGTCGCGATACGCAGCAGCCAAATCCTTATATACATTCTCTGCATTAACTCCTATAATAAAGGCCTAGGCGTAAAGGTTTATAATATAACTAAAATAACGGAGCCTATGGGCTTTTCTTTTCTTTACTGACATTCCTAGGTAGAGTGCTTGAAGTATTGCATTAATACACGTATTATTTGACTCTGCATTATTGGCTATAAAATACCTAATATTACCACGGATCTTATAGTCTTTAAAGATATTAAGGAGGACGGCTACTATATTCTTACCGCTGTGTTTACTAATAACTTCGCGGAGGCCTAATACTATATAGCGACGCTTGCTAGCTTAATTAATAAAATATATAACTATACTAAGGACTTTAAGTGCATTTAGCGACGTCTAAAGGTTAAAGGATATTAAGATTATACTGCGGGCGTTCTTAAGCTCCTTCCTTAATTCACCCTTTTGCGTCTTAAACGCCTTAATTACCCAACCGCGAATCGTTTTGGAGGCCTTTAGTAAGTACTTCTTAAGCCCTAGATATATAAAGAATAGTAGCTAACGGAAATAAATATTCTTAAATTGGAAGAAGGTAATATAATAATATACAACCTATTGCATGAGCAGCTGCTTAAAGGTATTAAAATTGCGACTCTAAATAAGTGACCTCTTGGCAGGATAATCCTTAATCGTTAATTAAGTTGGAACCGTCTCGCTGTGCTTCTTTAATAAGCCTATAGCTTTATCCATATTATGATCCTTAACGAGGTAAGTTAATACGGTAGATCTTCCGCTTAACACGATAGAGAGCTCCTGTGTCTTCTTTAACCTCTTATAAATATAACAGTAGTAATATGTAGTCGAGCCGTCGCCCTCCTTTAGCTATAGACCCTTACCCTAAAGCTATATAGGTGACGTGCGTTGCTTTATATGCTTCGGTTTCTTTATTAAGGCGTTATATTAAATATAGTTCTTGCCTTACAGCTTAAACTTAACTACCTCCTTTATGTCGTCGGCTTTTAAATTAATTGATTTTGGGGCAAGGATAACATCGTCAGATGGTGGAGGTGGGCGTACTAAGAGAAATCGTTCTATCGCGGAGGCAGGAAAGTTAAATATAATACTATAACAATAGGTGTAGATGTAGAGCCGTAACAGCAGAAGCGACAGTAGTAAGGGCAGGATGACTAGGTGTCCTATATTCTATAGCTAATACACTACTTATTAGATAGTAAGTCAGTGGTAGAGTTAAGAGAGTTGCCGATTGGCTTCCTCTTATACACTAACTCCTCAGCCGCAGTCCGAATTGGGTATAGATCTGGAGCTCTAAGAGTTAAATTAACCGTAGATCCACTCCAATCCACTAATTAGAAGGCCCAATCCAAATCCATATCGAAGCCGAATCCACATTGGAGCTCCAAATAGACCCCGCTCCAAGTAGATCACTGGGGATCTGATCGGCCAAAGGCTGTACCACCTTCTGCACTGACGCTTTGCCCTTATTCTGATGCTTGGATATTTGAGTTTCAAGCTTATTTAAGTTTTGCGATACTTTACCAGAGCGTAATCTAGGCATAGTGGCTTATTGTAGGTGGTAAGCTTTAAATTCGTCGAATTCGACTTTTTTTTTTGTGGGCGCCAAGCCCCCGATTTTTCTGGGTACTTTTGCAAGCGAGAATAAGCGGCTAAGAGCCTAAAATATGAGCCGTTCGATTATTGGCGGTTGAACAGAGTGTAGCAGGAAGAATTAGGAGACTGTTTCGTGCTTAGATCTACTGCCATTTATGACTCTACAGATCGCTTCTATAGAAGATGGGGTAGTTTGAACAGATATTAATACGGCTTTCATAGGTACAGCCCAATGAGCTTAGAAAAAAAGAAGCCCATTGAATTTAAGTCTATACGCGCTAAGGAACCTGCCGCTTTCGGTTACGTATAGTCACCGCCTTGCTTTTATAGTCAAATCTCTTTAATACGATACCGTTCGTTCGGCCGAGCATATCGTAGTGCTAGTAATATTGTTATGTTAAGAGTCACGTGTTAGGTAAATAAATAGGAAAAAGAGGAGCTTAATACCTAAAAAGGCTTAAGATATCTACTTCACGGGCCAAATAGGGCCCTCTCCCGTACGAATTCTCTACTGGTTATACCGATATTAGTGGTAGGTGTTTAACGATATTGTCAAAAGTCAGATTATCGTAATATTACACCAAAAAAGGCTTGATTAAGGAGTGTAGATCATAATGCGGAGGATATCGTTATTGTAACGTGTCCCGCCTCACGTCGCCATACGACCAAAAAGACTGAGAGTGCTTGCGAACTTGTCGCAAGCGCGGCGGGATCTAATATATATACTCTTACAGTTATATACCCCATATTATATTAAGGAGGTTTAACTATATCTTATAAATCAGACCCTCGGGGGACCGATGGTACGTGCACTACGCGCACGGGTGGGCATACTGCTCCTTATTAACTAACAAATTCTCCCTTAAGAGTCTAAGAGCTTATAGGCCTCGTTTTGGTATAAATATTCTAAAAATTAAAATTTGTATATTCCTACGAGCGATATCTTAACTATAATAGCTATTATATATTTTATTAAGATAATAAATTTTTTTAAAGAATTCTATCTATATATTTATAGATTATAACTATAAGGGGACTTTGTAAATAGGGGGCTATAAGGCACAATTATAGAAATAGGATAGATTGTAAAGAAGATAAATCCTTAAGGAGATAAGGCCTCTAGGATTGTAAAGACTATACTATAAGTATATGCCTTTAACACGTAACCGGTAATTATCTAAAGGGTATTTAGGGGTTGTTCTAAGGGTATTCTAAGGCGGCCGTAATAATATCCCTTATATTACCCCCCCCCCCTTCTTACGGTTAGCCCCTACTCACTATTACCTTATAGTAGAGGGC
>Ga0307515_10021071_pt1 | contig 11579 bp, 13 predicted proteins | sample 17_EM_MG_FD_194513 | JGI IMG/M metagenome (GOLD analysis project Ga0307515, IMG submission 194513) | Populus trichocarpa ectomycorrhiza microbial communities from riparian zone in the Pacific Northwest, United States - 17_EM | ecosystem: Host-associated > Plants > Roots > Unclassified | place... | reverse complement strand
TGCACATGAGCAAGACCAGCGTGACGCAGCTGGTGCAGCAGCTGGAGGCGCGGCTGCGCGTCAAGCTGCTCAACCGCACCACGCGCAAGGTGAACGTGACGGCCGATGGCGCGGCCTACTACGAGCGCGTGGTGCGCCTGCTGGCCGACATGGACGATGCCGAGACCAGCCTGTCCAGCGCCTCGGCCTCGCCCCGGGGCCGGCTGCGCGTGGATGTGCCGAGCCCCCTGGCCCGCATGATCCTCGTGCCGGCATTGCCTGCCTTCCACGCGCGCTATCCCGACATCCAGCTCGACATGGGCGTCAGCGATCGCATGGTGGACCTGATCCACGAGAACGTCGACTGCGTCGTGCGCGGTGGCGAGCTCACCGACCAGTCGCTGATGGCACGCCGCGTGGGCGACCTGCAGCTCGGGGCCTACGCCGCGCCGAGCTACCTGGAACGCGCTGGCACGCCCGCGCATCCGCTCGAGCTGGAGAACACGCACCACCGCATCGTGGGCTTTCTGTGGTCACGCACCGGCAAGCCCTTTCCATACGCCATGCACCGCAACGGCGAGAGCGTCGAAGTGCAGGGCCGCTATGTGTTTTCAGTAGACGATGGCAACGCCTACCTCGCGGCCGGCCTGGCGGGCATGGGCGTCCTTTGGTTGCCGCACTACATGTCCGAGGCGCACGTGGCGCGCGGCGAGCTGGTGCCGCTGTTCGCCGGCTGGCGCTTCGATCCGATGCCGTTGTACGTGGCGTTTCCGCCGAACCGGCATGTCAGCGCCAAGCTGCGCGTGTTCATCGATTGGATCGTTGAGCTGATGGCACAGCATGCACCGGTCAACGGTCACCATGCGGCGTGATCCGTGACTCGAGGTCTGCCTCTGGCCCTAGCCCTTGTCTCGCTTGACGGACTGCAGCCTGATGAACCCGCCCAGGGCTGCCAGTGCGATGGAGGCAATGATGTAGGCAAACATGGCCCTCGGAGATGTCCTGAAGACCACCAGCGACAGCACCCCACCAAGCACGCCGACTGCCATGACCTGAAGGCGAGGCAGCCGGCGTGCGAAGCGTGCTGCGACGTAGCCCGCGGCAACGGGGGGAACGAGCAAGGCGAGGAAGGCAAAGAACGAGGCCATCGCTTGCCCGGCCTGCGACGGCATGGCGTGCTGCAACCCTAACGCGGACGCCGCTCCGACCAGAGCGGCCGGGACGCCATAACAGGCCAACAAGGTGAGCAGGACAACCTTCCAGTCGATGTGCTTCAGATACGTGGACATTCGAGTTGTTTGCCTTTGACGAAACCGTACCGTTTTACATGAGAGCTTTGAGCCGGCCCTCCGCGGACGAACCTCTCGAACGTCATCAAGCCTCCATCACGTCGCTCCCAGCAACTCCAGCGTTCGCGCATCACTTCGGCCATCGCACAGGCTTGAGATGGCTGCCTTAAAGGGACCTTGGTTCGGCACGGCGTTCGCGAACAAGGTCATGCACGAGCAGAACTTCATGTCGTCCGGGCTTCCAAAGATGTCGTGCAACGATTTTCCGTCACCCGCGGCGAGTGCAAGCTCGGTGCACTCCTTGAGCCGTTGGCCCAGCACCTCGTGATGCCAGTATCGAGCCGCTTCCTCCGCGGACTGTAAGCCGTAGGTGATGGCCATGGCGCTGCGCCCCAGGCCACGAAGCTGAGGAAACACGAACCACATCCAATGGGTCGTCTTGCGACCGCGTCGAAGTTCCTCCAGCACGCTCTGGTAAACCGGGCGCTGCGCGAGGACGAACCGCTCAAGGTCGTTTGAATCGATGTCCATGTCTGCTCCGTATGAGTGAGCCGGCTGGAGGCAGGTAGCGCGCCTGCGTCAGACCAGGATCTCGAGTTGCTTTGATGCATGTCAAAGCAACCACGGCATCCCTTTCCTACGATAGATGCATACGAAAAGCCCCTTCACCCAACTGCGCAAGGTCGCACTGGCCAGCATCTGGTTTGCCGGCTTCGGCGTCTACGCGATTCGCTGCTGGCCCATCCTCTCGCGTACGCAGCTGGACGGTCGGCCGGGATAGGTGCGTGGACTACTTCACCGTCAAGCTCATCCACCAGAGTGCGGTCGCGCTGTCACTGACCGGGTTCTTCGTTCGGGGCGCAGCGTCTCTCTCGGGTGCTACCTGGGTGCAGAGCCGCATGGCCAAGACACTCCCGCACGTCATCGACACCGTGCTGCTGCTCTCGGCACTCACCCTGGCCTGGATGCTGAGCTTGACGCCAGCAAATGCCCCGTGGCTGATGGCGAAGGTGATGGGCCTCGTGGCCTACGTCGCGCTAGGCGTCATCGCCATGCGCCCGACGCGTTCCAAGCGCGTTCGCGTGGCAGCGTGGCTGGCGGCCATGGCCACCGCCGCGTGGATCGTGTCGGTCGCCATCACGAAGAGCGCATGGGGCGTTTTCAGCTTCATGGCCTAGGCACTCCAAACCTCTTTCAGCCCTGCTCTTGATCTGGATCAAACGGGTCGGCCTGGCAGGCCTTGATGATCGATCAACAGTCGAACTTTCCAGCTGGGCACCAAGCCCGGTGCGACCCCGTCGCAACAGAAAGTGCCGTCATAAAAACATTCGAAATGGAGACCTCACGTGGACAGACCACCCGGCACCAAGTCGCAAGAACTGCGCGGCTTCCTGTTGCTCACTGCAGTGCTTGCGCCGGCCTTGGCGATCGCGGTCGTCACGGGTTACGGCTTTCTGGTGTGGATGTACCAGCTCTTCGCCGGCCCACCGGGTCCTCGCTTTTGAACGCGCTCGCAGCCAAGGTGTTGGACGAAGAGCTGCACATCGCAAGCATGGTCGTCCACGCGCCTCCTGCTCGTTTGGCTGGCGTGTCCGACCAGATCAAGAACATCGCTGGGGCTTGCATCCACGGTGCCTCGGTCATCGGAAAGCTCGTGGTGACGATTGAGACGTCATCGGCAGAAGAAATGTCGCAGCGCGTGATGGACATCCAGCGGATGGACGGCGTGTTCTCTGCCGCGCTCGTGTACCAGTGCGCCGACAGGCTGGAAGTAATGAATGAGGAGTTGCCGAATGCTCAGGCGTGATTTCATCAGGAATTCGGCCGCGGCTGCGGCCGGCGCGACCGCAGGTATTTCGATACCCGTCGTGGCCCAAGGCAGTGGCGACGCGAACGTCAAATGGTCCAAGGCGCCTTGCCGGTTCTGCGGCACGGGCTGCGGGGTGTCGGTTGCGATAAAGGACAACCGCGTCATCGCCACACAAGGTGACCCCAAGGCGGAGGTGAACCGAGGCCTCAACTGCATCAAGGGCTACTACCTCTCCAAGATCATGTATGGCGAGGACCGCCTGACGACGCCGCTCCTGCGCATGAAGAACGGCAAGTACGCGAAGGACGGCGAGTTCGAGCGCGTCAGCTGGGACCAGGCGTTCGACGTCATGGCGGAGCAGTTCAAGCGCGTGCTCAAGGAGAAAGGCCCCACCGCCGTGGGCATGTTCGGCTCCGGGCAGTGGACGATCTGGGAAGGCTACGCGGCGCTCAAGCTGATGAAGGCGGGCTTCCGGACCAACAACCTGGACCCCAACGCCCGGCACTGCATGGCATCTGCCGCCGCCGGCTTCATGCGCACCTTCGGGGCCGACGAGCCCATGGGCTGCTACGACGACATCGAAGTGGCCGACGCGTTCGTGCTGTGGGGCTCGAACATGGCCGAGATGCACCCGATCCTATGGACGCGGGTCACCGACCGAAGGCTGAGCGCGGAGCATGTGAAGGTCGCCGTCCTCTCGACGTTCGAGCACCGCTCCTACGAGCTTGCCGACATCGAAATGACGTTCAAGCCGCAGACCGACCTGGCGATCCTCAATTTCATCGCCCACTACATCATCAGCACGGGGCGGGTGAACAAGAGCTTTGTCGAGAAGCACACCACGTTCTTGCGGGGCAACACCGACATCGGATATGGACTGCGGCCAGAGCACCCGCTGCAGAAGGCCGCCAAGAATGCCGGCGCCACGGCCGGCGGCTCGCAGCCGATGAGCTACGACGAGTTCGCCAAGTTCGTCTCGACCTACGACCTCGAGTACACGGCCAAGCTGACGGGCGTCCCCAAGAACCGGTTGGAAGCACTCGGTGAGCTGTACGCCGACCCGAAGGTCAAGGTGATGTCGTTCTGGACGATGGGATTCAACCAGCACACCCGCGGTGTCTGGTGCAACAACATGGTCTACAACATCCACCTGCTGACCGGCAAGATCTCGACGCCCGGCAACAGTCCGTTCTCGCTGACCGGCCAACCGTCGGCCTGCGGCACAGCGCGAGAGGTCGGCACCTTTGCGCACCGCCTTCCGGCCGACATGGTCGTCACCAACCCGAAGCATCGGGAGCACGCAGAAGAAATCTGGAAGTTGCCGCACGGGACCATTCCCGACACACCGGGGTACCACGCGGTGCTGCAGAACCGAATGCTCAAGGACGGCAAGCTCAACGCTTATTGGGTGATGGTGAACAACAACATGCAGGCGGGCGCGAACCTCATGCAGGAGGGCTACCCGGGCTACCGCAACCCCGCCAACTTCATCGTCGTGTCCGACGCCTACCCGACGGTGACCGCCGTCGCCGCCGACCTCATCCTGCCCGCGGCCATGTGGGTCGAAAAAGAAGGTGCTTATGGCAACGCCGAGCGCCGCACGCACTTCTGGCACCAGCTCGTCAATGCACCGGCAGATGCGCGCTCCGACCTTTGGCAGCTGATGGAGTTCTCCAAGCGATTCAAGGTCGAGGAAGTCTGGCCACCTGAACTCATTGCGAAGAAGCCCGAGCACAAAGGAAAGACGCTCTTCGACGTCCTCTTCCGCAACGGGCAGGTCGACAAGTTCCCTGTGAGCGACGTCGAGGCCGGCTATGCGAATGATGAGGCCAAGGCGTTCGGTTTCTATCCGCAGAAGGGCCTCTTCGAGGAGTACGCGATGTTCGGCCGAGGCCACGGCCACGACCTCGCGCCCTTCGACACGTACCACCAGGAGCGGGGCCTTCGCTGGCCCGTCGTCAACGGCAAGGAAACACGCTGGCGCTACAAGGAAGGGCTCGACCCCTACGTCAAGGCCGGAACGGACTTTCAGTTCTACGGGTTCCCCGACGGCAAGGCGCGCATCTATGCCCTGCCCTATGAACCGCCGCCCGAGGCACCAGACAACGACTATCCGTTCTGGCTGTCAACGGGCCGGGTGCTCGAACACTGGCACTCTGGCTCGATGACCCGCCGCGTTCCCGAGTTGCACCGCGCCGTGCCCCACGCGGTTTGCTACATGCACCCCGACGACGCGGCGGCACTGGGCCTGCGCCGCGGCGTTGAAGTCGAGATCAGCTCCCGCCGTGGCTCGATGAAGACACGCGTCGAGACCCGCGGCCGCAACAAGCCGCCGCGAGGGCTGGTGTTTGTGCCGTGGTTCGACGCGAGCCAGCTCATCAACAAAGTGACTCTCGACGCCACCGACCCCATCAGCTTCCAGACGGACTTCAAGAAGTGCGCCGTCAAGATCGTGAAGGTCGGCGAGGCCAAGCCGGAGCGCGGAGCATGAGCGCCCGGCACATCCTGGCGATCCTGTCGCTGGTGCTGGTGCAGCACCCAGCGATTGCAGCGCCTTTCGTCGATGCAGCGCGTGGCCCCACGCCCATCACGGAGGAAGCCACGCCCGCGAGACTGGGCAACGCCATCAACGACGACAACCAGCTCAAGCGCAACCACCGCTCCCAGCCTCCGGTCATCCCGCACAGGGTCGACGGCTACCAAGTCGACAAGAACTTCAACAAGTGCCTGGACTGTCACGCCCGCGCTCGAACGCCGTTCTCGCAGGCCATCCCTGTGAGCGCCACGCACTACATCGACCGGGACGGCAAGGTGCTGGACCACGTGTCGACGCGGCGCTACTTCTGCCAGCAGTGCCACGTGGCGCAAGACGCTGTGCCGCCGATCGTAGGGAACGTCTTCAAAAGCGATGACGGCGACATCGCGCCGGCCTCCGCATCGGCACCCATCACGTCCAAGAAGAAATAGAAGAGGAGACGAGCATGTTCAAGCTCATCAAGTTCTACTGGGGCATCTTGTCGCGGCCGAGCGTCCACTTCAGCCTGGGCATTCTCACCATTGCGGGTTTTGTTGCCGGCATCATCTTCTGGGGTGGCTTCAACACCGCGATGGAGGCCACCAACACAGAAGCCTTCTGCACCGGCTGCCATGAGATGCGGGACAACGTCTTCGCAGAGTTGAAGACCACCATCCACTACACCAACCGCTCAGGCGTTCGGGCTGTGTGCTCCAACTGCCACGTGCCTCATGAGTGGACGAGCAAGATGGCCCGCAAGATGCAGGCCTCCAAGGAGGTCTGGGGCAAGATTTTCGGCACCATCGACACGCAGGAGAAGTTCCGCGACAAGCGCCTTGAACTGGCGCAGCACGAATGGGCACGGCTCAAGGCCAACGACTCGCTCGAGTGCCGCAACTGCCACCAGTACGCCTCGATGGACTTCACGCGGCAGAGCGTTCGTGCACAAAACATGCACTCGACTTACCTTGCCAGCAAGGAGAAGACCTGCATCGATTGCCACAAGGGCATCGCCCACCACTTGCCGCACATCCCACCCGGCGAAGCGCCCACGGATACCCCGGGGCAGATGGTCCCGACGCCGCAGAACGCGGGCAACGTGGTGCCGGTCTCGCAAGCAGCGAGTGCCGTCTCGAACTGACGGCTCGGGCTCGTCAGGTCAGAGTGCCTTCAACGGCGTACTGAAGGCTCCGCGAGCAGGTCCCTGAGGCCATTTTGTTGACGCCCAAGATGACCGCGTCTGCAACATTCAGGTGGCCTAGCCGCGCACACCGTCCGGCAACTCGATCTTGACCTCCAGCACCTCGAGGTTGTCCTGGCGCTCGAGGTGGACCTTGATGTCCTCGGCCTTGATCGACACGTACTTCGAGATCACCGCGACCAGCTCGCGCTGGAGCGCGGGCAAGTAGTCGGGGCGGCTCTTGCCCAGGCCGCTGCGCTCGTGCGCAAGGATGATCTGAAGTCGTTCCTTGGCGACGCTCGCGGTCTTCTTCTTCTCGCCCAGCAGAAAGGAAAGGAGAGACATGCGATTACCTCCCGCCAAACACGCGCTTGAAGAAGCCCGGCTTGGGTGCGTCAGTGAAGCGCATTTCCCGGCTCTCGCCGAGGAAACGCGCGACGATGTCCTTGTAGGCCTCGGACACATCCGTGCCCTTCATGTGCACGGCCGGTATACCCTGGTTCGACGCGTCGAGCACCGTTTCCGACTCGGGCACGACACCGATCAGCTCGATGCGCAGGATTTCCTTGATGTCGTCGAGCGACAGCATCTGCCCGCCCTGCACCCGGTTGGGGTTGTAGCGGGTGATCAGCAAGTGCTCCTTGATCGGCTCCTTGCCGTCGATCGCCCGCTTCGTCTTCGAGGCCAGCATGCCAAGGATGCGGTCGGAGTCGCGCACCGACGAAACCTCGGGGTTGGTGACGACGAGCGCCTCGTCGGCGAAGTGCATCGCCATCAGCGCGCCGGTTTCGATGCCGGCCGGTGAATCACACACGATGTATTCGAAGCCCATCGCTCCGAGGTCGGTGAGGATTTTCTCGACGCCGTCTTGCGTGAGCGCATCCTTGTCGCGCGTCTGCGAGGCGGCGAGCACGAACAGGTTGTCGCACTGCTTGTCCTTGATCAGCGCCTGGTTCAGGTTCGCTTCGCCTTGGATAACGTTGATCAGGTCGTACACCACACGGCGTTCGCAGCCCATGATGAGGTCGAGGTTGCGCAGCCCGACATCGAAGTCGATCACGGCGGTCTTGTGGCCGGCCAGCGCGAGGCCGGACGCGAAGCTGGCGCTGGTCGTGGTCTTGCCCACGCCGCCCTTGCCTGAAGTCACCACGACGATCTTGGTCATTGGTTGGGAGTCCTTCTAGTCGATGGTTAAGGGCACGACGACGAGTTTCTCGCCGTCGAGCTTCACCTGCCCCGGCTTGCCCAGCACGCTGGCAGGCAGTTCGGTCTCGGTGGTGCGGTAGATGCCCGCGATGGAGAGCAGCTGCGGCTCCATGCAGGTCGAGAAGATGCGCGCGCCGGTGTCGCCCATCGCGCCGGCGAGCGCGCGGCCGCGCAGCGGCGCGTAGACATGGATGTTGCCATCGGCGATGACCTCGGCACCATGGCTCACGACCGCGAGCACGACCAGGTCGCTGCCCTTGGCGTACACGCGCTGACCCGAGCGCAGCGGCTTGTCGACGATCAGCGTCGTGCGTGCCGGCGCGGGGGCTTCATCGGGCACCGGCAACGCGGGCGTGGCCGGCGGATCTTCCGGCGTGACGCTGCGCACTGGCTGCGCCGGTGCAGCGGGGCCGTGAGCCTCGCTCAAGCCAGCAGCAAGCGCGGCTTCCATCTGTTGGGCACTGCCCGACTTCGCCGCGATCGGCAGCATCTTGTGGCCGCGCAGCAGTTGCACAAGCGCCGCAAAGTCGATCGCCTCGGTGCTGTCGCGCACCAGCGAGAGGTCGATCGCCACCGGGTCTTGGTCGAACAGACCGGGCGCGTCGGCGAAGCGCTCGTCCAGCGCCTGCGAGAGCAGCGCGAGATCGGTCGTCTTGAGCACAACGGCCACCAGCGAGAGGCTCGCGCTTTTCAGTTCGAAGGCAGCTGGCGTGGTAGAGGCGGGTGAGACAACAGCCATGAATGCAGACAGCGGCAAAGGCTGCGAGTTTAGCGGCTGCTTGCGTCGCGTCGGCTCGCAACTACGAGCAGGCGCACAGGTGGCCGGTGCAGACTGCGGCCGGGCTCACATGTTGATGACCCGAACACCCTCACAAGGCCTTGGCGATCTCACGATGCGAGATTCGTCCGGCAGACTTTGTATGGTTCCAGCTGCCCACTAAGCGCTCGGTGGAAGCTCAATGCCCTTGAGCAACTGTCGCATCGAATCATCGATCTCCGCGGTGGTCGCAGCGATCGGTCGACCGCTGGTGACCAGCTTGTTCAAGAGAGCGAGCATCGGGTCCACTTCGTAGGGCTTGGAGATGAATCCGTCGTAATCCTTGAACGCGCTTCGCACGATCGACTCATTCGTGCCGCTCGTGAAAACGAACGGAATGTCGCGCAGCAGCGGATCGCGCCGGACGTGGTTCCCGAGTTCCGCCCCATTCATGTGCGGCATCATGAAATCGGAGAGGATCAACGAAGGCTTCTCGGCGCCGAGCAGTTCAACCGCTTCCTGGCCGTTTGCCGCAGCCGCAACGCGGTATCCGTGAGATTCCAGGAGCAGCTTCAACACCTCGGCGGCGCCGTGCTCATCTTCGACAACCAGAATCAGCTGCATTCGGCGCCCCTTGTCAGTTGCCTTTTCGGCTCGCTTCTCTATCGCCAGCCGCCTCTCTCGGAAGCAGCTGGATGTCGACGATGGGCTCTTTGGCACCACCGCCACGTACCTTCGTGACCTTCAACGCGCGAGCACCACTTCCATCCCGCCCGTCGCCGCGGGTCAAGGTGAAGGCGTTGTCGAACCAGCCGACGACGCCTTCGGCCAGGGGTGTCGCCGCCGCGATGGCCAGCGCATCGGGGTCGACCGTGAATATGGACGTGATGCCGCGCTTTTTCAGTTCGCTCAGCAAGCGTCCCAGAAACCGGTATCCGCGTTCGGGGAACGCAAGGGTGTCGGCGAGTCCCGCCAAGCCGTCGACCACGAGCCTGCGAACTTTCAGCTCGTCAACCATGCGCAGCAGCTTGTGCCCCATCTCGTCCATCGATTCATCTTCACGCCCCAACTCTTCAATCGTCAACGCGCCCGAATCGACTGCTTCGCCCACTGCCAATCCGAGTTCGGTGCCGAGACGCCTCAGTTCATCTGCAGATTCCGTGCAAGCAAGGAGAAGACCGGGTCCCTCCAGGTCGCTTTGCCCGGCGAACGCAAGCGCCGCACTTGTCTTGCCGGTGCCACTTTGTCCGATCAGGATGGAATTGCTACCGGAGTACAAGCCCCCGACCCGTAGGACAGCGTCCAGTGACGGGAGGCCGGTGGAAATCACGAGCCGCGGAGAACCTGCCGCGCCGGCATCCAAGGGCAAGGCCTCGAGCCGCGGAAAGAAGTGCAAACCTTCGTCTGTGATGCAGAAGGTGTGATCGCCACGGATCACACGGCTCCCTCTGAACTTGCGCACCTGGATGCGACGCTCGGCACGCCAATGGAACGAGCGATCCTCGAAGGCGAAGATTCCGTCCACCATGGTTTGCTCGGCACTCAGGACGCTGCCACGACCGCTGGTCAGAACGAGGCACGTACAGGACATCGCACTCACCAGGCTTTGGAGTTCGTGCACGAACTGCCGAACCACGTCACCGGTATTGCGCTGTTCGCCTTCAACGACCAGCCCATCCACGATCAGAAGCGACGCACCGCTTCGCTTGATCTCTCCACGCAGCAGACTGACAACGCCCTTGAGTCCGCCTTGTTCAAGGTCCTTGTAGCCACTCAGGTAGAAGACCTTCGAGTTGACGTACTTGCGGTCGAAAAAGGTCTGCTCGTCCATGTGCTGCAGCATTCGCGCGTGCGACTCAGCGAGCATGGTGACGTACAGGGTGGTGGTCCCTTTGCGCGCGTGAACGTACGCAATCTGGTTCGCCAAGGTGGTCTTGCCCACGCCAGGAGAACCCTCAAAGATGTAGACGCCGCCCTCGAAAAGCCCGCCGCCCAGAATCGTATCGAGGCCAGGCACTTCAGTCGGTAGTCTCTTCAACATGTTCGCTCCCTCTTCCGGTACTCAGCACGGCTGCCAGATTCACTCGCTGAACAGACGCGGCCAAAAAAATTTGGCGACATTCTGGCATCGGCGAGCACAAGCATGTCGGACTTCTGGCTCGGTTCGCGAGGATTCCCTGGCCGGTTTGGTGTGGCCACGATGGTCGAGCAGGCCTTGCCACGTGAGGCCAGCGGAAGCTGTTGCTTGCAGAACCATGCAACGGCTCAAGGTGAAGCGGCGGGCCTCTGAATCGGTGCTGCGCTATTGAGCCGCTCGGGAGAGGCGTCCGAGTCGCTTAGGGTGCTGTGTGGCGAGCATCGATCAAGCAGCCGGTGCGTTGCTTCAAGCGCCTGCTTTGCTTGGAGCATTCGCTCATTCAAATTGTTGAGCGCTTCTCTCAACTCAGATCGAACTCCGGGACCCTCGCCCAGGAAATCTGCGTCCTTGAAACCGGCGTCCGGGGAAATAGGGTTCGGTGGCTTACTCATGGGCTTGAGTATCGAAATACCCATGTAATAAGACATAGAGGCGTGCCGGACTACCCGCTGTAGGCCATGTCCTACGCGAGTCGATTTTCGTGATCCTCGTCACGAGATCTTGGGGCCGGGGCTCAGTGGACTTGCCGACTTACCTCGTGTCACAGAACCGCGTCTCATGCAGCGAAAAAGCAGCCCGTGATCGCCAACAATAAAGTCTGTCGGGATCTGCCGGGTAGAAGGGGGAGTTGAGAAAGCTGATTCGACATGTCGGAAAGGCCGCAATTGCAGTCTATGCAAAGACGCCTGGAATAAGGTCTGTCGGA
>Ga0307515_10021070_pt1 | contig 11579 bp, 5 predicted proteins | sample 17_EM_MG_FD_194513 | JGI IMG/M metagenome (GOLD analysis project Ga0307515, IMG submission 194513) | Populus trichocarpa ectomycorrhiza microbial communities from riparian zone in the Pacific Northwest, United States - 17_EM | ecosystem: Host-associated > Plants > Roots > Unclassified | place... | reverse complement strand
CATACTGTTTTTCAAAATTGTCATGGTCTTGAGGTGATAAATTTTACTAAAAGTCCAACAATTTACTCACGCCAAAAGGTTTTTCATCCAAATCCATATGTTCTAATAAATGGGATTCAAACCCAATCGACAAGCAATCTCCTTCCTTTAGTTGACCTTACTCTGATCTAGCCTTCATGTCCTCAAAGGTAGTGTACCCCATCACTTTACACGTCCTATAGGATCTAACTCATAAAAATTTAGGTTCAACTTGTCTATTTTGAAAGATTTCTCAAGTCCCTAGATTGCCTGATAATATTTCTCAAGTCCTCATATTGCCTGAATTATTAGTGGAATAATCAATTTCCTAACCTTATACAATCAGAGAATATGAGAGACTCCACAATACCCGTTGCCCCGTTGCATATAACGAGTTTCGATGAATAGAAATCCAAATGAGTATAAATGGACATAAATCATAGTCGCCACCTAAATCTTCCTTTCTAGTCTTAAAATGGACAAACTCGAGTGTAGAGATTTTGTGGGTTCATAGTTAAGTATGTGAAAACTCGTATTAATATCATGCATTACGCAATTGACAAATTTAAATAATTATAGAAAAATTAAATTGTTTAAAATAAATAATACAAATAAAACAAATACTCAAAACATAAACAACAATTAAAAGAAATAAAATAAAAGCAAATACAACCAGTTAACTTAACTCTAGTTCCTGGTTGCCATTTTATCGTGACTCGTTGGACATTTCAACAGCCTGAAGATTGGATTATTATGGTCTTGGAAAATTATAAGAGATTAAAAGTCATCACCTAAAAATTTAAGAGAACTAAAAGTTCTAAAATTAACACTAATTTCAAGATTCAAATATTAAATTAGTCATGCTTAAAAAAAAAATAAACACTACCTTACAAAAGATCACCGTTTTTCCTAAATTTAGAGCATGCTGAAATATTCAGAGCCATCGTTTATTTGAAATTTTTTTTGAAGCTGAGGTCGCGGCTAGTGTTGCTGGTGTGTGATGAAGCTGAGGTCACGGCTGGTGCTGTTGGTATGTGTCTCGGTTGAGAAAAGGAAAAGTCGTGAGGGAGAAGATAAAAAAAAAATGAGGAAGAGCCAAGGTAAGGTGGGTGACGAGGCTATCAAAGACTTTGTTGAGCTTGAGGGTTATCGGTGGAGGAGTAATCAACGACTATTGTTGATGAGGAGATGAAACGGAGCTGCTGGGAATATCGATGGAGGGGGGCTGTTGATGGTAGGTGTTGGTGTAAAAGATGGCCTTGTGCGAGTGATGTTGATGGTGGAACGGAGATGGAGAGAACCCATAGGTATGGGATGAGGAGGAAAGGGCATTTATTCTTTGACCGAAAATGAGAAGGCTAGAGGAATTGATTGTCCTTTTCGTGTGTGAAGACAGTAGTGAAACAAATGAGAGAGAACTCTCTGTTTTTTGTTATGTGAATGGGAGATTGGATGCAGGTAAATGGAGAAAATGTGGAAGGCCACTTTGTGCTTGGAACTGCCTTCTCTTTTTTAAAAAATCCCAGTCCCCCCACTTTGTTTTGCATGTTTACTTTCACTCCTTTCATGCCATTTTTTACTATTTTACTGACGAAGCATCATCCACTTTCCCATTTTTTCAATTACCAGGAGTCAGGTGGAAATTAATTAGCTTCCCTTTTTCTTTAGTTTTTCTGCCTCCTTTTCTTCCAGTGCTTTTTTTTTTTCATTTACGTATCTTTCACTGCCTCAATATATTTTGCACTCTTTCTTCAGTTTTTCTTTCATCGTGTCCCACTCAATTCCTCGTCCATTTATTTTTGTCTCCTCAGTTATTTTTTTTATGTCTTTAGCCAATTACTTCACGCCACTTTATCTTTAAAAGTCTAAGTGGTAGTTGGCTTGGCAAGCTCACATTTAACCCATTTTTTTAATTGTTTTTAAAAATAAGATAAAAATTGGGTTATGATAATTCACTTATCATAAAATTAAGCTACATACGCCTTGTGAAAAGAATCCTTACTCATATTACTATATATATTTTTAAGAATTTAAATTTTATTTTTAGTTGTACGCTACAGTACACCAACTAAGCTTGTTTTGTAAAAAGCGTTTTTATTAATATAACTTTTTCGCACTTCTTCTTAGATTTTGATGTGCTGATCTGGTCTATGAGTATACTTGCTAGACGTTCCACGCCATGTAAGACTCCTTCCATTTGAAGAAGGTGGTTTAGACTTCAGCGGGAAAAATAGCATAAAGGTTTATAAGAGCATATGGATGCAATTACATGGGGATGTTGAGGCGCAGTGTGTAACGAGCAATCATTTAAATAGCATATGGTCTTCGGGTTAGGAAAAAGGTTATTTTAGGCAAAGGTTATCAAACAACATTTAAACTTGTTAAAGATGTAAGGTATATTTTAATTAAAAGATAGAATGCGAGTGGAGAGATTTAAATTTATGGTTATTTTATTAGATAAACCTTACTATTATATCAAATAATCGTAACTTAAAAGCATTTATACTTGTCAATTTCTTACATATATCCAAATATTTGCCCTCATGAAAAAATTTGTGGCCTTAACAAGTATATCTTTCTTGTTTTGCCTCTAGAAGAGAAAACAACGGTGTCTTACTAAGAACCATCATTCATGGCAACATGTCATCTTGGGAACTTGCTAACCTGCCATTTTTCAGGCAATCCTAAATGATAAATTAATCATTTGGGCTTATGATATATCTCTTTGATTCAATGGTTGCATTGGTCTTGCATTTTTCTTTGCATACTGCTAGGTAAGTTGATAGCCAAATGGTGGTTACCTTTAAAGCTGCATCACATTTATAAATATACAGCACAAATTGTGATCCACCACTAGATTAATTTGACCAATCCTGGCTACTTTCATCATGGACAGCCTTTCGAAGCTCTTTAACTTGGTCTTTTGAAACTGCACATTTAATCAAGGAACTCATCAGCTAAATGTAATTTGAGAATTAAAATAGCAGGAAAAAAGTAGGCCAATAGCATTTTTTTTTAGTTGTTGAGCCATTATTAGTGTCGCAATAATGAAAGTTTACCCAGGATTGTCACTCCTAATGGCATTATATAGTTGCGTTAGTGGAAGTGGCGCAACCAATAAAATTTTAAATTGTTGAGCCACTCTCGGTGACGCTACTAGTCAATCTAAGTTTATAGCCTCCTTTCTCCCCTTAATTCTATCCATCTCCATCTCATTTACCATAACAAACACCCCCCTGTCTCTTCTGCGTGATTTTCCTTTTCATTTTCTCCTTGCCTCTTCATCTCCTTCCCTCTCGATCCCACCTAAATGCCACCCTATTCTACCACCAAATCGCCCCCTTCTCATTCACCTACCATTGCCGCTACCTCCACCTATGATAGTAGTGCAGCCACTTGAAAATCGACTGGTTGCATTTTTTCTCTCGTTTTAGGTTTCTTACTTTCATGTAACCTGTTTTAAACACCGGTACACATACCTGGTTTCATACTAGCATTTTCAATAGTTATAGTATAATTTATTTGTTTATAATCATTTCAGTGCATGTAAACTTAATCCAATTATACTTACAAAATCAAAATCCAAACTTATAATTCAAAAAACACAAGTAATTATAACAATTTATATAATGAATGATTACATTAATCTAATTAGTTCATTGCATGCTATTCGGGAACTAGCCTGCATTATTAAAACCATGTCATGGGATTTGTGTATGTCCTCATCTTGGCAAAGCTACCTCGTCATTAGTTATTGCATTATCTAGATGTGAAACCTCTTTAACTGAGTCAAGTCTAGAATGGTAAGATGCAAGCTAAGTAGTGGCTATGGCAAGTATAACATCACCGGTTCACCGCAATAGCAACTCTCCGACATAATATATACACAAAACATATATCATTACGCAAGATATGTAAAAATGATATTTATTAATGATGAAAAATAATGCATATGAATTTATTATATTTTGGTGCGTGAGGATCATGCTACATACATGGATATCTCAAAATATGATCTTATAATAGTGTAACAAAGCGTTGCATTATATGCATTTACTAGTCCATATATATATATGTGTGTGTGTGTGTGTGTGTGTGAACATCAATAATGGGATGCTGCTATTCGAATATTAATGCTCCTCTCTTCAAATATGCATGCTTTCCTACCATTCAAAAGGTTGGCATAATCTACATGGGTCATGACTAATTACGTCCCTTGACTATTTTTAGTATGCAACTTTTCATAACTCAATATTTAACACCCCAAAAGTTTTGAAATCAATATCTTCAAAATCATTTTCAAAGAGTACATTTCCAGGAAAAAAAATCAATTTTCAAAAAAAAATTTCAAAAAAAATAAAATTTCAAGTTGCAATCAAGCAAGAATTTAATTTGTAGCTGGTAAAAAAAAAGTCACTTGGACATGTAATTTTGGGCTTAAGTGAATAAAATTAGAAGAAAAGGTTGACAATATTGATCATAATTAGAAGAATTGAAAAACTATGGATCAAAATAAAGAAAAGATGGCAAAATTTGGGAGTCCAAATAATTAATTGGGGTCTAAGATGAAAAATTGGAATTAAGGGAAAAATTAGCTAAACCTGCAAGTCAAGGACAAAAATGAAAGAGATGGAAAGGTTTGGAATTCCAATTAATTCGTTCAAGAACTAATTGAAGAGAAAAATTGATATTTGGAGTTAATTTGACCGAAATTGAAAGAATTAGAAGACCATGGACCAAAATGAAAGAGACACTGATATTTAAGAACCTAATTAATTCAATCAGAGGTGTAATTGAAGATAACAATTTATATTTGGAGTCAATTTGACCAAAGTTTACATAATTAAAGGACCAATGATCAAAATAAGGAATAGGTGTCGATTTTTGGGGATCCAATTGATTAGATTAGGGGCTTAATTGAAGAGAAAAATTAGAATTTGGGGTCAATGTTATCAAAATTGCATAAATTGAAAATCCATTGACTGAAGTGCAAAAAACACCAATATTGAAGGACAATTTTGAATGTTATCAAGGCTTAATTGAAAGAAATCTTGGAAAATTAATTCAAAATTGTCTGAATATGATAGAATTAAAGGTTGAGGACTAAATTAATCTGCAGGTTAAGCTTGTTGTTGCGCGGGTTGAGCCTGCTACTACTAAGAAAGAAGCCTAGCGTTCGGAGGCTATGTTGGTGGCTTTAATTGAGATGATGGGAGACAATATATTTCTTGTCATGTCCAATTTGTATTTCTTCAATCTCTCAAAGAGAATGTAAATGGATTTCAGTGCAACCTTTCATCTAATCCCGGTTCCTGACTTTACAGACTTGTTCCCAATCAGGGTTGTTGCTGCTTAGCTTGAGGAGTACCTAGCTGAGGAGTCTGGGTTATATTATTAAGCCCCTCTTTATGTGTGTGTGTGTGTGTGTGTACATATCTTTTTTTATGCCCAATCATGTGGGGTTGACTGTTGTAACATGCTTTATTTAATAGAAATTCTCTTTTATAGAGTTCAATCATCTCAATGCTAGTTTCCATGGATATAGAGCCCTTGTGTAGTGATTTTATTTGGGTCCAACGCCCATATTAGTTGAATATTTCTGGGACCAACACCTATACTTAGTTGAATATTTCTCATTTTTAAACTTTGAGTTGTCTATTCTTAATAGGGTTTAAGAGGGTTTTGCCTCCTTCCTGGAACTAAGAAGAGGTCTCTCTTGTAGGTGTCTTCTAATTAGTCTGGTTGTATCTGTAGTGGATTGTTAAGAAGCCTTGTTTTTCCTGTCTTTAGAGAGAGTAAATGTGCTGGGTGAACAGAGTCCATTCTTGTTGTTATGGTGACGTCCATCATATCCTTGGAGAGATGTGTGATTGCATTAGATAGACCATGTCAATACCTCCCAAGGTTATGCCATAAAACTAGGGAGACATTGATTCCTTCCAAAGTAATATGTGTAATCGCACCAAGAAGAGTGAATCCATTATATCCTTAGAAGGTTAAGGGGTTCATGCCCTAGGGAGAATGTATACATCTCCGTAGCTAAAGCAATGTCCATCCTATCCTTGGAGAAATGTGTGATTGCACTAGGAAGACCATATTAACCCCTTTCAAGGTAAATTATGTTGTAGCACTAGAAACACATTGATTCCTTCCAAATTAAATATGCAATCAAACTAGGGAGAGTGAATTCATCTCATCCTTGAAAGGTTGAGGGGTTGGTGATATAGGGAGAACGTGTCCATCCTCATTGCTAAGACATTGTCTATTCCATTCTTGGAGAGATGTGTGATTGCTTTAAGAAGACTATGTATATCCCTTCCAAGGTAAATTATGTCGTAACATTAAAGAGACATTGATTTCTTCGAAAGTAAATGTACAATAGCACTAGGGAGAGTGAATCCATCACATCATTGGAAGGTTGAGGGGCTGGTGCCCTGGGGATACCATATATATCCCATTGCTAGGGTAGTGTCTACCATGTTTTTGGAGAAATGTGCAATTACACTAAGGAGACCATGTCAATCCTTTCTAAGGTAAATCATGTCATAGTACTATGGAGACATTGATTCGTTCTAAAGTAAATATACCATCGTACTAGGGAGAGTGAATCAATCCTATCCTTGGAAGGTTAATGGGTTGGTGCTTTAAAGAGACCGTATTTGTCCTCATTGATGAGGTAGTGTCTATCCCATCATTAAAGAGATGTGTGATTGCACTAGAAGGACCATGTGAATCCCTTCCAAGGTAAACTATGTCATAAAACTAAGGAGACATTAATTCCTTATAAAGTAAATGTGCAATTGTACTAGAAAGAGTGAATCCATCCCATCCTAAGAAGGTTGAGGGGCTAGTGCTTTGGAGAGACCGTATCCATCTCTATTTTTAAGGTAGTGTCTATCTCATCCTTGAAGAGATGTGCGATTACATTAGGAAGACCATGCCAACCCCTTGCTAGGTAAATTATGTCGTAGAACTAGGGAGACATTGATTTCTTCCAAAGTAAATGTGCAATCACATTAGGGAGAGTGAAACAATCCCATCCTTGAAAGGTTAAGGGGTTTGTGCATTGGGGAGCTCTTGGATAACAGAAAGCATTGTTATTTTGAACAATTTAATTCATATATAAGCTTACATTCTTAGTTAGTGACTATTGTACATCTCTATTTTCCCTTGAAGTACAATCAATTTTATGACAGTTCTAATGAGATCATAGTCTCAGGCCTAAAAGGGGAAATAATAGAGTTTCTCTAGTAGATGTCTTCCAGGTAGTCGATGAATAGACTTCTCTAATGATGTAGTTTGAATTGATACTCCATTTATACTTATTAAAAGCTTTCTAAAATCTCGACGCTCCAACTGTGCTTATGGAATGGACATATGCATAACCTAGATTTTTTTTTTGTCTTACTAAGCCCATATGAAAGTAGAAGAAAGTCTTTTTAGGAATGAAAGCGATCAAATTACTATCTGGACTTTGCTAGGTAATGAAGAATTGTTAGCGCACTGACAAAGCAAGTGTGCTAGTAACTGTATCAAAGTCCTTAACACATCTCGTTTCGATAGTGCTTTGATGATCTACGTTTGATGGTGTTAGGGATGTCAATAACCCAACTCTTGAAAGAACAATCAATGATTTTTTTATCAGTTTCTCATAGATGGTGCCACTAATATTGTCTCAATAAATCCAAGTAACTTAGGGGTAAGGCTTATTTCTTGGATAATCAGTTAATTTTTTAGTTTTGATAATTTGATTCATTCTCCCTAGTTAAGGTGACTAGTGCATGATACCTGTAAAAGGTCTCATTTGATAAATTTAAAGATTCTTCGATGCTTAAGTAAATATCTTTTTTAGAGAAAAAACTATCATAATTTAGAGAAAGACTCTAAAAATAAATATATCATAGAGAATGAAGTTTCAAAACCTGCCTTTATGAGATATTCTTGTCCCTTTTATAACCCATGAGGCTTCTCTTTTTTTTTTAAAAGAAGGGGTTATAATGTAAGTTAAATATCTCTGACTCGTCATAAAGTAAAAAATCTCTGAGTTATCAGAGTAAAATAACTCTGACTGAATAGAGTAATCATGAAGCCTAAGATTTTTCAGAGCTGAAAAGAGCTTGAGCTCATCGTCTGGCTGAGCCCAGAGACGGTGTCTGGTAGCTTGCTAGACTCATATATATTTGAACTCATTATTTCACTGAGTCTAGTAATGGTGGGTTTAACGGTTCATCAAACCCATATATATCTAGACTCAGCGTTTGGCTTAGTTTAAAGATGGTGGGTCAATTCATCAAATCCATACATGTTTAGGTTCAGTGCTTGATAGAGCCCAGATAATAAATCTGATATCTCATTAGACTTATATATGTGTAATCTTGGTATTTGGTTGAGCTGATTATGACCGTGTTTTTTTGTTATTCATTTTGAAAAGAGGGTATATAGAAGAAAAAAAAAAGTTGACCCATAGGAAGGTCCTCCATTTTTTATTGTCCCCGTCGGTTCTCCTGGACACGATTCGTTAGGCCTAGAAAATTAATCCTCCTGAAGCTTTAGCTACTATCAAATTGCTATTAGGAATTCACCGAACACGTTTTCTAATTTTTAGAAGGATCTAGATTCCATCGACCTTCCAACAAAAGAGGAAAAGGTGAAAACAAATTAAAATTGCATAAAACAAACGAGTGAGCTGTTCTAATTTTGATTGCAGGTGTCAAATGAGTCCTAGATACAGCTGTTATGAATGTCCAAATGCGGCACCGTAATACCAAACAGCATTGAATTTAGGGACGAGTTTTTGAACAAACTGGGCTATCTAGTACTAGTAGTTATACTTGGAAAAAAAGACAGAAGGAAGAAAAAATACTGGGCTAGAAATTTGCTTGGATTGTAAAATTGATCATTGACCTCCCATGTTCACCGACAAATCGAGCCAAAATGTTTTCTAGATTCTACCAATACCCCTATGAACCACATGATTTCTTGCTGTCTTCAAACCCAGTAGTTCACCGAAGCTAAAAGAATCAGCATTGTGGCTAGCAAGCTCTTAATTTTACCCTACAACCTTCTTGGGCAATCCCTTTTACACATTTTTAAAACTAGATTATGTGAGTTTCCTTACAAAAGTGAGATTATGATGAGAATATACATAGTTTATCATGTTTTTTTTCCTCCGCTTCTGTGTCACAGAATAACATTGCAGCAATATGGTTACACGATAATATTTGCACAACGCATATGCACCGGAATGGATATTGTTGCCGGAGGTTATGATGTAACATCTCAAAAATATTTCTTGCAACTCTCTTATTAACTCAATCAGGATATCAGACTTCGTGTCCCAAATCCTAAGATCTTGATATCTTAGCAAAGTGATGCCAATCTTCTGCTGGAAAATTGACAATACTGTGAAGAGAGATTTAAGAACAGAATTGATGTCGTTAGGCCTGTTTCATATATATATATATATATATATATATTTGATAAGCTTAACTTACAGTATTATTATATTACCAGTCTCTTTTCTTCCAACATCTTCTGATGAAATTAATGCTTCTTTCTATATTTATCTACTGGTAATGATTTTCAAGTGGCCCCTTCGTTGGTAAGGTGGATCTTTCCCATTTGGAGACACGAGGAAGTGCACCACTATGTATTGCTCTTAGTGAAATATCACTAGCAGAAACCACAATATGAAGCACTAATTACTCATAGCACTACCTAGCTCATTGTTTGGATTAACTAACTTACGATCTGACCTTAATGGAAAGCACACAATCAGATTTTTCTAAGCTTTCCACCCACAGCCACTCTCCCCTATCCTCCCCCCCTTCTATAAGTAGCCATGAATGTATATATCTTCTTCAAAACCATAAAACCACTTGCAGAAGCTAAAAACTGTAGTGATAAAGAAACTTCAACACCATGAAGTCCAAGTTCTTGATGTACATCTTGCTACTTGTGATGGCTGACATGACTTCTGCCGCGAATAGAAAGATGTTGGCTATTGAAGATAACAAACTGTTGGGCGATCGGATATCAAGCAAGGAAAACGAGAAGGTCGTAGTGAAGGAAAATTCGGCAGATAGCAGTGGTGAGCCTGATGTAAATAATCATCATAGCATTCCAAGGCAATCATTCGGTGGCTATACAAATAATCAAAATGGACCACCGGAAAGCCCTTAAATGGCCGTACCCTATGGCCTCTTGTCGTGCTTTCTGAAGTGGAGCAACTTAATTGTATGATATATTTAAATGCATGTAGAAGATCGATGGTGTGTACGCTTGAATGTGCAGATATGGATTGGTTTATTCAGCTGTTCGAAGTTTGGAATGTACAACGTATTATGGATCTAGCAAGGACCAAAAAGCAATAATAGAAAAAATTACATTTAGCCTTCTATATATTATTTCATATTTTTTTCACTTTCACTCTGTTTTTTTTATAAATTAAACTTTACATCATTGATTGAATAAAATTTTTAAATTTAATGAAACAATAAAATTAACCTCATATATAATATATCATAATTTTTCTCTTTCCTTCTTTCTTTTCAACTTTTTTTTTTAATAATTAAAAAACCTAAATCAAACATGAAAAATAATCAACGCGCACATGTATTGTTATAGTTAATGTTGTTGATAATTATCAAAATATGAGGGAGATGGATTGAGGAAATGTTACAGAAGAACATCTAATATGTGCATTATAGGAAGTGGATTGGACATCTCTTGTTAATGAATTCTTCTCTAATTTCGTTATTCCTCGTTCATACGTACTTGAAGTGGAGTAGATTCCTCAAATGCAATCTCTGCTAGTACTTCTACCCCCACTCGCTATCTCTATTTAATTACATGTTTATTGGTGTTTAATGATATATTTTCAGTTTGATTTGTTCTTTTTGTTTCTATTAGTCAATTGTAATGCACAATTTAGGGTTCCATTTAATCAACCTGAGTGTGGAAATTATGATTTTCACCGAGGAAAAGGATGACCAATTCTTTTGAATGACAGTTATTAAAAATATATTAACTACTTCAGTTTAATCATCTTTTTATGGATAAAAAATAATATAAAATAAAAATTTCATCCATAATTTCTCTCACAAAACCTTTAAAGCTAAGAAATTTAATATCATGGTAGACACAATGCTCCTAAGTACCTAATAGAGCTCAACTATCTCTCTAAAAAAAAATCCACTATGTTGTTGCATCATTGGTTTTTATAAAAAGATATGAAATGTATAGTCTTAGAAAATTTATCCATAACTACAAAGATAGAATCTCTATCCCTTTTTGACCTAAGTAAACCTAGTACATAATTATACAATACTCAAAACCATGTGGGAGATTCACTGTTCCCCCACACACAAAACACTGTGGATTACAACAGTGTTTTTCCTCTCTTTTTTTTTTGCTAACTTTTCCCTTTTTTTTCGTTTTTTTTTTTTTTGCAAAATTATTTTTTTTCAACTTTCTTATTTTTTCTTTTTTTTTCATTTATTTTTTTTTCAAAATTATTTTTGTTGATTTTACCTTTTAAATATTGACCTGGTTAAAATTTT
>Ga0307515_10021069_pt1 | contig 11579 bp, 12 predicted proteins | sample 17_EM_MG_FD_194513 | JGI IMG/M metagenome (GOLD analysis project Ga0307515, IMG submission 194513) | Populus trichocarpa ectomycorrhiza microbial communities from riparian zone in the Pacific Northwest, United States - 17_EM | ecosystem: Host-associated > Plants > Roots > Unclassified | place... | reverse complement strand
CCATGTATTTAGTCATATTATTTTTCAGATCAAAATCATCTTCTTGCTTTCTCTCTTTATATCTTTGTAATGTTCAAGTTTTCTTTCATGCTATATTAATCTCTTGTTTATGCTTTTTCATTTCCTTTCCTATACTTAGTTAACTTATATCATGTTTATGTTCTTATGTTGTTTATTTATGTTTTTCTTCTTCATTATGGTTAGCTAAGTTAATTATGTCAAGGTGAAAAGGTTTTACTAATGGTGTTAGAATAGGTATAATATAAACTTAACATGGACTTTAATGTTTATATCCAAGAAAAATTGTTATTAGCATGTCTTATCTTTTTATCTTACTAATTCTTAATACCTTGCTTGTTAAATGGTTAATCTAGATTTGTGTTGTATAACACTTGGTACATCAAATGCTTGATCCTTCATAGTTTTCGGCCGACATCGTTATTATGATAGGAACTTGATTTGTTGTTAACATAAGCTAGCAACATGAATGCCTGATGATATTTATAAGTATGGTGTTACTTGAATAAGATAATTAATATGATCATGTTAATACTTTATAATGAGCCATTAACGATAAATCATCCGATTGGAACCTCCTTTGTGTGTGGTTTCTAATTGAGTAATAAAAAAAGTTTATATTATATTTATTTGAAATACCATTAGTGGATCCTTTAACCTTGACATCTGTTTTATCCTTATTTAATCTTTTCATCATTATTACATCTCAAACTTCTCTTCAACATCAATATCATTTTATTGTTTGTAATTTATATAATTCACCTCCCTGTGGTTCGACCCCGGTCTTGCCGGGTTATTTATTACTTTGACACTCCTGCACTTGGGATAAGACATCAACTCTTTGATCGTGTCATGAAGCCAATGTCCGATGTGAAGGAAATACTAGTATTTAATTTTGATGCTCTATTTATAGTTAGATAAACATCACCAATCAGGACACCAGCAGAAGGCTGGTGAAGGGTTAATCCTATTTGTCTCCCGGTACAGTATAACAGACGCCATTTTCCTGGAAGCAACTCCAACCAGTTCTGCACATTGAAGTAAAGCAGAAATTTCAATATTGAGTAGCCTTTGAGAATAACAAGGCCTCGATCCCGAGCTCGTTGGAGATGGATGGTAAAAGCATAATCAATCAATAAAATGTTTCATGTTCTACCAGAAGGAAGAATCCAAAGAATATTGGCTGATGAAGAAGTACAACAGCTAAAGAACCAAATAAGTTTCTAGCTTCTTTTTCTTTATATTGTGTCAATGCATTTAGCAGTTAGACCATTTCACATAAAGTGTTCGCGTAACGAAACGAGAGAGTAAATGGAAAAGAACAAGTGACTATAAATTAGAAGCCTTTGAAAGTAAAGGTGATGATACAAGTTATAATATATTTGAGGCAACTAGACATAGATCCCATATGACTCTTTGGAGAGAGCAAAAGAATTAATGAATCTATAAAAGCTACGAACAAAGTAGATAATTGCTAACCTTTGGCCTTGAATGAGCATTCAGCATCTCCATCAATTCGATAAAATAGGAAAGCCTATTACGCTATCACATCAAAATCACCAGTCAGTTTACATTGTCAATGTAATGTCATTGCGAGCTATAAACCAACACCACGTATATAATGAGTTTACATGCAAACATTTAGTAGTTCGAATAGAAATAGAAGCACACTAAGATATCTTTCAAGTAACAGGAAATTAATTTGTAACACTAATTGTTCCATCTCATACTTGTGCTTCCCTAGAAAAATAGGGTACTTTGTAAGTTCACAAAGCCTCTGATAAATGATCAAGATGCATGGTTGCGCTTCTCTATGCTCAGAACATGAAACTTTCAAAATTTCCAGCTAATCACTCAAGGCAAAAATTAATGGATCCATGAGTTCCCGCAGTACCATTTTTGCCATCATAAATCCTACACATCTTTTCAACATGGATGAAACAGAATTCAGTACATCCCGCAGCACTAACTGGATACACTTTTAGGTCTATCAATCTATTCATACCTCATGTCAAATGCAATCATCATCTGCCGTCTGTCCATGTTGTTGTCCAGTGTGCTACTATTTGGACCATCCTCGTAAAAGTCAGCAGCATTCTCTAGTATCCCTACCTGAAAAGTTATAATTTCAGAAGTTTCACAAAGTAAGACATCAATGCAAGAAAGAAACCACATGTTACACAACTTAATCAATGAAGTAGTGCTTCAAAGCCTTTAGATTAAAGCATGGAGGAAAAATAACTTTTTTTTGCTGTTATCGACGATTTCTACCTATGAATCACCCATATAGATATTAATCAGATAAGTTTTTGAAAGGAGTAACAAAATGGCTCCCTCCTTTACCTCGTCGATCTAGTTCAAAAATGTTATTTGAAGTGTCTAATTTTACAGAGGAACATATTAGAAGTTCATCTCATAATGACAAAATTCCAGGCTTTGGTATTAAACACAATTGGGTGAAGAAAAGCATTTTCTGCGAGCTTCCATATTGGCATACAAATTTGATTCGTCATAATCTTGATATCATGCACATTGAAAAAAATTTCTTTGATAATATTTTTTATACAGTAATGGATTGTCCTGATAGAAGCAAGGACAATGTAAAGGCTAGGTTGGATATTCAGTTGTATTGTAAGAAGTCAAACTTACATTTGCAACATGATGCAAGTGGTCGGGTTTACAAACCTAAAGGCACTTATTATCTCTTCAAGAAACAACAACAAGAAGTGTTGTCATGGATGAAAGAATTGTCCTTTCCTTATGGTTATGCTTCAAACATCTCAAGGTGTGTAAAAGAGGCACAATGTAAGGTTTCAGGCATGAAAAGTCATGATTGTCATGTTTTTATGCAAAGACTTCTTCCAATTGCTTTTCGACCTTACTTGCCTAAGCCATTGTGGGAGTCATTAACTGAATTGTTAGTATTTTTTCGGGACATTAGTGGTACAAGTTTAAATGTCCAACACATGGAGATGTTGCAGATGAATATCATTGAAATTATTTGCAAACTTGAAAGGATTTTTCCTCCATCCTTCTTTGACTCTATGAAACACTTGACAATACATTTACCTTATAAGGCAAAAGTCGGAGAACCCATTCAATATCGATGGATGTATCCATTTGAACGATATGTTTTCATGTCATATTATTTTTTATTCTTTTCCATTTTTTCTTAAACTAATTTATATCAATGATATATGTATATGTTTTATTTGAAGAAAAAAGTGACCAATAAAGCTAAAGTTGAGGGTTCCATATGTGAAGCATATTTGATTGATGAAATTACCAATTTTGCATCTTAGTATTTTGGTGATGACGTGCAAATAATATGGAATCGAGTTCCAAAGAATGATGACGGTGGCCTTAAAAGTCTTGATGGACAACTTTCAATTTTTTCTTACCCGGGGAAAAAATTGTCCAGAAGATCGTATAAAAGACAATTGTCACATGCTCGAATGAAAATTGCACATAACTATATTTGTTTCAACTGTGAAGAATTGAAGCCCTATTTAGAGTAAGTATGAAATATTTTTTTATACTTTATTCTTAATAATTTAATTTAAAAAATAAATTGTTTATAATTTAGACAATGTCATCAAGAGCTAAAGTCACAACAACCACATACGAGCAATGCTGAAATAGAAACATTATGCGAGGAGATATTTCTAATTTGGTTAAAAAATAATGAAGTAGTTTTATATAATGATTTTTTTAATGCAATTTTATTCTTTTAAGAAATTATTTTATTTTTGAAAAAAAATATTTATTATGGTGTTAAATGTTATGGTAGGTTGAATATCAATCAAATGGAATTGGGAATCAAATCTTTGCACTTGCTATGGACCCTTCAAATTTAGTTAAATGTTATAATGGGTATTATGTGAATGGTTTCAAATTTCACACTCAAAGTTATGGTCGATTTAAAAAGACGATGAATAGCAGGGTTTGTGTGAAAGGAAGTTGTTATGATGACAATGAATGTGACTATTATGGAATGCTTGAAAAAGTTGTTCAGCTAAAATATTTGGGGAGTAAGTGCAAAGTATTCATGTTTAAATGCCATTGGTATGATACAAGAAGAGGAATTATAAAGAATCGTTCAAATGGTTTGGTTGAAATCAAGCATACTTCTCGACTTATATGGAAATGAAGATTTTATGCTAGCATTACAATGTCAACAAGTCTACTATACATGTCCACCTTATAATAAATCTTCTGAATGGTGGGAAATAATTAAGACAACTACTAGAAGTCGCTATAATGTTGACATGGGTGAATTTATTGAAGATGATAACAATATGAGATCATTTGATGTCACTCAATCAGATGACTCAACCATGTCGTGTCCTTCCTACTCAAACACTTGATGATCCAAATATAGTTGTTGAAGCATCATATTATACAGAAATCAACCATTGTGAATTGCTTCAGTTACAGGCAAATTCGGTAGAAGTTGAAAGGGCTTCAGATGAAGAATTTGATGATGATGTTAATGGTGATTACAATGATGATGATGTGGTTACGAGTGATGATAATGATGAGCAACATGATGATGATATATTGTAAAATTTATTTTTTATTTATTGTATTTGGACTTATTTTTAAGTGATGTAAGTTATGTTTGTATTAATGGTATTAATTAAAAATAATTATTTTGTTCATTTTTATTTTCTTATTGTATTAATTAGTTCATATTCAATAATTAAAAATAATGCAGTTATATTTATTCTATAATTTTGTTCATTAATGTTAATTTTTTATTCTATTTCAGGTATCTAGCATGCCTCGACGTGGTTCTATATTAGGTTCCCAGAGTAATAAGACCACTTCATCTAGATCAAATGGCCCTTCATCTGGGCCGAATAGCCAAGCATCCATTTCTCATCAACCTATTCATCATGAGTTGTATGGTTGCTATAATCCTACTTGGAATGCACATCATACTCGGCAAGATTATGGGCAGAGGGATGATTATCAATCGTACAAGGGTTTTCACTTTCAAGATTTACTTCAAACTCAAGAAGGTTTCCCTCAAGATCACCCATATACTTTTGGAGGATATAATGTTGATGGGGGTTATTATGATTGGAGGGGCAAGGATGTTAGGAGAGGTGAGAGAGTTGAAGAAGATAGAGGAGAACAATATGAGAGAGTAGATAGTGATAATGATGAAGATGAGGGAGATGATTGTAATGTTAGAGATTCAGAGGATCGAGATGGCATCCCATCAATCCATAGTTCAACATCTTCTCCATTGCATCATGAGCAACGGGTTCAAAAGAAAGGTTTTGACACATATAAGGATCCAATTACAAAAAAAAAAAAAAAAACTTCATTTATATGGAACAACAGAGTAAGTTAAAATTTATAAGGTTATTGTGTTTTATAATTATTTTTTAAGCTTTATTAATTTAATGAATCTTTGTTATTTTTTTAAGCTTCAATAACTCATCATGTGGGCGTGAGATCGGACTTATTTTGAGGTCAAATTTTAAAGGACCATGGTATAATTGGGAAAAAGTTGGTCCAACTTATAGGGATGAACTCTTTAAAGAGTTTAAGGTATGAGATTATATATTTTTATTTTAGACATAGTTATGTTGACTTATTAATTAATATTATGAGACTTGAATATATTAATAAATATACGTATTGAGAGATTGTTTGATGGATGGAATGTGATCTAGGATGATTGGATCAAGATAGGAGTTGTAATGACATATAATAGAGGTGTTGTCGATAACTTGGTATCAATAAAAATAGATGAGACTCTGCTGAAATTTAATAAAAAAAAATCCATAATTTTAGACATAGTATTCAATACTTGACATTAGTATAGAAATGTTTTAGATTTCATGATATTATATTTGAGGATGTTACATTCTTTTTTTCTATGCACACCATATCTTAGATGCGAGTATTATTGTAGTAAAAAATAGTTTTTTTATGGAAGTGAAGACCAAAATGAAGTACGAACTTATCTTAGATGCAAGGAGTATTATTATAGTAAAAAATGCAAGGTTAGAACATGTCATGTTATTATGATATAAGACAAATTAATTCTATTTTAGGAATATATTAAGAAATGGTAAGGTATATACAAAAGAAATATTATAATAATTAGAATATAAGAAATTAAATTCTATTTTATGATGTAGTTAAGAAGTTTTTATTTTATCAATAATTTTTGTTCATCTTTTTTACTATTGATTGTGTGATTGTAATTATATAGGCTAGTTAACAGCTATGTTGAGATTTGTTTATATATATATATTTTCTGAGGATGATGAACCAATTGTTCGTAAGATTTAGGAAGATAAGAGTAGAATTGCTTTGAACCAACAGTTGACACGAGCTCGTAAAAGAGGTATGTCTGATAGAAATACCACAAATATTATAGATTGCATTAATAAAGGTCCAATTTGGATACACAATGACGTTTGGAATCAAATGATTAAAGAAATTTGGTCCACCAAAGAATTTCAAAAGAGATCAAAATCTGCAAGAAATAATCGGCTAACTGAAACGAATGGTAAATTAAGCACTCATCCTGGAGGTACGGTGTCAATTGCATCATACTGAGCTAGCATGGTGAGGAGTGTTTATATTTGTTATAATGGACTTAAAATTTTTATATTTATATTTTCTAATATTTTTTGTTTGTTGATAGCAAGAAAAAACAGATGGAAAAGAACCTCTATGGGATTATGTGTTTTCAGTGTTGCATCAGAGTGCCAAGCAGCCTGAAACATTCATAGATAACAAGTCTAAAAAAGTTGTTGTAAGTATTTTTTTTAATGCAATTTAATTATTATTTAAAATTTAAATGAATTTATTATTATATTTAATTTTATTGTAGGAGAATTACTAAAAGAGATGATTTCAAGATATGGAACTGATCAGGAAAATCATCCTTCATTTGATAGAGCAGCTTGGTGTGTGGCTATAAGAGGAGTTACAAAGGGTAGAGTATATGGTGCACCTGGTATGCCGAAATCCATGGTTATTACGAGTGCTTCATCACAATCCTATACGATGGAGTCAACACATTTAAGCTCATCAATTCAGACATTGAAAGAGTAAATAAAGGAAAAAGATGGTCATATTTTATCATTACAACTGGAGATGACCTCAATCAAAAAATTTCTTAGTAATATGGGATACCAAGCTTGGGCATCAAATATGGACCAAGGTATGTCGGCACCTATGACTTCATCTATGCCGTCACATGTGGCAGATGACGACACATATGTATCCCCTGTCTAATCCAGTATATTGACCTAGGCCTTGACCACCATATACCGGTCCCACCTTATGATAGTCAGCATTGTTTTGGTTTGTTTCCACCACCACCCCAATCACCACCTTTATGATAGAACATATTTATTAAATTGTGACTTATCTATTTTGATGTAAGTTTAACGAGATTTAGAAATTTATTATAAAATTTATTTTTATTTGAGTTATTATTTTTTATAAAATAATTTCTAGTATTAATTTATGTTCTTTATATATTTATCTATAATTTTTGAAATATCCACAAATAATTAAAAAATATTCAATAGATGGGAAAAATAATTTAAAAAATTCGGACAAATCAGCAACGGATCAACAACAAAGTTTCCATTACTGATCTGCAAAGGATCAGCAACGCAATATCCGTTGCTGATCAGCAATGGTGATTAACAATGGAATATCCGTTGCTGATTTATACAATCAGCAACCGAATTTCAGCAACGGATAAATCATTGCTGAACAAATCAGCAACTGATAATCCGTTGTTAAAAAATCAGCATTTATTATTTGCATCTAATATTATCCATTGCAGATTTTTATTAGCAATATATTTTAGTTTTATCTGCAAGTAACTAGTTAGTTGCTAATAGGCTACTTTTTTAGCAGTGAACATTCTCCAGCCTCAACTCTGTATACGCAAGTCCATGACTGTGCAAGTATTTCACCTTAAGGAAGCAAAACAAACACCTTGATAACCATGGAAAGCCAGAATTCAAATCAAATTCAAACATCACCACTTATGACTCCCAATCAAATATGATCTCTACCTAAAATAGACCTCCAGTTGTTCCAGCTGTATATCTCACCATGATTCTCTCTTAATTGTAACCGTTGTGAATTCCTTTAGTTTAGCCAAATATATTTCTGTCATAATTATCAATCCCTACAATTGAGGGAATGCTATGTAATCTTTATCAATATATATACTTCACGAGAATCACCACAGGGTGTGATCTGAAACCCAATACACTTGTTATCTATATTCTCCTTCATGGTATCAAAGCCATACGTCTAACAACTATACACATATTTTTTTTCCTTATCTCTCCATGGAAGCCATCAATTCCTCTGCTGGTGTTGTAGTTCCCAGCCATTCCGGGTTCATGTCTATCAAACTTGACAGAACCAACTATCCATTATGGCTTGCTCAAATTGTTCCGATTCTAAAAAGCAAAAATTTGATGGGATTTGTCACAGGTACAAATCCTTGCCCGCCAGAATTCAAATCAAATATTGACGGCACCGTAACAGCTGAAGTGGATCCTAGGTACACTACCTGGCATCAACAGGACCAGATGATTCTTAGTTGGATCAACAACTCTCTTTCTCCAACTGTACTGTCTACAGTGGCTCGATTCATATCATCATAAGCTACATGGTCCTCACTTGAGAAGAGATATGCTTCTCAGTCGAAAAATCGAATTTTGCAGCTCTGATATGACTTACTCACTGTGAAAGGGGAAGGTCTTCCCATCTCAGATTTTATGGACAAGATAAATCAGATTGCTGATAATCTTGCCTTAGCAGGAAAACCAGTTGACAATGATGAACTTGTCAACATAATACTGAACAATGTCGGCCCGGCATATGAAGTTACAGTCAGCTCTACATAAGCCCGTGACACTTCTATATCCTATGATGATCTTATTGCCTTATTGCTTAATGTAGAGATGAGGCTCAAGGCGCAACAAACACCATCTCTTAAGACAAGTCCCATTGCCATGTACACACCTAAAGCTACATAAAGCAACAACCGTGATCGTAATTCTGTGCACCACCATGGATCCAATATGCGAGGCAGGGGACCATCTGGTTTCCGTCGGTATCAAAATTGGTCCCAACCACAATCAGGTTCAGTGTCTTTTGGTAACTCTGGTCCTATGCCTTCACGTCCTCCATGTCAAATTTGTAATCACAGTGGGCATAGTGCCCTTGATTGCTATCAACGCATGAACCATGCGTATGAAAGCAGGATCCCAACTCAGAAACTTATGGCTATGGCTGCTATTGCCTCTTCTAACATTCCTTCATCTACATGGATTTCAGATTCTGGTGCCTCAAACCATATTACTTCTGATCTTACAAATTTAGCCATTCACAATGAATATCAGAGAAAAGATCATGTTGTTGTGGGTAATGGTGCAGGTTTGACTATTGCTCATACTGGCTCTAGTAAATTCACTTGTGGTTCCTCAACCTTTGCTTCGAAAAATATTTTGCATTGTCCTTCCATTGCTGCTAATCTTTTGTCAATATATCAATTCACACGGGATAATAACTATTACTTTGTTTTTTATTCTGATTGTTTCTATATGAAGGATGTAAAAACGGGGAAGACGCTTTTCCGTGGGAAGAGTGAACATGGTCTCTATCCCTTTCGCATTCATACTCAAATCTCTACAAAATCAGGTCGTCCCTTTGCATTGGTTGGTGTTCGTGTTAGCGTCCCAATTTGGCATTCTCGGTTGGGTCATCCTGCTAATAACACTTTGTCACATCTTATTTCAAATAAATGTCTTCTCATGCATGGTAATAATTCTCTTCCATTTTGTAATTCATGTCCTTTGGGTAAAAGTACTAAGTTACCTTTTCAATTGTCGGATTCCATATCAAAATTCCTTTTGGAATTAATTCACTCAGATGTTTGGACTTCTCCTATTACTTCAATCAAAGGATCAAAATATTATGTTTTATTTGTGGATGATTTTTCACGATACTCATGGATCTTTCCAATGCAATATAAACATGAAGTGTTTGATATCTTCCTCAAATTTAAACTACATGTTGAAAATCTCTTTTCATCCAAAATAAAAATGTTTCAATCTGATGGTGGGAGTGAATATACAAACAGAAAGTTTCAAAACTATTTGGCTCATAATGGTATTGGATTCCGCTCCTCTTGTCCAGGTCATCCCGAACAAAATGGGGTCGCAGAAAGAAAACATTGTCACATTGTTGACACTGGGCTCACACTTCTTGCCCATGCTCATATGTCATCAAATTATTGGGTAGATGCATTTCAAACTGCATTATACTTAATAAATCGTCTGCCAACTCGTGTTTTACAGTATCTCAGTCCATATGAAAAATTATTTCACAAATCTCCCTCATATGATACTTTTCGTGTTTTTGGATGTGCATGTTTTCCTTATTTACGACCTTACAATACAAATAAATTACAATTTCATTCCAAGCGATGTGTTTTTTTAGGGTACTCTCTTAACCATCAAGGATACCGTTGTCTTGATCAAAGTACATGTCGTATTTATTTGTCCCGTCATGTTATTTTTGATGAGTTATCATTTCCATTCCAAGAGACCACTAACACTCTTTATGCAGAGACGACTTCACTAGATTTCATTCACCACTAGAGATAGTTACTGAACCTTTGCCCCATATACCATCAGCTTCTATTGGCTCTCCAGACCCACCTACACAAAACCCACCCAATGTTCCTCTTACATCCATCACACCAAGCACAAATATCCTCATCACTCATTTTATCATTACAGAACCTACCCAACCAAACACTACTCCAATTCCCAATCCTATCATTACTGAAACTTCTTCCCCAACCACTAATCCCCACCCTATGGTTACTAGGAGTCGAGCTGGAGTCTCTAAACCTAATCCAAAGTATGCATTGACTGTCACTTATGATCCCACTCTTCTAGAACCCACATGTTATACTCAAGCTGTAAAATCTGAGGAATGGCGTAAAACAATGGGTGCTGAGTTTAATGCTTTGCAACAAAGCGGTACTTGGTCATTGGTACAACCTACTTCGAATATGAATATTCTACCTAACAAATGGGTGTTCAAAATTAAAAAGCGTTCGGATGGCACTATTGAACGCTACAAGGCCCGCCTAGTGGCCAATGGATTTCACCAACAAGAGGGCATTGATTATACAGAAACTTTTAGTCTGGTTGTGAAGCATTCCACTATTCGTATTATACTTGCTTTAGCAGTCAATCACAAATGGCCAATTCGATAATTGGATGTTCAAAATGCGTTTCTACATGGGATCTTATCAGAGGAAGTTTATATGAGACAACCTTCGGGCTTCATTGATCCAAACTATCCTAATCATGTTTGCAAACTTCATAAGTCACTTTATGGTTTAAAACAAGCACCACGTCAATGGTTTACAAGATTTTATGATTATTTAGAGGAACTTGGGTTCTGTGAGTCCAAAGCAGATTATTCTCTATTCACATTTCATAAGGGTGATTTGCTCATTATTCTGCTTATATATGTTGATG
>Ga0307515_10021068_pt1 | contig 11579 bp, 15 predicted proteins | sample 17_EM_MG_FD_194513 | JGI IMG/M metagenome (GOLD analysis project Ga0307515, IMG submission 194513) | Populus trichocarpa ectomycorrhiza microbial communities from riparian zone in the Pacific Northwest, United States - 17_EM | ecosystem: Host-associated > Plants > Roots > Unclassified | place... | reverse complement strand
CAATAGTTGCAGCCCAGAAAATACATTCTTTCTGGTCTTGAAACATCTCTACTTTTTTTATTTTTTAAGTCAAAACCACTAATCTATTTGTCTTCTTGTCGCACAGTCACATTTTTAAATCTGGAATCCTGGCCCACCCGTGTGATCCATTGTTTCGGTCCCATGGGGTGGGTGGACCCATTGCCTCGGGTCAGTATCCAGATCTTGCCCATTGTTTCAGGCACTCCCATCAGTGGGCCCGGGGATTCCCCTCCCATTATAATAATACCGGGACACGGGAACTGCCTTCAATCCCTGGCGCTCCCGCTACCAGGCTGGCCACGCTACCCAATCCGGTTGTAGCTTACCTAAGCATGGTTTCTGTCCTCTGCGGCCGCAAAAAAAGTGGAAATAAATAGGAAAAAATACCATACCTGCATGATACTAATTACAGTCAATCCCGCTAAAAACGGGACCAAACGGGCAGAAACCTAGCTCACAATTTTTGATTTTCGCCCTGCCAGCTCACCGCTCGAGTTGATGGGATTAATGGTGTTTCCTTTTTTGGAACACGCGGTGGCAAAAGGAACCGGGCGCGACGGGGAAAGTGCAATGAATTTGACCCCCCATTGCAGACTGTGCCTCACGTATCTACCCAACACCTAGTAGATAACCATGTATTTAAGATAGCATAATATATCTACAGGTTGGATTTCCTCACCGAAACTGCCCTGAGTCGCGACCGCGAACTGGGAACTCAAACCGCCGCATGACATTCGCATTCACACGCACAAGTTCAAATACCAAGAAACAGTATGTTATTTCAATTCAAGAGGACACGCGTTTCGAACATACAAACTAGGCAGCAATATGAGAGAACACCCACACAACGTCATCAGCAAATCGTTCATAGTCAGCATGAATACCACCCTCCGGCCTATCTTCCCTCAAGATCCTAATCCACCAGTATGCGAGCATGACAACATTAAGGAGGCCATTGATGCGGGGAGCATAGAGAACCGACCAATCGCCATGGATCTCGCGAGACACACTCCCGCGTTCGAATGTCCTCCAGGGAGGTTGAATGGAGCCCCACCAAGTGAGGACCGAGTCAACGAAGTCGGTGAAGGTCCGTTTCCCCTTTGCGTACTCTGGAAGGCTGGCAGGTCGAGCCCTGGACGACCATTGGCTGATTTCGGATGGTCGCTTTGCAGTGGGAAGTGATCCGTTCACCCCAGATCGGTCGTTGGCCTCGATGCTGATGTAATACGAGAGGATCTGTCGGAAGCGAGGGTCGTCAACCCCGTTGAGGTAGCGGAATATGTTGACTTTCCGTTTCCCCTTTCCGTGAGAGAGGAGAAACTCGGGGACACTGTTCACGTCGATGTTGCTCGACAGTGCGAGGGGACTGGGAGGGCGGGGGACAATCGTTGGAGCGATAGAGGAGTGCATCAAAGACATCGCTTCGACAGGAGGATCGGTAGTGGTAGTAGCGGTAGCCCGGACAACAATGGCAGCATTGATCTCGGCGTTGGTGGTAGGGGGGACTTCGACATCGGTGTCAGTGGCAGAGGGGATGTTGGTGTCATGGGCGGCCCCAGGTTCAACATCCGTGGTCCCCGCAGGAGCATCGGTGAGCTGGAGAGACGTGTCTTCTGTGCCCACATCAGGAGCAGGGGTGGAGACTGAGGAACGAGTAGCAATCCTAGATTTCCGTTGCCGTTTTGCTGGGACCTCGGGAGATACTGAATCTCCGGACGAAGATCCATCGCCACTGCGGTCGTCGGGTTCATCGTCCTCACTTTCCTTGTCTTGGAAGAACCTAATTTCTTGCGACTTGGCAGCATACTTGCGCTTCTTGGTGGATATCGGCATCGTTTTCTTAGTTGGAAGCGGACGGTAGTTTGCATGACGTATGGCGGCGACGGCAGACGATCCAACATGAGTGAGACGAGGATCACCAGCAGATGGTGTATCGTCAACGATAGGCCTGGAGCCAGGAAGGGCAGGAGGTGGGGAGATACCCGGTGTCTGGACAACTAGCGGAGGTGTGACACCCGGTGTCTGGACGACCGGTGGAGACGCTTCAACCCCGGTTACCTGCAAGAGTTGATCTGCAATTGAAACGTTAGTACATAGGCACATCCTAAATGGCAGAACTTACTGGTCTCAGTCATATATGCCAGAAACGGACCTGCGACGCCAGAATTAAAAGCGGCTTTGTCCCACTGCGTCCAATCCTTCACTGAGGAGCGGTCCCCAGGCCACCAATGAACCCTTTTCTGGGTGTCAGGAACGGATCAGGGGTGGGAGGAGGGATATTGAACTTACGCCGTGAAAAATCCCTCGTCGTCGTCACTCATTTCGGGGTTACCAGCAATAAGAGAAACGTAGCAACCTGCATAGTTGCCAATCGCTTGAAGGAGGGGGTGTACGGCGTCGAAAAGGGAATCGCGTGCTCTGTGTGATAATAAGTAGGTGGACTCCTCCGAGTCGAGCAGAACTATAACTCACAGGGAGACATCCTTCGCAGAGGAGATATCATCCAGCATCAAGTTCCACTCCTCCTTTGCTACTATGTGTTGCGCGACTGCGTTCTTCTCGAGCTCCTGTTTGAGGTGAGAGTAGCCATTGTTGACCAGCGTCCTCGCCACGTCGTACCGCACGTTCATTTTGTCCGTGTTGGTAAGTTTTCCCCCATCACCACACCGGCCCGCGAAAGCGGACTGCACAATACCGGGGTATTCCAACATGAACTGCTGGACGACTGTGCGCTGGCGGGGGCAGGCGTTGCGGGATCGATGGAGTTGCTGAAGGAGTGGAAGCCAGTCGGAGACACCGTTGCTGCGGGGCGCGTTGTTCGCCGATCCGGCATGGTTCGCAAACCACTGGCTCAAACGCTGGAATTCGGTCCGATCAGTATCGATCCGCGGATACCCGAACCTAAACGCACCCCGCTAAGTCGCTTTTCGACTTTTCCCTTCTGTTCCGCATCACCAGGTGCTACTGCCGCAAGCCTTGCCATACTGCTGGGGTCTCCTGTTGGTGGCTCGTCGTCGTCGTCGAGCCTCCAAGGATAGCGTATCCACCAGGCGGAGTAGAGGTTATGCCAGAAATTCTGGCGATTTCCCTTCCTAGTCGCGCTGTATACTGAAAGCTGACTTTCAAGGAACTCTCTTCTGGAGCCCTGGAAATAGCCTTTCGGGCCACGACGCTTGGGAGGATCCTTCTCTATGGGCGAGTGGGCAGGTGAGTTCATCAAACATCATCACACGTAGGTTGAAACTAACTCTTCCGACCCGCCGCAGTTTCGACTTGGCCAGAATTGGGGTTGGTAGGCGACGGCATCTTTGGTTCAGGAAGTGGGGTGGGTACACGACGAGAGAATGTGGCGATAAACGTTTCTATTTTAAAGGTACGGTTGCCGCTCTGGGCATCTCAACCCCGACATTTAAAAATGATCCCAGGCCGTATGTTCAAACTAGCCCCTCGCCTCCCCCTCCGCACCGGACTTTTGGCACCTGACAGTACTTCTCTTCGAACAAACGCTTCTGACTTCGCGCAGTCCAGACTTCGTGCGGGTTTGGGTTGCTGAGCAACGACGTCTCCGCCTGACTCTGGGCAGTTCGAACTTGGCGAGAATTGGGGTTGGCGGATGACAGCATTTTGGCTAGAGGGTGGGGCAGGACGTATGGCGAGAGAATTTTGAGGTACGGTCGCCGTTCTGAGTATTTCAACTGTAGTGATCCAAAATGATCGCTGTGTGCTTTAGGCTTGTCCAGACTCATGACACCTGGGACCGCTTCCCTGTCCCTCTAACTGGCCGCTGTCAGGCCTAGGGGCGACTCGATAAGTAAGCCATCCTTTCACCTCTCCCCTATGTAGCCTGATACTGCAGTTTCAGTGAGTCGTGCGAACGGCGTTTGCACCCAAATTAATTTGGGACTACTGACTCCGTCTCCATTCCCTGTGAGCTAATCAGCGAGCGCTAGGACTCTCGCGGCACGTGCTTGGAAACGCCCCGCCTCGGTCCAACCTCCCACTCCGATACGGTTAGTATTCTTTTCAACCCGCACGCCGCGCACACGGGGTCGCCGTTTGACAGACCCTCCCAGCATAATAGGTGTAGTGTCGTTTCGGGGTTGCGCACAAACGTTTTTTCTGATTGGCTTGAAGGTAGCGTGCAGATTCGGCAGTGCTCTCTGTTCCCGGCCGTTAAACAGGTATAATGCACGCGATGACCATAAATAGCAGGTGGCCAGCGTGGAACTGACAACAGTATGGCCGCGCAAAACCAGAGATCCGACTTCTCGCCCTCCCGCGCTTCCCCCATCCCCTCCCCAACTCCCTCAGCTGTTCGCTCATCCCCTCTCTCCAGCAGAACGTTGGGCTCGTACCCAGTCACTACCCCCGCCTTCACCTCTTCGCCGGTGCTCCTGAGTACCCAGAGCCAGAGTTCGTCTCCAGCGTCACCGAGCCTCTTCGAAGACTTGGAGTACAGCTCGGACATGGAGAACGATTTTCGTAGGATTGATCAACAGGGCATTGAGGTCCACGGAACCTCGTTCCTTTCGCAGGACGATGGAGTCCTCGTCCCCGATACACCACCCCCGATACCTCAGGATGAAAAAACCTGGGTTGTGTTTTGCGGTAGACTCCCAGGTGTCTACGACAACTGGTACGTTTTTCCATCGGGCGCAGAGTAGCTAGTACGCTAACATAATCGACTTAGCTTGTCTGCCGCAATGCAGACCCAAGGACACAAGGAAGGCTTTCAGAGGTTCTTCCCCACTCGCGACTCCGCTATGGCTGCTTGGTCTGCCTACAATCGCGATAAAACCTACCCCGACTACGGCAAAGGACCATGGGTCGTCTTCCTAGGCCGAAAACCTGGTGTTTTTACAAAAGTGTGAGTGTTCTTAACTGTTCCCCGTGCTCTTCTTGACATCTGATGTGAATTTCAAGCACGGAACTCGAATGCTCTGTCAGAGGCTACGCTGGTGCGGTCTTCCGGTGTTGCTCCTCGTCTGCGGAAGGAAGCGTCAAATTCCAGCTTTTCGCTGAGCGAGTCAACAAAATGTTCGCTGGCTCCGATCCATTTTCTGCGGTAGCCGGGATGATGTCCCAGCAAGAGGGACGTTATAGAACGATGCCGACTACCCGGTCCGCCACCCCAGCGCTACCTACTCTGGAACAGTCTGGACCCTCGTTCACCCCGCAAGTTGCAGAATCGTCTAAAGCGGCATGGAAGCACAAGGCGTCCGGTTTTTCATCCGTTCAACCTCTGGAAAGTCTCAGACTCTCCCGCCCTGGCGATGGATGGTACGTTGCACACAACGCGGTCCTCCCTGGAGTATACTATGGAATGTAAGTACCATGACTCTCTTTATACGTCTGATCACTACTCCAATTCACACTCTAGGGAAGCGTTGAGGAACTCAAAACCTGTGCCGGGAGGTTTCCACTGTGCGCTTGACAAGGCTTCTGCGGATCGGCTCTTCCACGACATCACGATCAACGGCGCGATCGTTTGGGCTGATGACAATGGACAGTAGGGATGCTGAATTAACTGTCTACCTCCTTACATACACCCGTCCGCGTCCAATTTCCCCCGTTTCCCGTCTCTTCTCGTAATGTTGTCCAAATCCAAATTCGGTAAAATATGCACACTTTCGCCCTCTTCGGGCGCGTTCTGTCTAACCAAATGATGTCGCCCATTGCCCGAACCCTTGATACACGTGAGCTTGGCTACATCGGCTGGGAATACATCAAAGAACCGCCGACCATCCATACAAAGCGTTAAAATTGTAAAATTAATACGGAAAACAATTCAGCGTCCACGCCTGTTGAGTGCCTTGCTGCTGGGCGGGCATCTCTTTTTCTTGTGCGACAACCTTCGCCTTGTCTTCCAACTGAGTACGAGGGGAAGGCCAACCAACAACGCAGACGTCGTCACGACCCAAGCGATGTTTCCGAACCCTTCTTGATGAAAGACACGGCAAAGGAGACTTTTGATGAAATGGAGTGACGTGTGGAGGGAGGGACGATGCCCTTGAGGGCAGCGAGTCGTTCATAGAGAGACTCGTCGCCGAGCTCAGACCCGACGGAGGGTAATATCAATCACCGGTTGCCGGTCACCATTCGTCGTGCCGTGCATATGTACAACTCAATGCGCGCGCGGAATCGAGCCGATCACTCACATGTAGTTTTTTAGTCTGCACTAGAGTTGCAAGGTACTACATAGGCACGAAAATGATATTTTGAATAAATATTAGATATACGGTAGTCAGCCCACGGGCGGTGCAGCATCATCGAGAGTGGTCTGGTCGAAACAATAAGGATCGTGCTGTCAGGGCACGAGGGACAGTGGAATAGAGTCTGTGGTGGAGGGGATGAACGACGAATGGAATAATGGTAGGGTGAGACGCACAGATAGGCGAATGTGTACATGGTCTTGGACTTGACAGGAGCATGCTGATGCGACTTGAGGTTTTCTTGGGCGAGGCGTGTTCGGCACCCGGAGCGGGGTGAGTCTTCATGTGTGCTGATACTGGGGAAGAAGATTTCAGTGCATACACGGGGTGAGGCCCTGAGAAAACTCACCACGAACGCAGAAACACTTGGTGGAAAATAGGGGTCCATGGGATTCTCCCAAAAGGGAGCAGGGTATGTAGGGCGTTGGCGTACTGAAGTTCAGCTGATATCGATATCGACAGGCGCCAAGAGACTTGCACGGAGTAACTCGTGATCGAATCGACTTGCCACCCGACTTGCCACCTCACAACTCCCCACCAACAATGGGGAAGCGTAAGAAGGTCACGCTGACAAAGATTGACCCTAGCACCCTTAAACCAAAGCCACACGCTGTCTCCCAGCACGCAGCTGAGGGTGGAGTGCGTGTCACCACCACCGTCAAACCCGCTCGCCAACCTCCAGACTTCGCTATAGACGTGTCAAGCTTCAACGAGGAACACACGGAAGGCAACGACACCGACGAAGATATCTCGAGGGGGTACTACGTCGCACGAGTACGTATCTTTCCTTTCTTTTCTGTCTTCTACAGGTAGAGACTCGCCCTTGTTAGGACAACCCGCTCCTGCTGTGGATGGGTGACCGGGACCTTTACCTCGACGAGCTCATAAGACTCGAAGGCCGGGGGGTGTTCACCAACAATCTTTGTGAACTCTGTCGCAACGGCGGGATGTATCGCTGCCTAGATTGCCTTGCCGTCCAGCTCCTTTGCCCAGGTTGCATGAGCCGGGTCCATTCTTTCAATCCCTTCCATGTGATAGAGGTAAGTCCATCGGTGTTCTCAGGTTATACTACACGGTTCTGACGCGTCGGTGAACAGAAATGGAATGGTTCACACTTTGAGAAATCGTCTCTCCGGGAAGCGGGCCACATGCTCCAACTTGGCCACCACCCCGCCGATTCATGCACGAACCCCCAGCGCAGCACCAAGATCTTTACCATCGTCCATACCAATGGAATTCATCGCGTCGATCTTGCATATTGTGGGTGCACCGAGGCCGGTAACCATGGATCCCGAGTCCAGCAACTTCTCCGTCGACGGCTCTTCCCTGCAACAACACTCGATCCACAGACCGCATGCACTTTCTCACTCCTCAAATCGGCTCAATTGCTCAGCCTCCAATCGAAGCTCTCTCTTTACGATTACTACCTCTGCATCGAAAAGTTAACCGATGCGACCGGTACTGCCGATGTCAATGTAGGTCAGATTCCAACCCTTCCAAAGCCGAACAAGCTAACGTCCTTAAAGGACCGGTATAAAGCATTTCTCCGGACGTTGCGCATGTGGCGTCATCTCAGGATGACAAAACGCGGCGGTCGCTCCTACGACCACTCTGGGATTGGTGGGACGTCGGCCGGAGAACTGGCTGTTCTCTGCCCCGCATGTCCCATTCCATCCGTGAATCTACCACCCAACTGGAGGACTGCTGGGAAAGCCGACGAGTATGTGGATTTGTCGTACGATAGTCCTTCCTCATGGATACGCTATTCTAGGTTCCTCTACTATCAGACGTTTGGCGTCGACGCCTGCTTTCGGTTCAAACGAAGGCAGATCTCTAGCTATGAGAAGGATCCGGAACTGGGTCCAGGCTACGCATACCTTGTTGCTTGGGATTCGTATAGCGAATACCTTCGTCATTTCACCAATCAGCAGGAGGTCGGTTTTATTTATTCTTCTGCAACCCACCCTCAAGGCTGATGTGGGCAACAGATGAGCACATGCAGTGGCCTTGCTGCCCTTGATCACGCTAACAACAAGCATACAAAAGGTTATGCGACGTCCGGAATTGTGTGTACAACCTGCCGGCATGAGTTTGTCCTCCCTGAAGGGGCAGGCCCCCTCCAGAAAGGCGAACGGTTCGTATATAATCCTATATCATCTGCGTGTGACTTATTTCACCAATAGCTATGCCAACACCGACTACGTAGTTGTACGAAGCACCTCCCATAGCCCTGAGACGAAGAAAGTCGCTTCTTACGACATTATGTGTCAATGGAGCATTAACCTCCGAAAACGACTCGAGGATTTTCCCCTTCCAAACGCAAAACGTTTGGACGACCAGATCGTGGCTCGTCTTGTTCCAAAGTTCCATTTGGCCGCTCACAAGGAGGACTGTCGAATCAAGTTCTCTCTGAACTATGAACCTGGCGTCGGCCGCAGCGACATGGAAGGCCCGGAGAGGACATGGTTCGGTCTCCAAGGAGGGGGGTCGACGAAGGATCAAGGACCCGGGTATTGGAGTGATGCGATGGACGACAAGTTCGGCCATTGGAACTGGTCCAAACTTGTCCGTCTTGGTAAAGTCCTCACATTTCTCTTCCTATAATAGATCTGACCCTCGTTTTAGGTACACTGCTTGCCAAGAAGTACGCCACTGCTCTCGTGCAATCGGCTGCCCATGTGGATGAGTTCGCCGCTCTTTCTGTTGATATCCCCGAGGAGATTCTTCACTCGTGGACTGCGAAAATCCTCACATGGGAGCTCGATCGAGAGCAGCCAAACCCGTACTTCAATCCTTCCTCGGGTATGTCTTGTCATGTCGTGGATTTCGGCCCTCCTGAATCTTGAAACGATCAGGTCTCTCGGAATTGGAAATTCGTAGGCGCCTGACACTGGAGGAGGAGACCGAAGGGCTTATTTCCACAGACGTTGAATCCGGTGATGACTTCAATGAGACCAAGTACCTGTTGTACGGGCTGGACCTCGAAGAACAACAGTGGGTATTTTCTATCCCGTCACTGTTTTCACGCGACTGATGTTATTTGTAGGCGCAAACTTCAGGTTGCACTCGCGTCGGCGACATCAAACCTACCATCTACCTCTGTCATCGAACTTCGAACCACCTTCCGCCGTCGTCTAGTGAAGTTCCGTCAACTGCAAACACAGTACCAACCTGAAGTCGTGTCCTTACTCGGACAGCTTCCCGCAACCAGCATGGACCCTGATATCATTCAGGACATCCCTCTCTATCTCCCATCTTCGTTGCCTCCAGAAACCTTAGGCGAGTGCTCGGAACGACTGATTTCGATGGAAAAGGAGCTGCGAGCTGGTCAATGCCGCGACACTCTCATTCAATTGCGCACGAAACTTAGTGCCCGGGCACGCCTTCTCAAGTACAAGTACGTTAACGCCCGTCACCAAGCACCGAACACACGCTCCAAGAACCTCGTCAATCGCGTCAATTCGAAGATTGAGGCCATTGTCGCCAAATACCGTCATGCGTTCGCAATGCTGCAAGCCCTGGACAAGTGCGAAGAAGCCGAATGGCGTTCTGAGTTCCTTGTGCTCAGGAATCAAGACGTGCGCGGTTTGTCGGAGATGGAATTGCCCAACGTACCTAGTCGAGAGCGTGCGGAAGAACTGCAGGCGAGATCTCTCCTCAGTGGTAACATCATCCCGGAAGGGAATAGAACGGTTTCCTGGATTTGGCGGGGTTCGCTCCAAGGCAGTTTCGGGGACCAGAGTGGAGAGGATGAATATGGCGAAGGTTAGCTCCCCCCATTCGACCACGTGCTCTTTTTTACTGACATCATATCTAGATTTCCGTCTTGAATGGTCGAAGGCATATGCAAGACAATCCCGGTGGAAGGAGGAGTCTTTGCTTCTTAAGGAGGAGATGAGACGAGTCTTGGCCTTCCTGATGTGGAAGTCCGATGACTGGTTCCGCAAGGGCGACACTCGGGTTACTTTGTCGTTGACCAACTGTCCGTATCAGGCCGAGGGTCTTCGTGCTTACGCGTGTCGGCAGGCCAGTGTCTTCAACGACATCCACAACCACTTTCTGGGCATTTGGAAAGGTCTCGAATCGCCGCGAGAGCACCTGCTCGAATCCGTTCATCCCATCAACCTCGATTCGGACGGCATGGAGTTGGATGGGGATGATTTTTGATCCCGGGTGTTCCACCTTCACTCAATCTCTCGTGGCTACATGGTACCCTGTCGCCAGGCGTCGCGTTGCTCTTTTCTTGTTATAAACACGCCCCGTATTACTATACTATCGACCCAATGAAAATCAAGTTTGTTTGCGTGTGCTTTGAATCTCGTCTGACACTTTAAACCCGCCTTAGGCATGCGGGCTTATTTTCGCGTATTTTAGGGCAGTCCGGAGGGGGATTCTATTATATACTATACGCGACTTACATTGGGATGGAGTCTACGGGTATATGATTTTTGTATGCTGAGCTGTGAGGTGAAGTTCATCAGAACCGCGTCAAATTGAATGAAAATGGTTGGATTAGAAAGAGACGTACCCAAGAGCAAATTTCCTGGAAGGGTGAAGGCTGAGGCGCGTCGGAAGTCCTGTTATTGACAATTTTCGGGTGCTGTGCCCCGAGGCGAGGTTCGTCAAAACCCGTTCAAATCGAACGGGAAGGGTGTGAATATGGGGGTATATACTTACCTGAGGATATTCTAAGTGGATGAGCGAGCGAGCGCAAGGGGAGCCGCGCTATTTGCGATTTTCGGGTGCTGTGCCCCGGGGCGAGGTTCGCCAAAACTTGTTCAAATCGAACGGGAAGGGTGTGAATATGGGGGTATATACTTACCTGAGGATATCCTAAGTGGATGAGCAAGCGAGCCCAAGGGAAGCCGCGCTATTTGCGATTTTAGAGTGCTGTGCCCCGAGGCGGGGTTCGTCAAAACACGTCAAAATCAAACGGGAAGGGTGGGAATGTGGGGGTATATACTCACCTAAGGATATCCTAAGTGGATGAGCGAGCGAGCGCAAGGGGAACCGCGCTATTTGCGATTTTCGGGTGCTGTGCCCCGAGGCGAGGTTCGTCAAAACACGTCCAAATCGAACGGGAGGGGTGGGAATGTGGGGGTATATACTCACCTAAGGATACCCCAAGTTGATGAAAGAGAGAGCGCAAGGGGAGCCGCGCTATTCGCGATTTTCGGGTGCTATGCCCCGAGGCGAGGTTCGCCAAAACCCGTTCAAATCGAACGGGAAGGGTGTGAATATGGGGGTATATACTTACCTGAGGATATCCTAAGTGGATGAGCGAGCGAGCGCAAGGGGAGCCGCGCTATTCGCGATTTTCGGGCGCTATGCCCCGAGGCGAGGTTC
>Ga0307515_10021067_pt1 | contig 11580 bp, 3 predicted proteins | sample 17_EM_MG_FD_194513 | JGI IMG/M metagenome (GOLD analysis project Ga0307515, IMG submission 194513) | Populus trichocarpa ectomycorrhiza microbial communities from riparian zone in the Pacific Northwest, United States - 17_EM | ecosystem: Host-associated > Plants > Roots > Unclassified | place... | reverse complement strand
AGTAGCTTTATTTATAAGCTCGTATAATATATCTAGAAGTACCGCCCGGTTCTCTATATTAGTCTTTACCCTCTTCTGTTTTTCTATATACTTAATTGGCAGGGCTAATAATATTATATTCTTATTAAGTATTTAATTCTCTTCCTCCTAAGCAGATACCTGCAAGATAATATTACTATTAATTATAACAAATAAAGCTAGATCGCTGGCGAAATCCACTACCCTATCCTCTTATATCGCCATCCTAGTAGTAATAAAGTTACGGCTGAGTCGGGTAGATAGAGGGGCTGTAGGTTTTTAAGACTTTCGCTTTAGCGGTGTAATATCCGCAATAGCGCCCTTATACTAGTCTTTAATAAGGATAATTGCATATCTAGTAATGTTGTTATATTAGGCGGCCCTTCCGAATCTCTACAGTATTATATTTAGGCTTTTATTAGGATAATAACCGTATATAATAGAACGGACAATATCTGGAATATCTACACTATAGGCTAGGGCGTCTAACGTAATAAGAATACGGGTAGGTAAGTCTTCTGTATAGAAATTTCGATACTCCCTACTCTTATTACGTTTAAATAATATCGTATAATAACTCCGCACTGCTATTTTAGCCTGCTTAATAGTATAGCCCTTAGTTATAAGTCACGAACGGATAGTATTTATACACCTATAGATATAATTTTTGGTATAAAGAAAGATAATTATCTTAGGAATTAATTTAGGACTTAAAACCTTTCGTCTCTTTAGCTATATAGTACCTCCTACCGGATCTTAGATCTGCCCGACTAATTAATAAATAGAGGTAGCGGATATCCTACTAGGCGTTGCAGGCGTTTAGCCGGATAATGCGGATATCTTACTAAACCCTACGAATATCTAACTAAGGGTCGCGGATATATAATCCTCCTCTACTACCGCCTCCTTAAATGCCTCTTTAATAATAAAGAATAGTGCCTTATAATTATTCTTATCCCTCCTCTTAATATAGCCCCTAATAATAGATAGGTTAGGCCGATTAATATCCGTTTATTTAAAATCCGTTATACTCTAATAAAACCCCGCTAGCTTTATTACCTTTATATACATCTCCTTATTAAGTGTTATAGTATATATAAACCACGGCACTATTAGACTAAGCAGTAATCGGACCTTAAAGAGCTATGTATAATAGGGCTAAAAGCTTTTACCCTAGTTAGCAACTAGATAATACTTATTAATTATAACTAAGGAAACATGCGAGTAAAAAGCGGGCTAAGTAAGGATATAGTGGAACCGTTTACTTAATAGTAACTCTGGCAATACTAGAATATACGTAAACTAACCCGCCTTAATATGTTTTAGGATATCCGTATATACTTTTATTACCTCCGTATATATAAATACGGGATTTACTCTTAGGATAGCCCGTATCTTTAATAGCTACTCCTCTCTAATTACGTTTAAAGGTAATATAATAATAGTAACGGAAGCTTAAATTAGTAATGGAATCGCCTGTATTATTATACTCTTACCCTATAATGTCTTCGCTGCTAGGAATAAGTCCCTCCGCCTATATATTACCCGTCTTAATACTTTAATTTAACTAGGTCGTCCGCTATACGGATATAAAAGCTTAATAGCTCTATCTATTAAGCTTAACTATTTGTCTTTACTTGCCTCCCGTAAGGCCAGAAGCTTATCTTATACGTCCTATAACTACCTCTCTGTTAGGGACGTAAGATCCTCCTATATATAATTATCTAGCTCCCATAAGCTCTATAAGGCCTACTAGCGTTCCTATTTAACTATAGTCTTCCAACCCTAACAACTAGTGTTTTTCTTCCAAGCTATAGTGGGTTTTCTATGCGGATATAGCGTCTAGTAGTAGTAGAGGTACTCTAGGCCAAAAAAGGATATTTTTAAGGAAGAACCCAACTATAGTATTTACTAGGTGTTGTAATAACTTTAAGTAGTAGATATTTATAGATCTATATAGTTTTATCTATATTAGCGGACTATTTAATAAGATATAATATGTGGTTATAATTTTAATAACGCGTTTTTTAACTTTAACGAAATTAATATTAGGACTAAGCAATAGCCGTATAATAAAATTCATACCATTTAGAAGCCCTAAGTCTTAAAAAAAATGTAACTTTGTGTGGTAATAATAACGCGTTATATAAATGAATGAATTAGATATCCGTAATATCCGCTTGGCGGATTTTAGTTATAATTTGAACAAAACGCGCCAAAGGCTCTTAGACGTGATTTTGCAATTCGGAAGACGGTGTAGGTTATTTTAATACTAGCTAAAAAATCGCGTCTAAGCTCGCTGAGGTAAATTATCCCTATAATTGTATGTACTAACTTATATTCCCTCTATAAGTATTTAGTTAAGCTTAGTACCATAAAGGAGAAGCGCCTTATAATTAATATTTTAGCACTTTAGCAATCCTATAAGCGTTAAAAACTCTTTAAGATTTAATAGATTAATGGCCAAGATAACCTAGTAGATGCGATAATAAAGGCGAACCTAAATAAGGTACTAGAGACGTTTATTAATATAAATACTCTACATATATAAGTTAAAGGTTAGGTTAAAAGGGAGTTTTTAGAAATTTCTTAGTTACGTAAGGTCTTAAGATATCTAAGAACTTTAACTAGCGGTTAAAGTTATCTAATTAGTTAGATTCTCTTACTAAGACTTTTTTAGAGGGGGGAGTATAATATTCTGCAAACCCTAACTTAACCTAGCTAATTAGGATTTTCCATCCCCGGGATAGAAAATCGCTATTAGCTCGCTTACTACTAGCGCCTTAGCGGCCCTTCGAATAAAATACCTACCCATAACTTATAAGCAAGAAAGCACTACGTGCTAAGAGGCAAATTTTAGGATAGCGAGACTTATATTATAATAGTAATAGTAAGTAAGGAGGATTAATATTTGTTCTAATAGTTAAGCGGTATATATATATAGATAGCAACCATAAAAGAAGAGTTGCTAGTGTTAGGAATAAAGGCAAGTAGTTACTATATAAGGTATATTGCCGTCACATATAGTAAGTTGCCGTTACGTACAGTAAGTTACCGTTACGTGCCGCCGCGGCACTAGCGTGGCGAGGAGCCTTAAGCTCCTCGCCCTCCCTTATAGAAAAAAGAACAACAATTATTATACTATCTATAAACTGTAGCTATGTAATATTACCTTGTATAACTAATACTTATATTACCTATATACCTAGCCTAATAACGAGCCTATTATAGTACTTACTATAAGGTTCCGTTACATATTCCCCATATTCTTCTTTAGTTATTAAGTAGATTATAATATTATTAAGGTATACTATAACAAATTCATCTAAGTGCTCTCTTAATATATTATTAATACGCTTCTAGAACGTTGCTAGTACGTTTATAAGCCCGAATTATATAACTAATAGTTTATATAGCCCTTCCTTTAATCTAAAAGCTACTTTCTATTTATCGCCTTCCTTAATCCTAATCTAATAGTATGCCTATCTTAGATCTATCTTTATAAAGATTTACGCATTACCTATCCTTTTAAGTAATGCTATTTAACTACCTATAGTTAATGCATAGCCTTAATTTACTATTTTTCTTTGGTATAAATAGTACTAGATAACCCGCTAATAACTATAATAATCTAATATATCCTTTTCGTAAGTTTTTCTAGATAAACTCTTTAAGTACTCTAGACTCTTCTTCTATAAGCTTATAGGTTAGAAAAAACCTTAAACTTATTCTTAGTTCTAACTCTATTTTATAGTTCTATACTATATATTTTACTAACTTTTTACTTTCTAGGCTCTATAGTTTCTTGCTATACTTATAGTATCTTTTTAGTATATAACTTAAGCCTCGCTTAGTCTCTTTATATATTATTTTAACTTAGTACTATACTAACTTAGTTTACTATTATATTTTACGGCATTAAGTATTTCTAATATTAACCTAACCTATAATCTAATCAATCTTTAGATTATATTTCTATAACTAAGGCATTCCTAATACCGCCTTATCCTGTCCTAATAGTAGGATATTAAAAGACATCTTAATTTATCTTCCTTTAATGGTTATCTAAATAGGTCCTATTTTAAGGTTAATAATCCCTCCTCTATAGGCTATTAGATCTCCTAAAATTATAACTAATAGGTAAAGTTATTCCTTCTATTTATAAGGTAATCTTATTCTCTTAACTACTACTAGTAAGATATAGTTCCGCGTTACTCTACTATCTATTAGCGCTTTAAACTACTAATCTTACTATTTAACTTATAAATTTAGGTGTTATCCTTAAATTCCTTTAAGGGTTTAAGGCTCTACTACTAGCTCCCTTTAGTTCTATAGGCCTTTACTTTTCCTAACTATTAGCTACTTAATCCTTATACACTTAGCTCGCTCTTTAGCTAATGCCTAGTTCGCTTTTTATCTTCTATATACTATCTTCTATATATTCTTTAAGTATTCCTACTACTATTATTCATCTAAGTATTCTTCTATAAGAAATCTTTTTAGTTAAAGTATTAAGTTTCCTAACTCTTAAGCTTCTATTAGATGCTAGCTATATATATACTTAGTATTCCTATACTATTGCTTATCTAGCGCCTAATATATCCTTATAGGGTATTTCCAATTCTTTTCCTTTAGATTCTTATGCATTTTATATATATTGTCTATGTATACAATCTATAATAGTATATAGTATACTATATGCTTTAGGTTAACTCTTAATTTATTTTTATCTTTAAGTTTAAACCTTTATTATGCTAATCTAAATATTATAACTTTATTTACGGGCACTAAGATACGTCTTTTACTTCTCTAGTCCTCTAATTACTCCCCTAAATCCTTTAATATTATAATTAAGGCTCCTTTAATATAAGTTATAGCCTTCTCTATAATTAGGTGGTTTTTAGATAACTTACTTATCTAACTATATATAGAAATCTTCCCACTTATTATTATGTCGCTATCTATACCACTTTTAATATAGCTGCTAAAGTGTATACCGCTTATCCGTAAGGAAGTATCTTCTTATTACTATATTATAACAGCCTTTTATATATCGTTTTTTAAACCTAGTAAAGATTTCTAAATCCTCTTCGTTTTCTAGTTTAGTAAGCTACTTAGCTCTTAGTGTGCCTACCCTAGGCCTATTAGTAATTCTTTATACTAGCGCTTTATCCCTTATATATCCTAATATACTAGATTTCTTATCTAGTTTCTATTCCTACTATACAATAATTCTTTACCTAAATTTTTTTATAGTTTCTTTTGGTTTACGTCTTATAGATAGATCTTTAAAGTCTTCTTACTTCTTAATCTTAGTATTAACTTTTTAATTTAGTTGCTAAGCCTTACTCGTAATTTCTTTAATAGTCCTTATTCTATTGCTAAAATCTTAGTCCTATAAGATTCTTAATCCTAAGCTTACTTTTATCTTAAGCTTAGCTTTAACCTTAGTCTAACTAGGCTTTACTAGTATTCTTATCTTATTTTAAAAGTCTTAAATCTTACTTATCTCGTCTTAAGAGTCTTATACCTTTAGGAAACCTCGTCCTAAGCTTATTTATATATTACTAAACTAAGCTATTACTCTACTCTATTAGTTATCGTCTATTATAGGTCCTTAAGCTTACCTTATCTTATCTTAAGAATCTTAGTTATCTTATATCTTATCTTAAGAGTCTTAAGTCTTTAGCCTTTTGCCTTTATTAAGTGCTAAAATAGCTTGCTATTCTATTTCTCTTACGTCTTATAAAGCAATAGACATTGTGTCTAGTGGGGTCTTAATCCCTACTAATATTCCCTATTCTGTAGTAGAATTATCCTCTACCTCTTATATAACATTTCTAAGGTCTATATACTCCTAGTAAGCCGCCCTTATCGCCTTATTATTATAAAATGTTTCGCTTATATTAAATTTATTGTCCTTAATATCCAATCTACAAACTAGTGTATTAGTTCCTCTATATTCTGCTAAGTATAGCTTTTATAGCTAATAGCTTGCGCTATACTTAGCGTCCTTATAAATTTGGTATACGTTATTATAATAAAACGCAAAACTTTTAATTAAATATTCTTTTATTCCTTATAGTATATTATTATCCCTCTATATATATATATTATCTACTAGTCTTATTCCTTTTACTATATAGTAACTCTAACTACTTCTATAGTCTTTAATATAATAACCCTATTTTTCGTAATTTATATAAGCTTCTTTTTTAAACTATTTTTCTTATTATAGAGTTTACCTAAACGTCTTCTGCTATTAAGATCCTTAGTTTAGCCTCTGCTTTTTAAACCTTTAATTACTTAATCCTTATTCTCTAGGTTTCCATAATTTCTTATTTTATTTCCTAAATTCTTTAGTACTGCTTAGGTCTATTAGCTCTGCGCTATTACAGTGCTGTAATAAAGTAGACTAAATAACTACGTTATAGTATGAAGAGGGGAAGAAGGTGGAAAGGGGGTATTATATATAAATAGTAGGGCCGGCCGCTAAGTCGCTAGTAGTGGGCTAGCTAATAGTAGGAAATAGTACGAGACAGTATGAAATAGTATGCGTTAGGTTAGTACCGTAATAGTACTTCTCTCCCCTAGATAGTTTGGTCCCTAAACTAAATAGATAACTTAAAAATAGGCAGTATACGGGGTTGCCTATTTTTTACCGTAAAGATATTAGTTCCGCTTACCGCCCTTAACTAAGCTAATGGCGATTTTCTATACCGGGCATAGAAAATCCTAATTGGTTAGTTTAGTAAGTAAGGTTGGCAGAACTCTATACCACCACCTAAATTGGTCCGTATGGCGTTTCTTAGCAAGAATTTAGCTAATTAGACAACTTTAACCGCCGGTTAAAGTTCTATAACATCTTAACCACTATAAATTTTAATACGGTGGTCGGCCGCGACCTTAGTATAACTTTTCCTTATCTCGTGCCTAGTCTAGGGGTCCTAGCTTCTTAGGGTATTGCTTATAAAAACGCTATACAGCTTATTTATAACCCTTTAAGTCTTCCTCTAGCTGCCAGGTTATATCCTTATAATATTTCCATTTAATCTTATAAGTTAGGCCCTAGGGGTCTTCGCCGTATACATTAAGGATTTTCTTAAACTCCCATTTGTCTTCTATGTTGCCGTTATTATCTCTTTCTGCCACTCGTCTTTATATATTACGGCGCTCTACGGTATTAATATTTACTTAACTAGGGATCTCTTTAGCAGCCTAAAGGCGGACCTTAGATATATAAAAGGATTTATTTACTTAGATATAGTCCGGAAGGTCTACTATAACTGCCCCTTAGTATACTGCGAGTACGGGGTACAGGCCGTCCCATTTATCGTCCTATTTCTTCTTAGGTCTGTTTATCTTTATATTTTCTAAGCTAACTATAACTATATCGCCTTTATAGAATAACGCGCTCTTATCCCTACAGGTATTAGTATTATCTTTATAGCGTTGCTGTAAAATCTAGGCTAGGGCCTTAAGCTATATTAATATTCGCTTAAAGCAGTTGGCCACAGAGTCTATGTAGAAGAACTCCTTCTTTACTTATACTAATAGTATTAGTAGGCGGGGGCCAGTAGGCTTAATTCTGAGGCGAGGGTTAAAGCTATAGTTTATAAAAAATGGGGAGATGCCTATGCTCTTATTAACTTGGTTATTTATAGCAAACTTAGTAAGTGGTAGGTAGTTAACCTAGTTATCCTATATAAAGCTAATAAAAGCATAAAGGTATTTATTTACGGCAGCGTTAATAATTTTAGTTTAGCCGTCCGTTTCTAGGTGCTAGGCTAAGCTTAGTCGCAAGGTTATCTTAAGGCGTTTACTTAGTCGTCGCTAGAAGTCGCTAATAAATTATATACCGCGATTAGAGATAATCGTGCTTAGTACACTGTAGAGCTTATATACGTTATTAACAAAGCTATTAACTAGCTCCTCTGTTAAGAGTCCTATTACTAAAATAAGGTATTGCATTTTAGTTAGGCGGTCCATAATAATAAGGATATATTTATATGCCTTACTATAGCGTTAGTATACCGGCAGCGTTATAATATAGTTAATTAAGATATTAGTCTATAGGCGAGCGGATAATTTTAGTAGCTTTAGGAAACCAAGTAGGATAAAACAGGGGGTCTTAGTGCGAAAGTATAGGGCACAGTCTTTAACGAAGGTAGCCGTAAACTGGGAGATTCTTAGCCACCAGTATATTCGGTTTAAGAGGTTAAAAGTCTTAACCCGGCCGGAGTAACTAGCGGGGCTACTACTATAAGAGCGATAGGTAACTTCTAGGCGGAGGTCTAGGGCGTTAGGGATAAAGAGACGTTAGTAGAAGTAGATCTGTCTATCAATAATACTATATTCTAACTTATTATAATAGAGTAATTTCCTAATCTTCTTTAGCTAACGGTAAGCTTTCTAATTATATAGGGCTGCCACTATATCTCTTACAAGTTTGTTCTCCTAGTATCCTAACTAGATTAACTTATCTAGTGACTTTTTAGCTATTTTGGGGTCTAAAGCGGCTACGAACTCTATATCGTTAGAGTTATAAAACTTATATAGTAATTCTTCTAAGATTATAGGGTTAACTTTCTGGGGCGGTATAACGACTTAGGCTTGGTAGCGGAGGCGTTTATTATTAGTGTCCTTAGGCCTTATTCCTAGTAGCCGGCTTAGGGCATTAGGGAGCGTGGCTTTACTACTAGGTCTATATATAATTATAAAGTTAAACTATAAAAGGAACTCTGCCTACTAGACTTAGCGCTAGTTTAGCTACTTAGTAGTTATAAACGTCTATAGGTTCTTATAGTCGGTAATAATTTTAAACGGCTCCTTAGTCCCTTACAGCTTAGGACGCTATTTCTTTAAAGCCTTAATAATAGCTAAGAGTTCTTTATTATAAATCTTATAGTTACACTTTAGTATAGAGTGCTTTGTGGAGAAGAATACGACCAGTCTTAATTTTCTATTATTATTATATTAGGAAAGGACTCTGCCGGAAGCCTAATTTAATATATCTATCTCTATCACTGTTTTCTTTATAAAGTCATAGTATGCTAGTACTGGTGCTGAAGTAAAGGCTCCCTTAAGGGCCTTGAATAATTTAGCTTATTCTAGTCCCTATAGCCATCTAATATCCTTCTTTAGGAGTTTTATTATAGGTATAGCGATGGCAGAGTAGCCTTAGATAAATTATTGGTAGAAGTTTACAAAGCTGAGAAATTATTATAGTTCTTTAATTAATATTGGGTCCTTCTATTCCTATAAGGCCTATACCTTCTTAGGGTCCATAGTTATGCCATTAGTCGAGATAATTAAGCTAAGGTATTTTGTTTTAGTAGAGTAGAACTTAGACTTATTAATATTAATTTAAAGTCTAGTATTACCAAGTCTTTGGATAATTTTATTTATATACTTAGTGTGCTCGGCGCATGTTTTAAAAAAGATAAGGACGTTATTAAGGTAAGTAGTATAGTAGTTATTAAGGGCGTTATATAGAATATAGTTAATATAGTTCTAGAATATAGCGGGTGCGTTATAGAGGCTAAATAGTATAACTAGTATCTTATAGAGTCCGAACTAGGTAATAAATGCTGTAAGCTACTTATAGCCCTTCGTAATCCGGATCCGGTTAAACGCAGCAATTATATTAAGTTTAGTAAAGTACTTAGCACTATAAAGTGCGTTAAGTGTCTTACGGATTAGTAGCATTAGGTATTAATTCTTAATAGTAACTGTATTTAGGCCTTGGTAGTTATAGCAGATTTATATACCGCCGCTAGGCTTAGTAGCGAGGAGAAGTAGTACGGCAGCTAGTAAGGTTGATTCGCGGATAAAACCCTTATCTAGCATCTTATTAATCTACTTCTTTACACACCTAAGTTTAGTAGGTAAAAGTGGTCTATTTTTATAGTACGGGGCCTAGTTTCTGGGGGTAATCTTAATTTTATAGTCCTATAGTTGGTAAGGGGGCAGCTTATCTACGTTTTTAGGGAGGAAGTGCTTAATATATTTACTAAACTCCTTTAGTAGGCGTTGTAGAATATCTTTACGGGTTAATACTGGTTTGCTTTTTAGGAATTTTTCAATATTAGTATCGACTATCTTCCAATATAAAAGCTTGGGTTTAGTTTTTAGATTTGTCTTAAGGAAGTTGTAAAAATAGGGGGGGAGCACTTTACAGGCTTCCTTTATTATATAGTCGCCTTCTACCAGCCGGCGGAAAGACCTTTCTAATAGGTTTGGTACTTCTATTAGGCCTATAGGCAGCTCTTTAAGCAGCTATCGGTGCTTATCTTATTTAACCAGTTCTACTAGCTCCACTATATAAATCCTTATCACCTTTACATCTTTTTATTTATAGAATTAGGTAAAATTAATAGTATAAGTGCATTTAATATCGTCCAGGTTAGGGCGTATCTAGTTCTCCGGTGCTACGGCTAGGCTAGTATAGCTTAGTTAGCCTAGGGGGGCGGAAATAAGGCGGCGGCCCTATACGGTACGCGCGGGAGACGGGTATAAGGTTAGGCGTTACAGTGGCGCGGTTTCTATTATCCGGGTCTTAGTAGTTCTATAGCCAGTTCTTACTATAACGCGAGCTATAGTGTGCGTATATAGCATATAGCTTAGTTCTAGGTATTGGGCTAGGCGGCTAGGGTTTAAATAGTGCCTAGGTTAGGGTTAGATTCTTAATAGTAGCGGTATAAAGTAGACCTTCTTCCTTAGTCTTAGCGGGGCTAGCTAGCCCGTTATTTTAGTCTTAAGTGCTAAGGTAGTCTAGTCTTCTACTATCTCATTTCTTTACAGCTATATAGGCTCCCCTTTATCAGGAACGTCTTCTACTGTTAGGGCTTTATATATAGTCCTAGGTACTAGGCTTAATAGTGCTAAGTATCTACATAGGGCGTCCCTACTAACGTCGGTTATCCCCTATAGGAGGTAGTGCCTAAAGTAATAGTCTAAGTTAAAGCGAATCTTAAGTTTCCTAAAGCTAGGATAGGGCTTATACTTCTAAAGCTAGGGCATACCTAGGATAATTAGGGTAGTAGGCGAGAGTTTAGTAATAAAAAAGAGCATGGCTTTAGTATAGAGGCCGATTAATATTTAGGCGGTAAAGTAGTCCGTAATAAGTAAAGTTAGGATACTATCTACGAGGCGTAGTGGCCTAGGTACTAGCAGCTTCTTAGTTATAACGTTATACTTTCTTATAATAGACTCTATGTCGGTAAATGCCATTATAGTACTACCGGAGTCCACTAGGCTTACTATATTAATATAAACTTAGGGGTATAGGTTACGTAATAAGGAGAGTTAGGTTTAAATAAGGATTAATTTTTTATTACTATTTACTAATTTAAGATTAAGTGGTAGTTTACTAATAGAAAAAACTAATTGATCTAGTAACAGGGACCTAATCTTCTCGTTTTCCTCCTTATATAGTTTAGACCCTTAGACGCGACTTAGTTTAAGGGTTTACTTTTTAACAACTAGGGTACGGGGCTGTCTTAGCGGGGCAGTCCAGTGTCTATCTAGCTAGTAGTATTAGTCTCGGTTTTGGTTGGGGTA